>Ga0075467_10001434_pt1 | contig 19710 bp, 20 predicted proteins | sample DEB08_DNA_9_FD_75067 | JGI IMG/M metagenome (GOLD analysis project Ga0075467, IMG submission 75067) | Aqueous microbial communities from the Delaware River and Bay under freshwater to marine salinity gradient to study organic matter... | ecosystem: Environmental > Aquatic > Marine > Coastal ... | reverse complement strand
CTCGGTGATGATCAGGCCCGCTCCAGCTCTCTGCCGGTAATATTCGACGGCGAAAGGGGAGGGAACGCCGTTCTCATCCGCACGGTTGCGGGTCATGGGGGCCATCGCAATTCGATTGCGCATCACGGCGCTTCCAAGTGTGAGTGGGTCAAAGAGGTTGGGCACGTTAGACCTGTCCGTTACCAGAAACCGAGTTTTCATTTTCATGAATTGTCTGCATCACATTTGCGTACGCGTGGTTGATGTGGTCGCGCATTGCGACCCGTGCTCCGTCGGCGTTGCGAGCGATCAACTGCTCAATGAGAAATTGATGCTCTTGAACCGCCTTTCGGGCACGCTCAGCTGTTGCCCCCGATCGCGAACGCGCAAGGCGAAGTTCGCCATTAATCAGATCCAGCATGTGCGAGATACGATCATTTTGGGAGAACCGAGCCACTAAACGGTGCAGATCGATCTGATCAGGATAGGCCGCATTTTCCTGCTCATTAACGTAAGCACTCGTTTCGTCTTGCATCACGAGAAGCATCCTGATTCCTTCATCATCAATGCGCATTGCAGCAAGCGCTGCAGCCTCTGACTCAAGCCCCGCCCTCACTTCGAAAAGTTGACGAAGTTCTTGGAAATCCAAACTGCGTACAAATGCCCCACGGTGCATCTCCATTACGACCAGGCCGTCGCGCGCCAAACGTTGCATCGCCTCCCGAACGGGACCCCTGCTTACCCCAAGTTCACGCGCGATCTCAACCTCATTGAGTCTGGATCCCGGAGACTTTTCACCCCGGACAATCTGGTGTCGCAGGGTGACCTCAACCTGATTGGCCAGACTCGCCTTGCTGATATCGATGACTGACTCGTTAAGCACAGTTTCCCCTATTCATCCACACTAGATCCCCCTACTCAACCGCACCGAGTCCTGCTATTCATCCACACTGACGATGACGGTCTTGACCTCCGTAAAGTAGTTGAGTACCTCGTGTCCCATCTCGCGACCCCAACCAGACTCTTTATATCCACCGAATGGCAGGGCCGGGTCAAAAACGCCGTAGCAGTTTGCCCACACTGTGCCCGCACGCAATCGAGCGGCAACGTTATGCACCGTTGAAACATCATTGGACCAAATGCCAGCCGCCAGACCAAAACGAGTGTCATTCGCTAAAGCTACGACTTCATCTGTGTCCCGGAATTTGGTTGCAACCACAACAGGGCCGAAGATTTCCTCTTGAATGATCGTGGAATCCGGTGCGGCGTCAGTGAAAATCGTTGGTGCGACAAAGTAGCCCCTGTCACCGACCCGAACTCCACCGGTTATGGCCTTCGCCCCTTCGGCGACACCGGTTGAGAGGTAGCCACTGACGCGCTCGAAGTGCTCCAAACTCGCCAATGGACCAATCTCACTCGTTGGATCGAAACCGTCTCCGACCTTGATACCTTCGGCCATTGTCTTCAGGCCACCCACGAACTCGTCGAAGATATCTTCGTGTACGTAAAGACGTGAGCCGGCCGCACAAGCTTGGCCTGCGTTAAAGAAAATACCGTCCTTTGATCCTGCTATTGCTTTTTCCAAGTTGGCATCGGGGAAAATAATATTGGCGCTCTTACCCCCCAATTCCAAGGTCAGCTTCTTGAGGTTGCCCTGGGCCGCCTGCATAATGCGACGACCTGTGGCTGTGGATCCGGTAAAGGAAACCTTGTCGACGTCGGGGTGCGCGGTCAGGGCAGCGCCGGCAGTTGGTCCAAAGCCTGGAACAACGTTGAGCACACCGGGTGGGATTCCCGCTTCCAAGGCAAGCTCAGCAAGTGCAAGAGCCGAGAGGGGTGTTTGCTCAGCAGGTTTGAGTACCACGGTATTTCCCGCGGCAAGTGCGGGTGCGACCTTCCATGCGGTGATCACCAATGGGAAGTTCCACGGCACGATCAAGCCAACAACGCCGATTGCTTCGCGACGCGTGTACGAGTGGTAATTACCCGGAGCCGAGATGGGAATCGTGTTTCCCTCGATCTTGGTGGCCCAGCCGGACATGTAATGGAACAGTCCTGCAGCCGATGGAATGTCACTGACCTCGGCCAACCAATATGGTTTTCCCTGATCAAGCGTCTCGATTGTTGCCAATTCCTTCGCATTCTCCAACAAAAGATCGCCCAGGCGCCACAATGCGGCTGCTCGCTTGGCCGGGGTCATGGTGCGCCATGGACCACTGTCAAATGCCCTGCGTGCTGCAGCTACGGCCCGATCAACATCTGCTTCCTTCGCCTCGGAAACCTTGGTGATCACTTCTCCCGTTGATGGATTGATGCTGTCGAATTCCGCGCCGTCAAGTGCATCGACGAATTGGCCATCGATGAACAATCTGGTGTGTTTGATGCTCTTGGCTGCCTGCGTTGAAATATCTATGCTCATGATCTGAGAACTCCCTTAGCCTTGTGGTTGATTAAATGAACGAGGATTAGTGGTCGTGGACGAGTACGCCGCGGATGTTGGCGCCTGAATGCATGTCAGCGAAGCCCTGATTGATTTCATCTAATGAGTATGTGCGCGTGACCAGCGGGTCGAGTTTGATCGAACCATCGACGTACATCTGTAGTAACCGAGGAATGTCGACGCTGGGATTGCAGTCTCCGTACATGACACCCTTGATGGACTTGGCAAAGTTAGTGAGATCCTGCGGACTGACCGACAGACTCCTGTCGTAGGACCCTACGGAAACAAGAATGCAAATGCCCGCCTTTCCCACTCGGTCAAAGACCGCGCCCAATATCTCACCGTCGACACGACCGACTGTAATAATCGCCGAGTCAACACCCTGCCCGTTGGTAAGTGAATCAATTCGGGACTGTGCCTCTTCCAACGAGGCAAATGTGTCTGTGGCACCGAACTCAGGGGCGCGATCACGCTTGTACTGAACTGGGTCCACCACGATGATGTGGTCGGCTCCAGCGTGACGGGCTCCTTGGACCGCATTCATGCCCACGCCACCTGCGCCGACGATCAATACGACATCGCCGGGGCGTACCTTCGCACCGTTCACCGCCGCGCCATATCCAGTCGCCACACCACACGAGACTAAGCAGGCAAGCTCAAATGGGATATCTTCAGGAAGCTTTACCGTCTGTGTTTCGTGACATACGAGATAGTTCGAAAAAGTACCCAAACGAGTTACCCCACCAATCCCGGCACCTGAGTCCGCTAAGTGGAACCGAGGTGTTCCATCCATCGCAAGACCATGCTCCATGCCGGCACCGTTATTGCAGATGTAGGACTGGCCGCGAGCGCAGTATCGGCACGTTCCACACGAGGGGATAAAAAGCGTCGCAACGTGATCTCCTGGTTTGACCCGCGTCACTTTGGAACCTACGCGCTCAACAATTCCGGCGCCTTCGTGGCCGCCGATCATGGGCAGCGTGACAGGAATGTCTCCCGTGACAAAGTGATCATCGGAATGGCAGAGTCCACTGGCCATGACCTTAATCAATACTTCATTCTCGCCAGGTTCATCCAGTTCGAGATCTTCAACCTTCCAGTCCTCGCCAATTGCGTGAATAACAGCACCCTTAGCCTTCATGGTCTTCACCGTGCCCTTTCGTCGTTCTGTTGGTCGTGTACCGATGGGTCGTTTTGGATTAGTTTTGTTTAATTAGTGAGGCTGACGTGGATTGCGGCCGGCTGTTTTAGCCGGCCCCGGCTTGTCGTTCGCTACGCGAGCGAACAATCTTGGAAAGAACGACAGCAATAACGAGCGCTCCACCGTAGAAGAGTTGTTGAACGAATTGCTGGAGTCCTAGTAATTGCAGTCCGGTAATACCTGTGGCCAGGAAATACACAGCGATCACGGTGCCCCATGCGTTGAATCGCCCGATACTTAACACAGTTGATCCGAGGAAGACCGCCGCGAAAGCGGGGAGCAGAAAGGCCTGGCCTGCAGTGGGATCGGCGCTACCAGTGGTGCCCACAAAAACCGCGCCTGCAATACCTGCCACAAATGCAGAGGCGATCAGGGACGTCCAGCGCGTACGGCCAACTGGAACGCCATTGAGTCGTGCAACTTCAGGGTTTTGTCCCACGAAGAGCAGTCTCTGTCCGAAAGCTGTGTATTGAAAGATGTACCACACCACAAAGCAGAGTGCGAGCGCGTAATAAACGTCAACCGGAATAGCGAGAAATGGCTTTGCCAAAACGAAGTCGGACAGGCTTCGATCTACACCGACCGTCGTGCGCGCATTAGAGATCCAGTAAGTCAGACCCACAACAACAGTTCCGATGCCGAGAGTCACGATAAACGGGTCAATTCCAAACTTCACCACGATAAAACCATTGACAACGCCAACCAGGCTTGCGGCGAAGACTGCGACAAGAACAGCCACCCAAATTGATAATCCCCATTGGACGTTTCCAATTGCCACAATCACAGCGGAGAAGTTCATAGTCGAGGCCACGGATAGGTCGTAAACACCTGCCCGCATCGGGATCAGCAATCCGAGGGCAAGAATGAGCAGAACCGCCTGAGAACCGAGCATATTTGAAATATTCGCCGACGTAAGGAACGTGTCGGGGAGCAGAATGCCGAAGAAAATAATCAGCACGATCCAAACGCCAATTAACGCGAAGCGTTCCAGATCTAGGCCCTTTCGCTTCGGCTTTTGCAATCCAGCCTCTGTCGTATTCGCCTTGTTGTTGGTCATGCGGCCTCCTCGGCATAGATCGCGGCTGCTAGCGCGTCCTTTGTTATTTCCTGACCGACGATCTCTCCTCGGATTCTCCCTTGGCTCAAAATGAGAACGCGATCCGCGATCTCAACGAGTTGCTCGTAATCGGACGTGGCGCAAACGACACCCATACCCTTTTCATCAACTGCACTTCGGATTAACCTAAAGATGTCCATTCGAGCTCCAATATCAACACCTTGAGTCGGTTCATTGAGGAGCATCAGTTGCGGTTCTTGATCGAGCCATTTCCCCATCAGGGCTTTTTGCTGGTTCCCCCCGCTGAGGTTGCCAAATAGTGCGTCAACGTTGTCGGGTACCACTCGAAGTTCGCGACATACACTCGCCATTCTTTGTCGAAGTTGACGCCATTTGATTCGCCAACCCTTGGACTGCGTACTAAGCGAGGGTAGGGCCATGTTTTCTAGAACCGTCAAGGAAAGTGCACCACCCTGTCCTTTTCGATCTGCTGGGATAAGTACCACCCCGCGGTTCATCATCGAGTCCGGAGCAGGCTTTCGAACATCCGCACCATAAACGAGAATCGAACCCCCTTCAAGTTTTCGAGAACCGTAAATCAAATCCGTGATTTCCTCAAAACCAGATCCCGCAAGACCTGTCAAACCTACGACTTCGCCTTTGCGAACATCGAAACTAACGTCGACCGCCCTGTGCCCCTTCAACCCACTAGTGGACAAAACAAGCTGTGCGCTTTCATCTGTGGCTGTGAAGGTGCGCGAAATATGTTCGAAACGTCCACCCAAAATCATTTCCACGATTTGCTCACGAGTGGAGTCATTGGTAACGCGACTGCCCGCATTCTTTCCATCACGCAGCACAGAAACTCGATCGGTGATCGTAAGAACTTCATCGATGTCGTGAGAGACAAAGAGCACCGACGAACCTTGATCCTTCAAACGACGCATCATGACGAAAAGTTGATCAACCTCGTGCTTAGGCAAGAAAACAGTGGGTTCGTCGAGAATGAGGAGAGTCGCTCCGGCATTGCCGGCCTGCACGTATTCCTCTTGCGAACTTATTGCGCGCACAATCGCGACAAGCGCGCGCTGCACTGGATAGAGAGCGTCAATGGGAGCGTCAAGACTTATGTCGAGCTCGTACCGATCGAGTAAACCCTGCACGCGATCTCGTTCAAGGCGCCAATTAATCCGCGTTAGGCCGCGGTTTTCAGTCTGAGCATCAAGAACCATATGTTCGAGCACCGACGCATTAGGAACTTGACCAAGATCTTGGTGGACGAAGCCCACTCCTTTATGACGCAAACCGCCCGCACCGAAAGGTGTATTTACTTGCTGACCGTGAATCCAGAAGTCGCCAGCGTCAGGCTCATGAAAACCAGCAAGAATTTTAATGATAGTCGATTTTCCGGATCCGTTCGCGCCAAGTAATCCGTGGATTTCGCCGGGCATAATGTCCAGATCAACGTCCTTCAGTGCGACGCTTCCTCCAAAGTGCTTGGAAACGCCACGAATGGACAACAAAGCCCCTGGAGTGAAGGCCCCTGCAGTGGGGGTGTCAAAGACACCCCCACTGTTGGAGTCCGCTGTGTGCGGATCGATCATCCGAGACCCCAAAGCTGCAGGTAAGCAGCTGGGTACTCGTCGCCGAAGCCCTTATTGACCTCGGGTGGATTACCAGTCTCGGCTACGTTCGATGCATCAATCGCACGGATCGGGCCTGAGGCTTTGGGTGTTGGCGGAACATTCAACATGGCGCGGAACGCGGTGTCGATGTTCACGTAAGCGACCCAGTCTGGGTTTTCAGCGATGTCTACTCGTACGACACCGTCCGGGATCAACGCCATCACGGCTGGGGTGCCGTTGAAGGTGTAGATACCGATGTTGCGATCTGGTGCAGCCTGCTCGATACCTGGTGCTGCGAAGAGCGCCATCGAGTCATAGATCGGCAACACAGTGTTGATGCCGGCGTCTGCGATCAATGCCGACTGGACTGCAGGCTGGATGTCCGTTGCCCATTTTGTCACTGGGGAGTTAATGACTGTCGCTGTAGATCCTGCAGGTGCACCGGAAGCGATAACAGACTGAATGGTTTCAACCATGCCTGCTGACGGACCAGTTTCTGAGGCTTCGATCACAAGTGCGTTCAAAGGCTCTCCACCAAGATCGGCGATAGCACAGTATGTCATCAGCGCAGCTGATTCATTGAACGGAGCAAATGCCTCGTATGTGATACCTGGGACGGATTCGCCGGTCGAATCTGTGACGTGAACTGGGATGACCGGTACTCCTGCAGCCAACGCCTCTTCAAGCTGAGGTGCGAGCGTCTCGGGCAGTGGTCCGTTCAACAAGATTGCACCAGCTTTGGCATTGATAGCCTGCTGGAAACCCTGCTGGTAAGAGGTCTGGGTGCCATCTGATGGGAAGGTGACGAGCTCTACGCCGGCCTTCTCAGCAACGCCACGCATGGCTTCTTCGCCAACCTGATAGAACTCCAACTTGCTGTCAATTGGAATACTGTAGATCGTCTTGCCTGCAAGTGGCGTGACATCAATCGGTTCACCAATGTCGGTTGTGGCTGGGATTGCCTTGCCCGCATCGCAGACGGCTTGAGCTGCTGCAACAAGATCGGCCGTACCGTCGGCGGTCTCGCTAGCACTCTCTTCGACAGCTGTGGCTTCGGCTGTCGTTTCTGTCGTCGTATCTGAATCACTGCTACAGGCGACCAGGGTGAGTGCTGATCCTGCAGCAATCACCGCAATTGCCAACTTTCTTACTCTCATTCGATTCTCCGGATCTCTTTCGGGGGGGGAACTGACCGAACTTCGCTAGCGATCGACCAGATTGGGGTTGGCGACCAGATCCTCATAGATCCGAGAAACAGATCGCCGTTGGAACATTTCGATCAGGTCATCGGGGTATCCGATGTACTGATCGGTATCAACATGGATTCGATCTTCGAACCTGATCTCATCCATCGCCTGATCACAGTCGTGTCCCGCAGCAATTGCTGCCGCCACTTTCTGGACCACTTCTCTTCCCTGGGCGCGATAGCGTTCGATCGCCGAACGATCAGCGACATCACCGTGACCAGGAACGAGAATTTCGAAATCGAAGGCCTCTACGGCTTCGAGTGCAGAGAACCAGTCAGCTACCCTGGAATCCTGAAATGAAGGGAGACCTGCCTCACAGAAAATATCTCCCGAAAAAAGTACATGTTCTTGTGGGCAATAGGCCAACAGGCTGTTCGCGGTATGACCCGGCTGAAAAGACAACTCCAAACTTAAATCGCCAACATGCAAAGTCATCTCGTTGATAAAAACTACGTCAGGGATACGCACCTTGTAGTCACCCATGAGCGGCAAAGCTTCAGGATCAATGCGGGCCATCAGATTTTGTAAATATTCATCCGACGGTGCTTCCTCGATCAGTCGCTTTCGCGTTCCCGCGTGAGAAACGATCTCCCCCGGCATCCAGAAATTGCCAATAGTGTGATCGGGGTGGTGGTCGGTGTTTACGACAAAACGAAGCCTGCCATGTTCTTGCGCTTCGCGCGCCAACTCGATTGCATCGGTTGGCCGGTGCGGCGAGTCCACAAGGATGTTGCCTTCCGAGCCCACAATCAGCGAGTTGTTGCTGCCCAGGTTGCTCGTTTCAACGAACACGCGCGGTGTGATGCGCTCAAGAGCCATGACGTCAGTCCTTTCCTAATTCTTCGAAGGTACCGAGAAATCCCGGAAGGTTCTCCACACGGCCGGGTGCAAAGACTTCAATGAATTCCGCTTCACCGTGAATGCTCTCGCCAGAGTGCTCAACACCTCGCGGAATGATGACAACATCACCGTCGACGAGCACCATGTCCTGATCACCGACCATGAGACGGATAGTCCCCTTCACCATGACCATCGCTTGCTCGGCGTCATTGTGGGCATGACTTGGCAGGGTCGTGGGGTGAACCCAGCGGATCAAGTTGACCCCCATCTCGCGACCAAGCACCGCACGCCGAAAGTTGTTAGGTGCGTTTACCTGCTCGGGAAGTTCACTCCAGTTTGCCTGTAGTTTCATGATTTTTCCCCGTAGCCCAACGAGCGCAGCGAAGCGATCAACTCGGAGGTTGATGTGACATCTGCATATTTTTGCGCCATGTCGAAAAGATTTACCTTATGAACTGTTTCACTGCGGTCGTAAACCGCGTCAAATGGAACGGTAACGCGAAAATTATTGGCAAAAGCATCAACGACCGTCGAACGTACGCAGCCACTTGTGCTGCACCCGGTAATAATGAGTGAGTCGACACCAAGTCCGATCAGGTAACTAATTAGTGGCGTCCCGAAAAAAGCGCTGGGGTGCTTCTTGGGCAGCATGATGTCCTGCTCCAACGGGGCCACCTCGGGCGGGAACTCGTAACCCTTTGCCGCAACTCCCATGATGGAAGGCACCTTGGCACCCAAAACCCCCGAATCATACGAAAGTTTTGGTGCCACATGTGGGTACAAAACAGGGATGCCGGCAGATCGGGAGAAGGCCAGCAATTCCGCAATGTGATCAACGGCAGTCCACCCGACATCACCACATGCTGTTGAGTAGTCCTCGACCGCCTCGTCAAAGGGCTTCGGTGTATTTCCCAAAGTTCGGTACTGAACGTCGATGATGAGGAGCGCAGGGTTCGAACCCATACCAACGGGGTGACCAAAGCCTGCGCGGGCATACCGCCGCTCGTCGTCTGGGGTGATCACACCGCTCCACAACTCGCTCATGCGATCGCATCCAATGCGGCGCGTCCACTGTGCTCGCGGTGAAGGAATTTGCCTGTGGCGCTCGGCAGAATCGCACCATTGGCGAAGGTTGACTCTCCGCCGCGGATTGTTCGGGCGACAACTCCTTCAACGTGCCAGCCCTCCCACGGCGTGTACTCGGCACCTGAGAGTTGCGTTGCCGCGGTGATGTCGGCCTGCCCTGACAAATCGACCAAGGTCAAGTCAGCGTCCGAGCCGACTTGAATCACACCCTTCTTCGGGTAAAGACCGAAAAGTTGGGCGGGTCGGGTGCTGGTCAGATACGCGATTCGCTCCAATGGCAGGTTCCGCTTGTGGTACCCCTCGGAGATGAGCAGGGGCAATAGGTTTTGCATTCCAGGAAAGCCGGCAGACGCTGTCATGATGTCTTTTTCCTTGAACGATTTGTGACGTGGCACATGGTCGGAGCCGATTGTGTCCACCAGGCCATCAGCAACTGCAGACCACAGTGCATCCAGATCGTGTCGCGGACGTAGTGGAGGATTCACTTTGCCGTAGGTGCCACACGGGGCGTTGATGTCCAGAGTTAAGTAATGAGGGCAGGTTTCCACGAAAAGATCCGGGTGGCTCTGCTGACCTTGTCGAAGGACATCGAGTGAGAGACCGCTAGTCGTATGGACGGCGTAGACGCTTGCGCCGGTCACCTTGGCAAGGAACGAAAGGCGGTGCAGTGCTTCAGCCTCAACGTAATCGGGGCGACCAAGATTCCACGCATCAAGGTCATTTACGCCTTCAGGTCTACCCAACGCTCGCAAGCGCCAGACGAGTTCAATATTTTCCGCGTGTGGATCGAGCATGGCACCGTTGCGCTCGGCTGCCTCAAGCAGGTCGAACATAAATCCATCATCATTTCCGGGAAGATCAAGGTACTTACCTTCATCGCCTCGAAAATTCATAAAGAATTTAAAGGAGCTAACTCCCAAATCCCGGACGTAATCTGGCATCGACTCAAGTTGGTCGCGGGTGACTACGCAAAAGTGGAAACCAAAATCCACGGCCGAATCAGCTTCCATCGCGGCTTTGGCAATGGGGAAAACTTCTTCATATGGCTGTGGGGTCATTAGGTAGGCAATGAGTGTGGTGATTCCGCCTGCCGCTGCCGATTGGGTTTCGCGCGCAACGTCTTCGGCGCTCTGGGGGTAGGTGATATTCGGTCCCAAATGCACATGGGGGTCCACGAGTCCCGGGAATACGTGAAGGCCTGTTGCGTCAATCTCCTCCGTGGCAACTGTGGGGTCCGTGCGAGGAACAACACCCGTGATCTTTCCACCGTCCACCAGAATATCTAGATCCCGAGGACCATCGGAGAGAACAACGCTCGCATTGCGAATTCGAAGATCGATGGTGCTCATGGCGTCACCTCGACCGCGTACTTTCGTTCCAGCATGTCGAAGTACGGCTTGCCAACTCCGCTTTGGCGTTCTTCCCAGGTAGACATGTGATCAAGTACCGCGGCGGTTGAGCCGACTCGCTGTATCTCCTGAAGTACGTCTCGAACTGACTTCTGTGCGCTGCGAAGAGCCGCATTAGCAAAAAGCACCAATGTGAATCCCAGTTCCGCCAGTTCCTGCGCCGACTGGACGGGGGTCTTGCCTCCCTCAACCATGTTGGCGATTAGTGGGACGTCGAATGACTTGCCCACAATTGCAAGTTCGTCGGTTGATTCTGGAGCCTCGATGAAGATGACATCGGCACCGGCCTCCTGGTAAGCGTGTCCACGATCCACCGCCTCTTCAAGAGTGCTCACGGCCCGTGCATCAGTGCGGGCAATAATGAGTAGGTCCTGTGATTGCCTCGTGTCTACAGCCGCCTTGATCTTTGCGACCATCTCATTTGCAGGAATCACCGCCTTGCCATCGAAGTGCCCACATTTTTTGGGAAACACCTGATCTTCTAATTGAAGTGCAGATGCCCCGGCCCGCTCCATTAATTTCACAGTCCGCACAACGTTGACCGCATTGCCGAACCCGGTATCAATGTCGACCACGAGGGGAAGGTCAACCGCGTCAGCCAGGAGTGCGACATGATCCCGCAGTTCCGTGAGTGTGACCAACCCAATGTCGGGGACTCCCAATCGGGAATTCGCCAGCCCTGCACCCGTGACATAAACGGCCTCGAATCCGAGGTCCTGAATGATTCGAGCGGACAAAGCGTCGTAGGCCCCGGGCAGCAGGAATGCCCGACTTGCAGAGTGAGCGTCTCTGACAAGAGTCTTAAGGCTAGACACCGGTGTTCCTTTCGTCGAAGTTTACGTGGGGGTTTTTTTCTGGTTGTGAATCATGCTTCCAATTGAGTCGGAACCTTTGTTTAAATGTCGACAGAACCGATACTCTCCCGCGTTATTCGGCGAGTGTGAAGGATCCATTGAGTTGGACCAATGCCTGATCAGCGGTCGTAACGGCCGATATGAGGGCACCCGTAGTGAAATCTTGCGCCTGCACCACTGTTAACAGGTCGATCTCTTGCCACGTCACAACCCAAATTCCATCTCGCACATGTGTTGCTTGGTAATCGCATGTCTCTTCTTTACCGCTCAGACTGCCCTTCGTTACAACGAAACTCACTTCCGTATCTGAGTAGGTTAAATCAGCTGCAAAAGGACCAAAAGGGCCATCGGTCCCAAAGTCGATGGTCATTGAGCGACCCAATGCTGGGTACTTCTCTGACATGCGTGAACTCCTTATTTCGGCGATGTCCCTAGTCAAGGATGCAGATCGTCAACTGTCAACAGTTGTTATCGAATTGTTACTGCTAATCCGGTTTAGTCTCGATTGACCTAAATTGTGGGGTCGAGCAGAACTTTGCCGAAATTGCTTCGGCTCGCGATCATCGTGTGGGCTTCCGCCGCTTGGGATAGGGGCAAAACAGCGTGAATGTGCGGATCGAATACTCCACGACCCAACAGTTCGAATACTTGGCGTAATTCAGAACGGGACTGAGAATGAGTTGAGATGTAGGTGATGTGTCGACGGAAGAATTCGATAATGTCAAACTGCACGACTTCACCGCCATGTGCCCCAATAGTCACCAGGCGAGCATTTGGTCGCATGGCCTTCATTGAGTCACTGAAGGCCCTCCCACCGACCATATCGAATACGACATCTACGCCCTTGCCGCCGGTGGAATCCAGGGCGAATTCGACGAAATCTGTCGTGTTGTGATTGATCACTGCATCGGCTCCTGCATCGAGAGCCTTGCTTATCTTTTCATCTGAGCCAACTGTCCCGAGAACAACAGCGCCTGCAGCCTTGGCAATCTGCAGTCCGGCAGTGCCCACACCGCTGCCAATAGAGTGAATGAGAACGGTTTCACCCAAGCGGACTTGTGCGCGCGTCGTTAACGCATGCCAGGAACTCCCGTACGTAACGATGCTGGCGGCCGCATCTACAAAGGAAACGGAGTCGGGAATGGGAATGCACAGCGAAGCTGGCACGACTATCCGCTCAGCGTAAGTCCCTGGTATTTGCTCCCCCAAGAGGCCTCGCCGAGGGCAAAACATTTCCCGTCCGGAAAGACACTCTTCACACTGGTCGCAGGTTTTGATGTAGGACAATGCCACCCGGTCTCCGACCTTCACCGAACCAACATTTGGACCCACTTCAGCCACAATTCCTGCGCCTTCTAGCCCCGGAGTGTGCGGAAGTGTGATGTCGAACCGGGAAGTGCCATCACGGACATCGAGGTCAACGTGATTGATACCAATGGCTTGAAGGTCGACCAGTACTTCGAAGGGACCTGCCACCGGATCCGGTACTTCACGTACCGTGAGAACTTCTGGACCGCCATATGTGTCAAATTGAACTGCGCGCATTTTTCACTCCCTGGGTAGAGGAAGATTTTGACCGGCTGCCGCCAAATTGTCAACAGTATTCACTTTCGATGGGCGTGAACCCCAGGGAGACGAACCTTGGGAAGTCGAATTTTCGGCAGTAACGGTGCAAATTTCCGTGCCCGGAGCGAGTTCGCAATAACCCCAGAGCCGTAACTCGCGTCGTCGACAAGCCGCAGAACCGTGTAGCGAACCGGGTCTAGGTAGCGTTCACGAGTGACCCATTCAAGTGCAATCGGTGCAAGCATGGTGATAGCCGCTACTCGAGCTGGTCGAGATTTGGGTACTAGTGCGAGTGCGACCGCACCAACCGGCCACCACTCTCGGCGCAACAAATGTCCAATTGATGCAGAGTCGGCCAGCAGACCTTGACCCACGACCCTCCCTGCGAGCAGGCTTCCTCGCGGAATCGATCGCATGGAGGCAGCCAAAGCGACGGTCGCGGCAGCAGCCACAGACGTTGCTAGGACGGGCCTGCCAAGAGTTAGCAAAGCTAGGATCCCGACATTCCACGCAGAAAGACGTGCGGGTGCGAGATTCCCCGGGTGCCGGACTTCAAGGTCGGGCGCCGACGTCCCGTATTGGAACCTACGCGCCAACCACTGTTGGGGATTTGTTCTTATCTCATGGTGAACGATAACTTCTGGGTCGTAGCAAACATGCCATCCGGATTCGACCAATTTCCATATGAGATCAACGTCTTCACCCACGCGCAGACTCTCGTCAAATCCCACGAACGCGGAACGCCGAACAATGAGAGCTGCCGACGGAATAAAACCCAGACGCGAGCCAGGGCGAACAAGCTCGGCCCGTACCCCCATGTCAAGGGATGAGCGCGTGCGCTCGTAACGCTCGATCACACCTGAAGAAAGTTCACGACCCAAAACCCGTGGAGCTACGACCGCCACCGAGGGGTCATCGAAGTGATGGAGCATCGAGTTTGGCCAGCCAGCGGGGGCAGTGCAATCAGAATCAATGAAGGCCACAAACTCGCCCTCGGACTCACGAAATCCTGCATTCCGAGCGCCTGCCGGACCAATATTTACTGGGAGTGAAATAAGCCTGAAACCGCTTCGGCGGACAACCCCGGCAATTGCGGTGCCATCAACGGACCCGTCATCGACGACCGTGACATCTGAGCCCGATAGTGAAGCTAGGCACCGTTCCAATAGATCAGGACGGTCCATTGCCGGAACAACGCTCCCGCAGGCCCTCCCACTGTTGGCCCGACCTGGCAAAAGAAAAGCAAATCCCCTGTCAATCAACTCACGGTAGACGGCCAAATCTTGGGCACTTGTGGCGGAACGACCGTAGGGGCCTTGCCTGTGAATATCAAGCACGATGTCCCGGGTGGTAGCCGACAGTCGACTAATTCTCCATGGAGATCCGCCCACAAGAACTGCTCCACCACCCCACACGATGGTTCGAGGGTCAAGCCGCACAGAAGCACCCATGGGAAGCCTTCGATCTACCGGCGGGTGGGTGTGGGAAGGCAAAGTGTGATCACTCACGGAGAACCATTAATTGACCCAATCCTTCAAAGACCCTTTCGAGTTCGTCCTCAAGGGATGGACCGTCTGAACCCAGCCACGACTCATATGCACTCAGTGCGAGCGCAAGGCCAACGTGGCCCGCAGTCACAGGGATAACCGAGCTTTGGTTCTGGTCGAGTCGATCTGCCACGAATTCTTCGATTACCCGCCGCCACTGTTGGTAACGAATTGCCGAGTGCGCCTGAAGTTCGGGTGTTCGCAAGATGAGAGCCATCCGTTCGCGATGATGGTCAATAACTTGGCCATCGAAGCGATTAAAGTCAACGATTCCCCGATATACGGCCTCGAACACCGGCATATCGGCGGGCATCTCGTGCAAGGTCTCCGCGAATCGTGCAAGGCTGTCATCAAACTGACCCCACAGGATGTCGTTCTTGGATGGGTAGTAGCGAAAGATCGTTCGCTTGCCCACTCCGACCGCCTGCGCTATGTGCTCAAGTGTTGTCCCGGCAAAACCCCGCCGGGCAAAGAGATCAAAGGCCGCAACTTCTATCTCAGCATGGGTGGTTGCTGGCGGTCTTCCGATCATGGTTTGGGCTCACATTCTTATTTGATCCAACACTATCAGCCAATGATGTGCCGATTTCCCAATAAGACTCTTGACATTTGGCGCTGAGTGCCATTAATCTTCCAACAGCGCGATAACCTCAAATTTCGCGTCGAAAAATTCTATCGAGAAAGGAACACAGACATGAATACCGACACCAACACAGAAATTGAAACCAATGTGGTGGAACCAGAAGGGGTAACCGTCGAAACACTCATTGAAGACGTGTCCATCGATGGCATGTGCGGCGTCTACTAAATCTGCGCCGCGACACCTTTTATGACCACGCTGGTTTCAATCGAACTCGATGAATCGTGGGTTCTTGCCCCCGATGTTGCCTTAAGGCCAGAGCCTTTTGGCGCACTTGCCTATCATTTTGGCACGCGAAGGTTGACCTTTCTTAAGCAAAAAGCGCTCGTCACAGTAGTAAATAGTCTCAATGCCCAGACATTGGTCAGGCAAGCGCTTGAGGGCGCGCACGTTCCCGAAGAACAGTGGCCTGCATTTCTCAAGGCACTTGGATCTCTGGCCTCCACCGGCATGATCACCCGTTGCGACGAAAGGAAAGTCTCATGACATCCGTTATGCACTCCCGCCCTCAAGGTGGCTCACTGGTCGAGCAATTTGAATACGGCCTCGATGCACCGATTTGCCTTACATGGGAGCTCACTTACGCCTGCAACCTCGCGTGCGTGCATTGCCTTTCCTCCTCGGGCCGACGCGATCCTCGTGAACTTTCCACCGAGCAATGCGAAGCAATAATCGATGAACTTCAGGCAATGCAAGTGTTCTATGTCAATATTGGAGGTGGCGAGCCCACCATCCGCCCTGATTTCTGGCACCTTCTCAGCTACGCGGTCGACCATCAGGTGGGCGTAAAATTTTCTACCAACGGAGTGCGAATTACTCCCGAACGTGCAGCCTTTCTCGCATCGACGGATTATGTTGATGTGCAAATCTCCCTCGACGGCGCAACGGCGGAAGTCAATGATCGAGTCAGGGGCAAGGGCTCCTATCAAATGGCAATACAAGCACTGGACAATTTATCCGCGGCAGGATTCAAAGACGCAAAAATCTCCGTTGTTGTCACGCGCGAAAACGTAAGCCAACTTGACTTGTTCAAAGAACTTGCAGACCACCACGGTGCGACGCTTCGCCTTACGCGGCTACGACCATCCGGGCGCGGAGCCGACGTGTGGTCAGAATTGCACCCAACTGCCGAGCAACAACGTGAGTTGTACAACTGGCTACTTGTCGCGGGAGAATCAGTTCTCACCGGTGATTCATTCTTTCACCTTGCAGGCTACGGCGAGTCGCTCCCGGGCCTGAATCTTTGTGGCGCTGGACGAGTCGTGTGTCTCATCGACCCCATTGGTGACGTGTACGCCTGCCCTTTCGCGATTCACGATCAATTCCTTGCTGGCAATGTTCTCTCACCTAATGGATTTTCCGGCGTCTGGCAAACCTCGGAACTATTTCAAGAACTTCGCTCACCCCAGACCTCCGGCGCCTGCACAAAGTGTGAATTTTTTGATGCATGTCGCGGGGGTTGCATGGCCGCAAAATTCTTCACAGGTCTCCCGCTTGACGGCCCTGATCCCGAGTGTGTGCAGGGCTACAGCGAGCAGGCTCTACTTCAGGTGGGAAGAACTATTCCATCCGCGAGTCAAGATCACTCACGGACAGCGGCACCGCGCGGAATCGGCGAGAACCTATTGCAAATCGGCTCGTTCACTCCTGCCGCGCCACCCAGCCGCGCATGTGCTGAAGATCCACTCGCCGGGTTTGACTTCCCTGCCAACTTAACCACCTAAATAACTCAACTACCGCACTAACCTGAATCCACGAAAGGCTCCTAATGGCCAACACTTGGTTTGAGACTGTCGCTGAAGCCCAGCGCCGCGCTGAAAAAAAACTACCTTCATCCGTTTACAGCGCACTGCTGGCCGGATCCGAAAAGGGAGTCTCCTACGCGGACAACACGCAGGCATTCTCCGAACTCGGACTTGCCCCGCACGTTGCCGGGCTGCACGCCAAACGTGATTTGGCAACTAACGTGATGGGCCAGAACATCTCGATGCCTTTATTCATCTCCCCCACCGGCGTCCAGGCGGTGCATCCTCAAGGTGAATTAGCTGTCGCCCGGGCTGCTGCTTCGCGCGGCACAGCGGTAAGTCTGAGTTCGTTTGGTAGCAAGCCGCTCGAGGCAGTTGTTGAGCAAAACCCACAGACATTTTTTCAGATGTACTGGATGGGGACCAGAGACACCATGCTTAAGCGAATTGAAAAGGCGCGGATTGATGGGGCAAAAGGATTGATCCTCACCCTTGATTGGTCCTTTACCTACGGTCGGGATTGGGGTAGCCCGGTTATTCCGGAGAAAATTGGGTTGAGTGCCATGGTGCAATTCGCACCCCAGGTAATTCGACGCCCCCGCTGGCTTATGGAGTTCGCACTCGGTGGTGGAATTCCCGATCTCACCACTCCTAACCTGATGAACGACCAGGGAGTATCTCCCACATTCTTCGGGGCCTATGCAGAGTGGATGCAAACCCCTCCCGCCACCTGGGAAGACATAGCGTGGCTGCGCTCCCAGTGGGAGGGCCCTTTCCTTCTAAAGGGAATCTGTCGAGTTGACGACGCCAAAGCTGCCGTGCAGGCCGGGTTCTCCGCCATTTCAGTCTCCAACCATGGAGGCAACAACATCGACACGACGCCCGCACCAATCAGAGTCTTGCCATCAATCGTGACCGCCGTCGGCGATGAAATTGAGGTCGTCATGGATGGTGGGATTAGACGGGGCAGTGACGTTATTAAAGCCGTCGCCCTCGGCGCTCGCTCTGTGATGATTGGCCGCGCCTACCTCTGGGCACTCGCAGCCAATGGACAGGCGGGTGTGGAAAATGTCCTTGACATCATGCGCAACGGGATGGATGCGACGCTCTATGGCCTCGGCCATTCTTCAATTCACGACCTCACTCCAGAAGACGTGATCGTTCCCCCCGGTTTCACTCGTACATTGGGTGCTTAAGTAGTTCCTATGGCTGTGTCATGTCATTTGTCAGAGTTAACGTGGACCGCTGTTCCTGATCACCCGCTGGTCTTGGTACCAATCGGATCAACAGAACAACATGGTCCGCACCTACCCTTTGACACAGACACGGCCATTGCTTCCGCAGCAGCAGCAGCATGCGCTTCTCACCTATCCGATGAGCACGGCATCCCGGTCGTTGTTGCCCCTGCCATCGCTTACGGCTCTAGTGGCGAGCACCAAATGTTTCCCGGAACGATCTCTATTGGGCACGAGGCATTGAGGGTACTGCTGATTGAGGTTGTGCGTTCCCTTTCCCATTGGGCTGGACGAGTGGTGTTTGTCAATGGTCACGGAGGGAACGTCGCTACCGTGACCGATGTTGTCAACCAAATGATTCTCGAGCAACATCAGGTTGCGTGGGTTCCCTGCGCATTTGAAGGTGCAACCGATGCCCACGCCGGTCGCGATGAAACTTCGGTCATGCTGTTCCTTGAACCAAACCGGGTCGACATGAACCGTGCGGTCACGGGTAATACAGCAAACCTGAGTGAACTCCTGCCCGCACTAATGGCATCGGGGGTGCGGGCCGTTTCCGAGTCGGGGGTACTCGGAGATCCATTACAGGCGAGCGCATCTGCTGGTGAACACCTATTCACCGGCCTCGTCGATGACCTCTGCGAACGAATACTCGGCAACTTGGTCGGCCCCAGCGGGAAACTCGCAAGGCCCGCAGCATCGGCTGCGAAATCCGCCGAACAATCTTCTAGACTCTCCAAGTCATGACGAATCACATTGAGCGGGTGGCGCTGGTCACCGGGGCGGCGCGTGGAATTGGGCGCGCCACCGTCGAAGCACTGTGCAGCGATGGCTTCAGAGTGCTAGCTATCGATTCATGCGTGGGCAGCGAAACATCAGATTATGCGGGTGTTGCGTACTCATTGGCCGAGACAGACGAACTCATGAGTCTGCAAGATGAGCACCCAGGTCAAGTGATTGCACGAGTTGTTGACGTCCGTGATCGCGCAAAAATGATTGAAGTCGCCGACCTGGCTGTCAGCACATTCGGGCGACTTGATGCAGCCGTGGCCGCAGCCGCGGTGATCAGTGGAGGGGAAGCACTCTGGCAAACGCCAGAAACCCACGTCAAAACTCTGCTCGACATTGATGTGATCGGAGTGTGGAACACAGCGGCCGCTGTGATTCCACACATGCTCAACGGCCCCGATCCAAGTGGATGTCGATTCGTCGGCATCGCCTCGGTAGCCGGGACACGTG
>Ga0075467_10001433_pt1 | contig 19718 bp, 21 predicted proteins | sample DEB08_DNA_9_FD_75067 | JGI IMG/M metagenome (GOLD analysis project Ga0075467, IMG submission 75067) | Aqueous microbial communities from the Delaware River and Bay under freshwater to marine salinity gradient to study organic matter... | ecosystem: Environmental > Aquatic > Marine > Coastal ... | reverse complement strand
CTAAGAACCGAAGCTTTTGCCGAGTGGGAAGCGTCCGCAGCGGCCGCATAAGCTGTCTAACTTATCGTCGAATCACGCCCACTCTGAGTTAACGTGACAATGCCGCTCGCTTAGCTACTTGGCCGAAAACCGAACACAGAGCCCGACTAGAACGCCCGATTGAGACAGCGGAAATCATATCAAGGGCCAAATGGATCATTGCTTTGCTCGCAATTAACCTAATGCCTGCCTGACTTGCGGCATGACACGGCGGCTGACCGGAATTTCTGAACCATCGGTCAGGGTCAGCATCCCGGTGCCCGCCGGATCGCGCTCGAGGGACTGCACGAATCCGGCATTCACCAGAAAAGACCGGTGTACGCGAAGGAACGTTGCTGGCAGCGTGTCTTCCAACTCCGCCAGTGTGACCGAGTGGAGTATCTCGCGACCATCAAGCAACATGATCTCGGAATATCCACTTGCCCCCCGGCAATAGCCGATCTGATTGGTGGAAATACGCACCATCTTGCCCGCGCTTTTGACGATAATCTCACTCGCTTGTTCGCGTTCCCTGGCTTGTCCCAATGCCAGTTCGAGCCGGTTGGCACGCGCCTCTTCGAGGCGACGTTCTTTCACTTCCTGGGCAAAGGCAAGGCCCTGTTCGACAAACAGAAAGAGCAGAAAAGCGGCGACCAGATAAAAGAAAACAGTATCAAGAAACAGCGATGGAAAAGCTAATATCGCGGCAACAAATATGAGCAAAGTTAGAAAATATCCAAATGCCCGCCTTCTCCGCTCATAACTCCAATATCCGGATGCGAGGAGGCTGATGCCAAGGGGGATGAGTATCGCCATCTCCGCTTTGCCATCATAACCTTGGGTGAATGCAACCCCGATTACGCAGAATACCACTATACTAATGATGATCGGCCATATTTGCCTGCTCATGAATGTTGAGAAAATATGAAACGCAACTGTCAGCCCAAATCCGCCAGAAAAGAGCGTTATCGCCATTAAGCGAAAATCATGGATGGGGTAGGAATAGGCAAATAGTCCCCGAGAGACTTCTGCGGAAAGCTGAGCAGCGGCAAATGTGCAGATCAGGCAAAGGGTGAGCGCCTTTTTACGGGCTAGTCCAATTGCACCTGTTATCCCGAAATAGAGCGCACCCAGAATGAAGAGCCCGAGGGTCAAGATCGACGGCCAATAATGACGCAATAATTCGTCGGTCAAGCGTCCAGATACCCCAATAGCAATGATGTGAACCGGGTTTGCTAACTTCAGAAGTCCGTTGTGCGATGAGGCCTTGAATACGATTTTATTGTTGCCCTTTTTGAACAGACTTTGCCTGGGATAAAGGGAAACATCCATTTGGCCCGGCACTTCACTCGTCGCGTCCAGTGCCGGTATTCCATTGCGTCCGACGAACTTTCCGTTGAGGTAGAATTCGCTCGACATTTTTCCGGATATATAGAGGGCTAACGGCTCACCATTGGGTCCAGCAGTCTTGTCCAGCCTGATGTTTGCCTTAACCCACAACATCTTTTGCTGCGGGTCAATTTCTGCAGCATTTGCAGCTTTACAATTTGTGGACGAAAAATCGGGAGGGGCTCTTTTATCAACGGAGGTCGGACATATAGTCACGCCTTCCGCATCAATCCACGTCAATGCCTCCACCGAACTTGGCAGGATCAATCCTATCAGCAAGAAAACGAGCGTGGACCTTAAAAGGCTGATGACCATGACTTACCATAGACCGAAAACAGCCTACCGGACATAACCGTTTAACAGAAATACACCGCCGCTGGCACGATTGCTCCGGAAATCACCTATGACCTCTAGTAGATTGGATGCATCATCGTCCCCTTTTGGAAGGCTCCCCTATGAAGTTATCTGCTATTGCCGCTGCTGTGATGCTTGCTGGTTTCTCATATCAAGCAAGTGCAAACCCGGAATCGAGCCACGCCATGTCATCCGAAACCAGCATGATATTTACTCCCAGCTCCGGAGAAGAGGTGGATGCCTTCAAAGGGTCGTTCACGGTGCCGGAAAACCGTGCTGATCCCAAAAGCCGCACCCTTACGCTGCGCTATGTGCGTTTCCCTGCCACTGGCAATAAGTCCGGCTCCCCTATTATCTATCTTGCCGGCGGGCCCGGTGGTTCGGGAATCGATGCAGCCAAGGGCCGACGGTTTCCCTTGTTTATGGCCATGCGTGAATTTGGTGATGTAATAGCCTTTGATCAGCGCGGTACCGGTGCCTCAAACGATATGCCAAGATGTACGTCATCGCAAAAACTTGAAGGTACAGAAAATATTCCCGACGAACAATATATCAAGAAGCATCAGGATGCCTTGCGTGAATGCCTCACTTTCTGGAAAGAAAAAGGTATTGATGTGCATGGTTACACAACGGCGGAAAATGTGAAGGACCTAGAGAGCTTGCGTCAGCACCTCGGTGTCCAAAAATTGACCCTTTGGGGCATATCCTATGGATCGCACCTCTCGCTTGCTGCAATCAAGCAAATGGATGATCGCATTGACAAGGTCGTTATCGCCAGCGCCGAAGGGCTCGATCAGACCATCAAACTCCCCGCCCGCACGGATGATTATTTTGACCGGGTTCAAGCCGCCATCGCCACGCAGCCAAAAACCGCAGCGGCTTGGCCCGATATTAAAAGCACGATGCGGCGGGTGCATACACAGCTAGAAGAAGCGCCTATCGCGATAAAGGTAAAGCAAAAGGATGGGACGACTTATGATTATCTGTGGCAACGACGCGATATGCAGCAAGCTGCCTCTGCAACAATATCGGATCCCGTGCCACTTAGCCTGCTGCTGCATCTTTATGACAGCTTGGATAAAGGCGACACCAAAATTTTGAACGCAGTCGCGCCTTTCGTTGTTAATGCGACCGAAGAGATCTCTTTTCAGCCGATGTCAGTTTTGATGGATATTGCCTCGGGGACTGGCGCTGAACGTCGTGCCCTGATAGCCGAACAAGCCAAGACTTCGTTGCTGGCCACATATCTGAACCAGCCGGTTGAACTGGAAGACGTTGACCGATCTTTAGTGCTTGGTGATGATTTTCGAACCGCCCCGGTATCTGACATCCCGCTACTTTTGCTGAGCGGCACACTTGATGGCCGCACCTATATCGAGAGCCAGCGAGAAGCGGTCGCCGGATTGTCGGCATTACAAACCGTCACTATCCACAATGTCGGACATAATCTGTTTATGGCCTCGCCGGAAGTCACTGCGACAATCCAGGATTTTATGCGTGGAGGGAATGTCAATGGACGGGAAATTGATTTCCCGCTTACAGATCTTCTCACCGCTGGTTTCAGTATGATGAAATGATAGCGATTTCCGTCTTAAGAATTAGTGTCCGGTTTCTGAGATTGTTTCCCAAAACCGGACAGTCAGTTGCCCACCCATCTTCGGTCATTCGAACTGATTAAATGGAAAATATAAGCGGCTGGTCAGGAAGCGCCCCCCAGGAACCGCTATCCGATATGAGGTGTAAGGGCCGTGATTTGAAACTGGCTATCGCGCCTGATCAAGGTCCGCCCAAACGTGACCCAGATCCAGTGCTTCAGCGATTGATCGCTCACGCGTTCGCCGCGCAAGATCTTCTGCTCTCAGGAAAGCCATCGCCGATGATCGCAGAATATAGCCAGCGCCATCTTCAGCAACTCACCAGGTTGAGCTACTTGGCACCGGATATTATCACCGCAATTGTTGATGGCACTCAGCCGGTCGATCTGACTGGCCGCAAGATCTTGCGGATCGGCAGTGTTCCGCTATGCTGGACAGCACAGCGCAAGCTCTTCGGCTTCAACTGAAGCCCCATATCCACACAAATCCAAAAGTGCATCTGGTGCCAGCGTTTTGGGCCATGGAGATAAATGGGCATTATGGCCCTCTATCGCTGCAGCCAAATGGTCTCTGGTCACCGGAACTCCGATGTGGCGTGAGCTAACTCTCTAAGAACTGGGCATTAAATATGCACACGGTGGCGGTGCCGCGAGACCTTGAAAATTAAGGAAAAAGGTGGTGCCCGAGGGCGGATTCGAACCACCGACACAGCGATTTTCAGTCGCTTGCTCTACCAACTGAGCTACTCGGGCATCTGCGCCGGCGCGATGCGCTGGCGGCGTTAGGAAGCGACGCTATAGGCGGGGGCCTTGCCGCTTGTCCAGCCTAAAAATGGCGGTTTTGTTGCACCCGTTCAGTCGTCGCGATCAAGGCCGAAATCGCCCGCGAAATGATCGGCCAGCTGGTCGGGAGAAACGGCGGGTCCCGGTATTTTATAGCCGTCGCCCAGCCATTGCAGCAGATCGCGATCCTTGCACCCGGCGCTGCAAAAGGGGGAGAATTCGGCGGTCGCGGCCTGTCTGCACAGCGGGCATTTCGGGGGCCTGGATCCCGCCATGGACTAGCCCTGCCCGACCATGTTCGGGAACACCGCAAAGACGAAGATCAGCGCGACACCGATCGGCGAGAGCCAGGCAACCAGGAAACGCCACAGGCCAAAGAGCGCGCCTTCGAGACCGGTCTCGGCTTCGATCAGCTTCTTGTCCGCCCGCCAGCCGATGAAAACGGCGGTCAGGAATGCGGCTGCCGGCAGCAGGATCTTCGACACGAAATCATCAATCGTATCAAAGATATTCTTGTCCTCGAACAATGGCCAGAAACCCAGCGGCCGAACGTCGCTCCAGACATTGAGCGACAGCGCGCAGGCCACGCCGATCAGGAAAATGACCCCGCCGATGAACCAGGCGGTAAAGGCCCGGCTCCAGTCAAATCTCCGCATCGCCCAGGCGACGACGCCTTCCAGCAGGGATATCGAACTGGTCAGGGCGGCGAAGAAGATCAGGATGAAGAACAGAAATCCGACCAGCGAACCGGCCGGCATGGTGTGAAAGGCAATCGGCAGCGACTGGAACACCAGCGTCGGTCCGGCAGCGGCATCGAGACCGACGGCGAAGACAATCGGGAAAATCATCAGGCCGGCCAATATCGCAACACCGGTATCGGCAAAGGCAATCATGCCCGCAGTGGGCGCCAGCCTGGTCTCCTTGGACACATAGCCGCCATAGGTGATAAGCGCGGCAGAGGCGACGCTCATCGAGAACAGCGCCTGGCCGAGTGCATTGTTGATCACCGCCGGCGTCAGCTTGCTGAAATCGGGCGTGAACAGGAAAGCGACCGCCTTGCCGAACTCGCCGGTGAACGCGCCGTAGAGGGTGATCAGCACGAGCAGGACAAAGAAGGTCGGCATCAGATAGAGCGCGGCTTTCTCGATACCGTCGGTCACGCCGCGTGCGACGATCCAGATGGTCACGACCATGAACAGCGTGTGCATGCCGAGCAGCATCGGGACATTGCCGAACAGGTCGGTCATCCGGCCGGGTATGGTTTCCGGACTTTCCGCAGCCAGCGCCCCCGCAAACGGGTTGCCGGAGATCACCGCACCGAACAGATCGCCGCCCATCACGCCGACATAATAGAGGACCCAGCCGGCCACGACGCTGTAAAAGGTGAGGATCAGGAAGGCGTTGAGAATGCCGATCCCGCCAAATATGCCCCAATGTCTGCTGACGTTGGAGTCCTCGGCGACCTTGACCACGCTGTGAAACGCATCGCTGCGCCCATGGCGGCCGATGACGATTTCCGACAATACCATCGGCAGGCCGATCAGAAGGATGCAAGCGATATAGACCAGAACAAAGGCACCGCCGCCATTTTCGCCGGCGAGCGTGGGAAAGCGCCAGATATTGCCGAGACCGACCGCCGCGCCAATTGCTGCCAATATGAACGCCGTGCGCGAGGACCAGCCCTCGCTTTTGGGTATTGCTGCGCCTGCCATTGAACTGAACTCCCCGATATTTTGCGACCTGTGCGGCCTCGTTACCCCTGTTACTAGCTGCGCATCAGCATCGGGCCAAGCGGTTTTCCGGCAAAAATATGGACATGCAGATGGGCCACTTCCTGGTGGCCGTGCTTGCCGATATTGGCGAGCAGGCGGTAGCCCGGCTCGACGAAGCCCGCTTCGCGCGCGACATGGCCGACGGCGCGGACAAAACCGGCGATCTCCGCCTCGCTTGCCGTTGCCGAAAAATCGTCCCAGCTGACATAGCGACCCTTGGGGATCACCAATATATGGTCGGGCGCCTGCGGATTGATGTCGTGAAAGGCGAGCACCCACTCGTCCTCATAGACCGTCTTGTTGGGAATTTCGCCGCGCAGGATTTTCGCAAAGATATTGTCGTCGTCATAAGGCTCGGTGGGATCGATCGCCATCAGCTTGCTCCTCTTGCCGCTTTTTCATCCAGTCCGGACAGACCTTCGCGGCGCGCCAGTTCGGCGATCACATCATCGAGCGACAGGTCCATGTCGGCCAGCAAGACCAACAGGTGAAACAGCAGGTCCGCAGCCTCGCCGGTCATCGCCGCCTTGTCGTCCTGGACCGCCGCAATCACCGCCTCGATCGCCTCTTCACCCAGTTTTTCGGCCATTTTGGCCCGGCCCTTGGCGCGCAGGCTGGCAACATAGCTGGTTTCGGGGTCCGCCGCGCGGCGCGCCACAATCGTCTGTTCGAGAGATTTGAGAATATTGGTCATCAGGGGCGGTTTGCGCGACAGGCCGCCTGTTCGTCAAGCCCTAGCGGCACAAGTGCAACCGGCCGACAGGAAAGGACCGCCGGCTGGCCTGCTCCGGCGACACCGGGCCGGACCCGGTCAGAGTTTCTTGCGCCGCCGCGCCGCCGCGCGGCCCGCGACCAGACCCGCGAGGCCCAGCATGAGCATCAGCAGGTTGGACGGTTCGGGTATCGGCGTGCCTTCCTTCGAAGAGCCGCCCGCAGATTTGGTGCCGGCAGCGGAGCCTTTCGACTTGCCGGGCACGTGCGGCGCCCTGTCCTGACCGGATGTTGCCCAGCCGGAATCGCTCCAGTCCTTTGCGGTCCCTCGATTGTCGGATTCCTGTACGGCTCCGGCAGGACTGCCCGTCGCGATCGTCAACGCGGCGGCACCTGCCAGAATAGCATATGTCATGCGCTTCACACTCGAACTCCAGTCTGGTTGCCGAAAAGTCTATGGATATAGTTAAGCAATTTTCCTGCCAGATTGCGGAAATGCAGGATCAAGCGGGGGTCAAATAGTTAACCGCCCGGGGCGCATTCGGGATAATGTAAAGCAAGCCGACATCCACGGACGGAAGCCAGGCCGGCTTCCCGACATTCGTGCAGCAGCCGGGATCAGGCCCGCGCCGGTAGACCGGCAGCGCGCAACGCATCATGCGCGTCGGCAATGCTATATTCGCCAAAATGAAAGATCGAGGCCGCGAGCACGGCATTGGCATGGCCCTTGGTCACGCCCTCGACCAGATGATCGAGATTGCCGACCCCGCCGCTGGCCACAACCGGTATCGAGACCGCATCGGCGATCGTCCGGACCAGTTCCAGATCATAGCCGTCGCGGGTACCGTCACGGTCCATCGAGGTCACCAGCAGTTCCCCTGCGCCGAGATCGGCCATCCGCAGGGCATGTTCCAGCGCGTCGATCCCGGTCGGCGTGCGCCCGCCATGGGTGAAGATCTCCCAGCGCCCCGGTGCCACCTGCCGCGCGTCGATCGAGGCGACCATGCACTGGCTGCCGAAGCGGGTGGCGATATCGCTGATCACTTCGGGCCGGGCGACGGCGGCGCTGTTCACCGCGACCTTGTCGGCCCCGGCCATCAGCAGCGCCCGCGCATCGTCAGCGGTGCGCACGCCGCCGCCGACGGTTACCGGCATGAAGCAGACCTCGGCGGTGCGCCGGACGACATCGATGATCGTGTCGCGTTTCTCATGGCTGGCGGTGATATCAAGAAAGCAAAGCTCATCAGCCCCGGCGGCATCATAGGCCTGGGCCTGCTCGACCGGGTCGCCGGCATCCTGCAGGTCAACGAAATTGACGCCCTTGACCACCCGGCCATTGGCGACGTCGAGACAGGGGATGACGCGGATACGGACGGTCATCTTGCATACCCAATGGTCGCTGTGCTCCGCACTTGATGCGGAGCCCCGGAGGCCAAACACTGCAGACGCCAGGGCTCCGGCTCGGGGGCCGGAGCACAATATTTATCGGACAGCATTTTCATCGATTGGCCATCGCAATCGCCGTCGCCAGATCCAGCCGCCCGTCGTAGAGCGCCCGGCCGGTAATTACGCCTTCAATCCCGTCCTTGGCAAACTGGCTGAGCATGTGGATGTCGTCCAGCCCCTTGACCCCGCCGCTGGCGATTACCGGGATATCGACGCCGCGGGCCAGATCGACCGTCGCCTCGATATTGCAGCCGGTGAGCATGCCGTCGCGGCCGACATCGGTGAACAGGATCGAGGCGACGCCGGCATCCTCGAACCGGCGGGCGAGATCGCGGACGCTGACATCCGAGACATCGGCCCAGCCCTCGGTCGCGACCATGCCGTCGCGCGCGTCCACCGCGACGACAATGCCGCCTTCATATTCCTTCGCCATGTCCTTGACGAAATCCGGGTCCTTGAGCGCCGCTGTGCCGATCACCAGCCGGGCCACGCCCAGCTCGAACCAGCGTTCGACCGTCTCACGGTTGCGGATTCCGCCGCCCAGCTGCACATAGCCCGGGAAACTGGCGATGATCGCTTCCACCGCTTCGGCATTGCGGGGCGATCCGGCAAAGGCGCCGTCGAGATCGACGACATGGATATGCTCGGCGCCGGCGGCCGCGAACAGGCCAGCCTGCTCCGCCGGATTGTCGCCGTAAACCGTGGCGCGATCCATGTCGCCTTCGGCAAGGCGCACGACCTCGCCGGATTTGAGATCAATGGCGGGAAATACGATCATGGTTTCCACTCCAGAAAACGGCGGAGAAAGGCCAGCCCATAGGCCTGGCTTTTCTCGGGATGAAATTGCACCCCGACAATATTGTCGCGTCCGACCGCCGATACCAGTGGTCCACCGTGATGGGTCGTCGCCAATATCTCATCCGCATTCACCGCATCAAAATGATAGCCGTGCAGATAATAAGCCTCGCCGGGCTCGAGCAGATCATGACCTTCGGTCGGGGTCACGTCATTCCAGCCCATATGCGGGATCTTTATCGTGGCGTCGGTCGGCTCGATCGCCTTCACGGTCCCGCCAATCCAGCCGAGACCATGATGCGCGCCAAATTCGATACCCCTGTCGGCGAGCATCTGCATGCCGACACAGATGCCGAGAAACGGCACGCCATCCTTCCGGACCCGTTGTTCGAGAGCATCGATCATGCCGTCGATGGCAAACAGGGCATCGCGGCAGGCACCAAAGGCACCGACGCCGGGCAATATGATCCGGTCCGCCCGCGCCACCACGGCCGGATCTGCTGTCACGGCAACATTTCCGGCTCCGGCGGCCACCAGTGCATTGTGGACACTGTGCAGGTTACCGGCACCAAAATCTATCAGGGCGATGGTTTCAGACATGGACCAATCAATCGCCGAAGGCGCGAAGAAGGCGTGACCCATGGACAGCCTTCGCGACTTCGCGACTTCGCGTGATAAATTCATCGGAAAAAGCCCGCTGACGCGGGAAGCACAACTCAGCCACCCAGCTGCCCCTTGGTCGAGGGAATCGCGTCGCCCTTGCGCGGGTCGCGCTCCACGCCCTGGCGCATCGCCCGGGCAAAGCCCTTGAAGATGCTTTCCGCAATATGATGGTTATTCTCGCCATAAAGCAGCTCGATATGTAGCGTGATGCCCGCGGCATCGGCGACGCTGTGGAACCAGTGCTTGAACAGCTCGGTGTCCATCTCGCCCAGCCGTTCCTGCGTGAACCCGGCGTTCCAGACGAAATAGGGCCGGCCGGAGATATCCAGCGCGACCCGGCTCAGCGTCTCGTCCATCGGCGAATAGGCGCTGCCATAGCGCACGATGCCGGCCTTGTCGCCCAGCGCCTGGTTGATCGCCTGGCCCAGCGCGATGGCGCTGTCCTCGGTGGTGTGATGCTGGTCGACGTGCAGATCGCCCTTGATTCGCAGGCGCAGGTCGATCAGCGAATGGCGCGAGAATTGTTCGATCATATGGTCGAGAAAACCGATCCCGGTAGACACGTCATATTGACCGGTTCCGTCGAGGTTCAACTCGACGAAAATCTCGGTTTCCTTGGTATTTCGCTCTATTGTCGCTGTTCTCATGCAACAGGCCTATAATGGCTTGGACAAATCAGGCAAGAATTTCGCGGCCTTTGCCCGGTGCGAAATTCATTTTCCGCTCTTGACCCGATGCCCGCTTCACGCCACCTAGTGCAAATGAGCAATGATGCCCCCGATAGCCTGATTCCTTACGACGAGATCGTGCAGGAAGCGCTGCGCGCGGTGGTCGGCCGGGTGCTCGGCGAAGTGGTCAAGGGCGGCCTGCCGGGCGAGCATCATTTCTACATCACCTTCAAGACCCGCGCGCCCGGCGTCGACATTCCCGATCATCTGATCGCGCGCTTTCCGGACGAGATGACGATTGTCATCCAGAACCGCTACTGGGACCTGAAGGTCGACAAGGACCGGTTCGAGGTCGGTCTGAGCTTCAACCAGATCAGTTCGATGCTGCATATCCCGTTCGCGGCGATCACCTCCTTCGTCGATCCGGCGGTGGATTTTGCGCTGCAATTCCAGGTCGATGATATCGAAGCCAGCGTGAACGGCCATGACCCGGCGCAAAATGACGGCGAGACGGATGCGGCCGAACCGGCCGATGACGGCTCCAACGTGGTGACGGTGGACTTCGGCAAGAAAAAGTGAGCGGGACCCGCACAGAAACCGACTCCCTTGGCGAAATAGAAGTGCCCGCCGATGCCTATTGGGGCGCCCAGACACAGCGCAGCATCGAGAATTTCCCCTTTCCCCGCCAGGAACGCATGCCGATCCGGCTGATCCACGCGCTCGCCGCGGTCAAGCAGGCCGCCGCCCGGGTCAACGGCATCCACGGGCTCGAGCCGGAAATTGCCGCCGCCATCGAGAAAGCGGCCAACGCCGTTCGGACGGGTGCTTATGATAACCAGTTTCCGCTGAGCATCTGGCAGACCGGCTCCGGTACCCAGACCAACATGAACGTCAACGAGGTGATCGCCGGCATCGCCAACGAGGCGATCTACGGCACCCGCGGCGGCAAATATCCGGTCCATCCCAATGACCATGTGAATCGCGGGCAGTCGTCCAATGACTGTTTTCCCACCGCGATGCATGTCGCCGCCGCGCGAGCGCTGGAGGTCGAGCTGTTCCCGGCGCTGGAACAATTGCACGACGCGCTGGCGGAAAAGGCACAGCGGTGGAAAAAAATCGTCAAGATCGGCCGAACCCATCTGCAGGACGCCACGCCGCTCACCCTGGGACAGGAATTTTCCGGCTATGCGGCGCAGCTGGTGGCCGCTCGCGACCGGGTCGAGACGGTATTGCCCCGCCTGCTCAGACTGGCGCAGGGCGGCACCGCAGTCGGCACCGGCCTCAACGCGCCGGAAAATTTCGGCGAGCATATCGCCAAGGAAATTGCCAAGATCACCGGCCTGAAATTCACCTCTGCCAAGAACAAGTTCGCCGAACTGGCGGCGCATGACACGATGGTCGAACTGTCCGGCGCACTCAACACGCTGGCGGTGTCGCTGACCAAGATCGCCAATGACATCCGGCTGCTCGGCTCCGGCCCGCGCTCCGGGCTCGGCGAACTCACCCTGCCGACCAATGAACCGGGCAGCTCGATCATGCCGGGCAAGGTCAATCCGACCCAATGCGAGATGCTGACCATGGTCGCCGCACAGGTGATCGGCAATCATCAGGCGGTGACCGTCGGCGGGCTGCAGGGGCATCTCGAGCTCAATGTGTTCAAGCCGCTGATCGGCGCCAATGTGCTGCGCTCGATCGAAATCATCTCGATCGGCATGTCCAGCTTTGCCGAGCGCTGCGTGGAAGGTCTGGAGGCTAATGAGGCGCGGATCAGGGAGCTGGTCGACAATAGTCTGATGCTGGTGACGGCGCTGGCCCCGGTGATCGGCTATGACAAGGCGGCCGCCATCGCCAAACATGCCCATGCCACCGGCCAGACCCTGCGCGCAGCCGCGCTGGAACTGGGCCTGGTTGACGCGGAAACCTATGATGCCCATGTTAGACCGGAGAAAATGGTCGGCAATGATGGCTGATCCGGGAACAGAAACAATATGTCGCTAGTCCGGAATATATTCACCACGCTTGTGGGTTACGAAGCGCGCAAGCACAGCAAGGGCCATGGATTGCGCAATTTCGGCCTCGGCATGCTCGCCGCGCGGATCGCGACCCGGTCCGTTCCCGGCGCGCTGCTGGTCGGCGGGGCGCTGATCGCCAAGAAACTCTATGATGAATCGAAAGAGGCAGAAGCCGTCCCTGCCTCAGAGGCGGTGATCGAGATCGAGGGCAGACCGGTGCCGGAAAAGCGGGAAATCCGCGAGGCGCCAGTTGCCATTCCGGCAAGAAAAAGGCGGAAAATGCAGGACGGCGTCGAATAAATTTGCCAATCCTCTGATCCTCCTTAACATCCTCCATGGGTCGATATTGGGGGATATCAATTTGAAAAATCAAGAAACATCGGAAGCCGGCCACCTTCAGAAACGGCTCGGCTTTGCCTTTGCCCTGGCGATCGGGATCGGCGGCGTGATCGGCGCCGGTATCATGCGGACGACCGGTCCGGTTGTCGACCAGGTCCCGGTAATCTGGATTGCAGTCGGATTATGGGTTCTGGGCGGCTTGCACGTATTGCTGTCGGCCAATATCGCGTCAGAGCTTGCCACCGCGATCCCCAAGGCCGGAGGCCTGTTCGTTCCGGTGCGCATCGCGTTCGGGGATTCCATGGGCCTGCTGGCTGGCTGGACCTACTGGCTGGCCTCGATCGCAGCCATCGCCTTCCTGTCGATTGTCTGCGCCAATTTCCTGGCGGTCATTTTCCCGGACCTGGCCCCCAATATGGCGGCAATGGCGGTCTGTTTCTGCCTCGCCCTGTTCGGGCTCAACTGGATCGGCGTACGCGAGGGAAGCCTTGCCCAGACGACCGGCAGCATCATCAAGCTGATGTTCCTGTGCATCATCATCGGCATTGCATTTTTTGCCACGCCCGCACTGACCGAAGCCGTCCAGACGCCCGCGTCCGGTCCGGCCAGCGCCGCCATTCCCCTCACCTTTCTGGCGATCATTGGCGCATATCAGCTTGTCTATGGCGCCTATGCCGGGTGGGAAAGCTGCATAATTTTTGTCGAGGAAGACAAGAATGCCAGCGTCAACATTCCCCGCGCGATGGCGATGGCGATTGTCCTGATCACGATATTATATGTTGCCCTGAATGTCAGCCTGGTGCGGGCGCTCGACATTGAGGTCATCCGCAATTCCGATCTGCCCGTCGCCGACGTTCTGGAAAATGTCTTCGGACCCATCGGAGGCATTGTTGCGGCCACATTGGGTATCGTGCTGGCGATCACCTGTCTCAACGCCAGTGTCATGAGTGCGCCGCGCGTGCTATATGGTCTGGGCAGAGACGGGCTGTTCCTGCACATGGCCACCCGCGTGAACAAGGGCGGAACACCAGATGTCAGCTTTGCCATCACATTGATTTTTTCCCTGTTCCTGATTTTCTCGGGCGGCTTTGAGTTCATCTTCAGGCTATCCGGCGCGCTCGCGATCTTCTGCTTCATATTATACGAGGCATCCCTGTTCGCTCTCCGGTTGCAGCAGCCCGATTTGCCGAGACCGTTCAGGGCAATCGGCTATCCCTATCTGCCCGCCTTCCTGCTGTTGCTGGATATCTGCCTGCTGGTGGCGTTCATCGCCGCCGACCCGGTGAGCGGTCTCTACATGCTGGGACTGATCGCCATTTGCATCCCGGTCGGGATCATCCTGCACAATCGGCGCAGGCAGCATTCGCTTGCAGCTGACATTGCTGTAAGCTAGCCTTGCGGGCCCCGGCTTAGGGGACAGGAGAGCATATTGGCGACAAGCGCGCAATCCGGGCAAGCGCCCCGCAAATTCTATGGCTGGACCAATGTCGGGCTGTTCTTCTTCATCCAGTTCGCCGCGTCCGGCTTTGTCTATTTCGCCTATTCCGTCGTCTTCCCTGCCATGGTCGAGGCGATGGACTGGAACCGCGGCACGGCGTCGCTGGCACAAACGGTCGCGCTGATCATGCTGGGCCTGGCCTATCCGCTGACCGGCTATCTGATCCACCGATTCGGCGTGCGCCAGACGGTCACCATCGGGCTGCTGGTGATGCTGTCCGGACTGATCCTGCTGGTCTTTGCCGTGACCGCCATCTGGCAATGGATCATGGTCTGGGGCGTGGTCATGGGCCTGTCCTTTGCCCTGACCGGACCGATCTGCTCGCAGTCCGCGATGATCAGCTGGTTCAGCATAAGACGGTCGACCACCATCGGCATCGTGATGACCGGCGGCGCTCTCGGCGGCGCCCTGGCGCAGCCGGTGCTGTCGAGCATGATGGCCCAGTTCGGCAGCTGGCGCGCGGCGTGGCTGATCGCCGCCGCCATGGTCGTGATCTCGCTGATTGCCGCGCAATTCGTCATCAACCGCCCGCAGGATATCGGGCAGCACCCGGACAATGTCGATCCGGCCCTGGTCTCGGACGATCCGCTGGCCTGCAATTTGCGGCCGAAAACCCACCGGACCGGGCACGACTGGACCATGAAGCAGATCCTGCGCACGCCGACGCTCTACATGCTGATGCTGGTCACGCTCGGCTATCTGGGCACCTTCTTCTTTCTGCTGAACCACGGCGTCCTGCACCTCACCGACAATGGCCTCTCCGGTATCGAGGCCGCCTCGATCATGGGCCTGGCGATACTCGGCAGCGGCCTGGCGCGCATTCCCGCCGGCTGGCTCGGCGACCAGTTCGAACTGCGCTGGACGCTGTTCGGATCAATATTGCTGATGGCGCTGGGCCTGTCGGGCTTCTGGCTCGGCCATGGCGTCATCCTGCTCTCGGCAATGGGCATGCTGTTCGGCGCCGGATATGGCAGTCTGCTGGTGCTCGGGCCGGTGGTGATCGGCAATTATTACGGCGAACGCGCCTTTCCGATCATCAATTCGGTGCTGGCGCCGGTGATGCTGCCCTTTGCCGCCGCCGCACCGGCCGGGGCCGGATTCATCTTCGAAGCAACCGGAAGCTATGATTTCGCCTTTGCCGGCGCCATCTTCTTGCTGGCTGCCGGGCTGATCGCCGCCTTCTTCATGAAACCACCGCTGGCGCCGGCCTAGGGCCTAGACATTGCCATCGCTGGACAGCAGCGCCGCAATCGGCCTTGTGCCGGGCCGCCGCGCCAGCACGATCATCAATATGGTGGTGAACGGCACCGCCAGGATCGCGCCGGGAATGCCCCACAGGCTGCTCCAGATCGCCAGCGAGACCAGCACCACCATTGGACTGAGATTGACTGACTTGCTGAGCATCTTCGGTTCGACGATATTGCCGATAATCACCTGCGCCGCGGTCATCAGGCCGGTGGCGATCAGCGGGATCGTCAGGCTGCCGAACTGGGCCACGGCAAACAGCGCCGGAAAGGCCACGCCGACGAACGATCCGATATAGGGAATATAGTTGAGCAGGCCGATTATGATCGCCCACAGGGCGGCATATTCGACGCCCAGCACCCGCAATATCGCCCAGCATATCACCCCGAGCATGATATTGATCAGCGTCTTGGTCGCCAGATAGCTGCCGATATCATGGTTGATCCGGGTGATCATGTTGAGCGTGTCGGTGGATGCGCCATCCGAACCGAAGGCCCGGCGCACCTTCTCCGGAAAGCCGGTAATCTCGCTGAGCAGGAAGGAGGCGTATAATATCGTGATGAAGACAAATCCGCCGAAGCTGGTCAGCGAGGACAGGACCGACTGGGCCAGCGCGGCAATATCAATCTCGGTAAAGAATCTGGTGGCGAATTCGCTGACCGCCTTGCCCACCGCTTCTGCACCGCGGTCAAACAGCGCGCCGGGCGAGGCCATGAGTTCGGAAATCTCCGGCCGGCCGACCCGCTCTTGCGCCGGCGCCGGGAACCATGCGGCAAACAGATTTTCCAGATTGCGCTGATAGAGGGGCAGCGACGGTACCAGATTCTGCAGGCTCGCCACCAGCATCCGGGTCATCGCGAACAGCAGGGCCAGAACGCCGATCAGGGCCAGCGTGGCGCGCAGCCACAGGGGCGTCCGGCCAAGACCCGGAATGCGCGCGACCGTGGCACTGGCGGCATAGAGAATCTGCAGCAATATGACGGCCGTCACGATCGGCAGGATGATGTCCTGACCGACGTAAAACAGCCAGCCGACCATGATCGTCACGCCGACCGCATAGAATATCGTGCTGATGCGCCCCTGAAACATGATCTGCGAATAGCCGGATTTTGCAGCACTGTCATCAGGATGATTGCATGCTGGCCGCGGCAGGAAAAACTTCGGGACAAGTATCTTGACGCCATGCGCCCTTCTCGGCCAATAGCCGCTATGGCCGACAATATCTCTTCCCAGAATATCGACAATGATCACCGCGAGCTGAACCGCCGGGGCCTGCTGTTCGTGCTGTCCTCCCCGTCCGGTGCCGGCAAGTCGACGCTGGCGCATATGCTGCTGCAGGCGGATCAGGAGATCGCCATGTCGGTCTCGGTTACCACCCGCAAGAAGCGCCCCGGTGAGGAACATGGCAAGGATTATTATTTTGTCAGCGGCGACCAGTTTGAAGAAATGGTCGCCGATCACAGCCTGCTGGAATATGCGACGGTCTTCGGCAACCGCTATGGCACGCCAGCGGCACCGGTTCACCAGAGCCTGGACGATGGTCAGGACGTGCTGTTCGACATCGACTGGCAGGGTACGCAGCAGCTGTACCAGCGTGCCGGGCAGGATGTTGTGCGGGTCTTCATCCTGCCGCCGTCACTGCAGGAATTGCGCAAACGGCTCGAAAGCCGCAACACCGACGCGCCCGACATCATCGAAAGCCGGATGCAGAGGGCGGCCAGCGAGATCAGCCACTGGGACGGCTATGACTATGTCCTGATCAACGACGACCTCGATGCCTGCTTTGCCAAGGTGAAGCAAATCCTCGCCACCGAGCGCATGCGCCGGTCACGGCAAACCGGACTGATCGCCTTTGTCCGGGATTTGATGGCCGAGTAAAAGGCCGGATCCGCGAATCCGGTCCTCGACTATCTCAATATCCCGGGGAGCAATATCGGATTTCTCCGGCCTTGCATCGATTCACCGCATCCCGCCATTCCTGCATCTTCAGTTCATAGGCGGCCTGGCGTTCGGCATGGGCCTGCTTGGCCGCGGCAATCTGCTGCCGGTTCTGGCGCTGTTTTTCGAGAAATTGCTCTGCGGACTGCTGGTTCAGGCGATGCAGATATTCGATACGCAGCGATTGGGATCGATTACGGATACAGGCGGTCAGAAGCTCGGACTTTTTTTGCTCCGACCGGAATTTCTCGGAGGCTTCAGACCACCGTTTTTCCACGATCGGTCCGCATATCGCCGGAATTCTTGCCAGTTCCCGATCATAGTCTGGAACCTGGCTTCGGATAAGCCGCTCGTTCGATTCTATCTGGGGATCCACATATAATTCGGCGCTTTTCCGGGCCTGCACGCATTGCGGACTCGACCAGATCTGGTAATATTTTTCATTCTCTTCGGGATTGGTTCGACTATATTGCGTCACCAGATATTGTTTGGCGCGCTCACAGTCCGCATCTGGTTGCTGCGCCATTGCTGTGCCATTCAAAAACAAAAGCAGCAAAAGCGCCGCGGCGAAGAATATTTTTCCATGCAGCACATCAAGTCCTTTCGGTCAGGACCCCCGCGATCAAGTCTACCGCCATCGATGAACCGTTTCAAGCCATTCCCGGCTTGCGCGTCCTGCGCGCTGCGCTCTGGCGCGCATCACCCTGCAGAAATCAGGGCCTTTTCACATAAAGCCCGTCAAAAACGGTGGTCCATGTCTCGCCGCCATCCTTCGACATCTGCCAATGCTGGCGGACGCTGCCGTCGGCATTGGGGGTCCAGGTGATCCGGTTGATGTCCGTTCCGGCTTCATAATAAGGGGTGTTGCGGTTGCTGAGCACCATTTCGCCCTGATCGTTCAGCCCGCCCTCGATGAACAGCGCCGACCCGTCCACGCCGATCCAGGTCTGGTGCCATTTTTTCCGGGCAGCGTCATAGAAGCTCATGCTCATCCCGGTATAGCCGCCCTTGTGGCTATAGTCCTCGCGCAGGACACATCCGGCATGTTCGCTCGCGATCCGGTTCACCGCGCTCGGCTGATCCTGCCCGGCTGCGGTCACGTCCCAGACGCCAATCCAGAAATCGAACGCCCGGTGTTCCACGCTGGCACAGGCCGGGGGAGGCTTGGCAGCGGGGGTTGCCGGCGGTTGCGTCTGCGCGAACAAAGGGGATGGCACCAGCAGCGTTGCAAGGACCGCGCCCAACAGGGGGCGGGCACGAGACCAGCTTCCCCGGGAATAGGAGCTTGCCCATGCGGTAGGCAATTTATCCCGGTTCGGCCTTTTGCTGTTCCGCATTCTGACACCACCCCCCATGATTGCGCTGCGCTGCGACCCGAAAGCCTGTTGTGCCATTCCGGATTTTCGCTCAGCTGATCAGGCCATAACATGGCATCCCGCCGCCCCGCCCTTCATTCGACCAACGGCAATTGACCGTCGATGAAAGGCCGGATTGGCGATATTCTCCGCCCTTGCCGGAACGTCCCTCTGAATCGCCCGCCCGGTTCGCCATCAAAAGAGCGTTGGATTTGCGGTCCGGACCGGTTACCAGCAATGGCAGCGGCAAAAGGTGACTATGATGGAATCACGGGAAATGGATGTCCTGATCGTCGGCGGCGGCTTTTCGACCATGCCGCTGATCCGCGAACTGGAGGCCAGCGGCACAAGCTGGCTGATGGTGTCACCGATGACCCCGATCTGGCAGCAACTGGAAGCGGCCGATGCACTGGATTTCGACCTGGTCAGCTCGCTGCAGAGCAGCGTCTATTCCTTCGAACTGGTCGAGATGCTGAAGGAGCAGGGCGAGAATTTTACCGACGGCTTTCCGACCGCGCGCGAATTTTACGATATCCACAAGAAATATGCCGCGCGCCATGCCGCCAACATCCATCATGGCCTGGTGGAGAGCATCGACAATCACCCGGACCACAGCATCGTCCATCTGGAGAGCGGCGAGCAGTTTCGCGCGCGCCACGTCGTTGTCGCCACCGCCTTCCGGCGGCTGATGAATGCCAATCTCAAGCAGATCAAGGTCGATCAAAGTTATGCTGGCAAGAGCGTTGCCATCACCTCGACCGGCGACAGTTCCAACCTGCTGATCGCCAAGCTGGTTGCCCATGGCGCCAGGGTCCATCTGGTCACCAATGGCTTCATCATGCTCGACAAGATGTTCGCCACCTTTTCGCCGTTCGACGACGGCCCGCGCTTCGTGCCGCTCGACCAGCTGGAATGTCACAATTTTGCCGAGATCAGCAAATGGAGCTACCGCGCCTTTATCGACGGCGGCTATATTCACGGGCTGATCCATCACCGCTTCGCCAGGCTGTTCGACCGCAACAGCCTCGGCGTGCGCCACCCCAAGAGCATCCGCCCGCACAAGGACATTCGCACTTTCTTCAAGGCGAAAGCGCCGGTCGAAAACGGCCATATCGCGATCAAATATTGGCCGATCGAT
>Ga0075467_10001426_pt1 | contig 19771 bp, 16 predicted proteins | sample DEB08_DNA_9_FD_75067 | JGI IMG/M metagenome (GOLD analysis project Ga0075467, IMG submission 75067) | Aqueous microbial communities from the Delaware River and Bay under freshwater to marine salinity gradient to study organic matter... | ecosystem: Environmental > Aquatic > Marine > Coastal ... | reverse complement strand
CTCACATCCTTAAAAGGATAAACTTGAAACTCTAAACATGAATCCCTGGTTACTTCTCATCCTGCCATTTGCCAGTGCTGCTATTATTCAGCTTGGCCTGAAACGCAGTGCCTTGGCATCATCCCTGCTTTCCACAGCATCGGCCATCGCCACCTTTGTGCTCGCCTACATCATTCTAGGCGAAAATGTCACCGCCACCCCCATCGACTGGATCAAGATCGGTGGACTCAATCTTGAGATCGGCCTTGAGCTCGATCAGCTCTCCACGGGCATGATGATTGTCGTCACCGGCATCGGTATGCTCGTGCATATTTTCTCACTCGGCTACATGAAGGATGACGAGGCAAAGGCACGCTACTTTGGCTGCCTCTCTTTATTCATGTTTTCGATGACCGGCATTGTCCTGGCTTCGAACTTCATCATGATGTTCATCTTCTGGGAGCTCGTCGGGCTCTCATCCTACCTACTCATCGGCCACTGGTATCAGAAAGACGCCGCTGCAGACGCCGCCAAAAAAGCCTTCCTCACCAACCGCATCGGCGACTTCGGTTTCATGATCGGAATTCTTATGCTCTGGGGTATCATGGGAACAGTCGTCTTTGCCGATATGGATGGCAGCCAGTTCTCCAGCCTCTGCACCTGCCTCACCGGCATGGTCGTGCTGCTGATCTTCTGTGGTGCCGTTGGCAAATCCGCCCAGCTGCCACTGCACGTCTGGCTCCCTGATGCGATGGAAGGCCCGACGCCGGTCTCTGCCCTGATCCACGCCGCCACCATGGTCGCCGCCGGCGTCTATATGATGGCCCGGTTCTACTTCTCCATCGGAGCTGACGCCGACATACTACCGGCATGGTCATCTGAAACCATCGCCTGGGTTGGTGGCATTACCTCCCTGTTTGCCGCCCTAATGGCGACCCAGCAAAACGACATCAAAAAAATCCTCGCCTACTCCACCCTCTCCCAGCTCGGTTACATGGTCATGGCCATCGGTCTTGTCGCCCCGGAAGCCGGCATGTTCCACCTCTTCACCCATGCGTGGTTCAAGGCACTGCTTTTCCTTGGTTCCGGCGCGGTGATCTACGCCTGCCACCACGAACAAGACATCTGGAAAATGGGCGGACTGCTCAAGAAGATGCCCATTACAGCCATCACCTTTCTCTTTGGCACACTGTCACTGACCGCAGTGCCACTTACCTCTGGCTTCTACTCCAAGGAAGGCATCTTACACGCCGCTCATGAAGCTCACAGCCCGCTTCTTTATGTCGCCGTTGGAGTTGCCGCGCTGACCACCTTCTACATGTTCAGACTGTTCTTTATCGCTTTTCTTGGCAAACCGCGTGAACACGGTGCCGAAGAAGCCAAGGAAGTGCCTTGGATCATGTGGATACCCCTTGCCCTCCTTACTCTAGCCGCCGCGTTATCACCATGGTTCAGTCAGTTTTTCCCCATGAACAATACCTCCAGCATCCATGTTGGATTCGGCATAGATTTCAGCGACTCACTAGTACAAATGTCATTGGCTGCATTCATCATCGGATTCACTGCTGCCCTCGTTCTTTACAAAGGCAAGGACAAGGACCCGCTCAACATCCCACTGTTCCGCAATAAGTTTTACTTCGATGAAATCTACGCGTGGATCATCAAGATCTTCCAAGATGCCCTAGCGGCCATCATCCACTTCCTGGATGAATTCCTCATCAGTGCCATGATCGTTGGTGGCCTGTCCCGCTCTGCCACGGGAATCGGCAACCTCTTCCGCCGATACGCCCAGTCCGGTAGCCTCAGTGGCTACGCCTTCCTGATGGCCGTCGGTGCGCTGCTCGTTATTTATTTCACCGTCTTTGCATCTCAATAATCAGTCCTACTGAGCAAATAAGATCTATTCCTCACCACCATGCTCCTCGCTCTCATCCTCATCCCACTTCTGGCAGCACTGGCTATCCTCGGAGGCACGCCGGCCAGACTCACCGCGATCATTGCCTCACTTGCCAACATTCTGGTAGCAACTGTAGCCCTGTCATGCCCCGCGTGCGCCAATGGCTTCAGCCTGCAAGTCCTGGCAGACCCTCAAATTCACCTGTCACTCGGCCTCTCCGGCATCAGTGCGGTGATGCTCATTCTCAGTGTTATCGTCACCCTTACTGCTGTCTATAGTGGCAAATGCCCTGAGGGACGTGAAAAGCTCTGGTTCTCCAGCACCTTGTTCATCGCCGCCGGTGCTATCGGCGCATTCCTCTCCACGGATGTCTTTTTCTTCTACGCCTTCCACGAGCTGGCTCTGATCCCCACCTTCCTGATGATCGGCATTCTCGGCCGTGGTGACCGCAAAGAAGCCGCTTGGAAAATCACCATCTACCTCGCCTTTGGCTCAATCGTGCTATTGGCCGGGCTACTACTGGCCACCAACCACCTCGGTAGCTTCGCCTTCGAGGACCTTGCCGCCATTCCTGCCGAAGATCAAAACACCGTAGCCCTGCTACTGATCATCGGCTTCGGCACTCTGGTATCCCTCTTTCCTCTTCACAGCTGGGCTGCTCCCGCCTACGCAAGTGCGCCCACACCCGTCGCTATGCTGCACGCCGGTGTGATGAAAAAATTCGGCCTTTACGGCCTGCTCGTCATCGGCATGAAAGTTGCCCCACAGGGAATGCTCCACTGGCTACCCTGGATCTGCGTACTGCTTCTCGGCAACATCATCTGGGTGGGACTGGTCACCATCAATCAGAAGCGACTCGATCTGATGCTGGGCAATTCCTCCGTCATGCACATGGGCTACATCTTCCTCGCCATTGCAGCACTCGCAGCCAACCCAGACAACAGCATCGCCCTACCCGCTGCGGTCCTGCTGATGTTCGCCCACGGCATTTCCATCGCCCTGCTCTTCTCGCTCACTTCAGTGGTTGAAAATAAAACCGGCACACTGGAAATTTCCCAACTCGGTGGCCTTGCCAAAACGGCTCCCGCCCTTGCCTTCCTTTTCGGCCTCGCTGGCATGGCATCTATCGGACTCCCCGGCCTCGCCAACTTCGCCGGTGAAGTCATGGTCTTCTTTGCTGGTTTTGCCGATTGGTCACCGTCCGACGGCTTGGGCTGGGTTCAGATCACCACCATTATCGCCCTCTGGGGTGTGGTTATCAGTGCTGTTTACATGCTGCGTGCCTACCGTAACAGCTTCCAAGGTCCACTGGTGAAATCCACCGAGAACGCCAGCGACATCCACTACTGTGAAAAAATCCCGGCCTACGTCCTCGCCGTCACCCTGTTAGTCGTCGGCATTTATCCGCAAATCATCCTACAGTTTTTATAATTAGCAGCATCCCGTCGCCCCCGCGGCGCATCCTCCTATTTCCTAATACCCATTTCCCATCACCCATTTTCCACCATGTCACCGCACATTATTGAATTCATCACCGTCGGCTTTGGCCTCCTCTTGCTGATGTTTGAGGCCTTTTCCAAAGGCAACAAATCCCGTATCGGGCTCCTTGCCGCCGCCGGACTTGCGGTGATCCTCGGCATGCTGTTATGCCCAGCTCCTTGTTGCTATGAAGTCCCAGCATGGATGGAGCGCTTTTACGATGATAATGCGGTTGCTCGATTCTACAAAATCATCGCGGTACTCAGCACCATCCTGGTGCTGCTGATGGCCGTCGATTTCCGCAAGGTGCTTGCCAAATTCAGCGCCAGTGACGACAGCGGCTCCGGCACCGGCGAGTTTTATTGTCTACCTGTCTTCGCCTGCGCCGGTCTGATGTGGATGGCCTCTGCCACCGACCTGGTATCCATCTTTGTCGCCTTGGAGCTCGTCACCATTACCTTCTACGTGATGGTCGCCTTCATGCGGCGCAATGTCGGCTCCTTGGAAGCAGGTGTGAAATACCTCATCCTCGGCGCCCTCTCCACCGGTTTCCTTGTTTACGGTATCGCCTGGATCTATGGAGCACTGGGAACCACGGACATCAGCCTGTTCAGCAACCTTCTGGAAGAAGGGACATTCAATCGCTCCTACCTCCTCTTCGGCATTGCCCTCATGCTGATCGCGCTCGGCTTCAAGGTAGGTGCCGTGCCGATGCAGCTCTGGATCCCGGATGTCTATCAAGGTGCACCCACCCCGATCACCGCCTATTTATCGGTGGCGTCCAAAGCCGCCGGGTTCCTGGTATTGATGACCATTATCAAGCCCTTCCTGGACTCGGAAGCCACCCGTCATGCCGTAATGTGCACCCTGCTCATCATGGCAGGTGCCACCCTACTCTATGGTAACCTTGCTGCTATTTCCCAGAATAACTTCAAACGACTGCTTGCCTATTCATCCATCGCCCATGCAGGATTCCTGCTGATCGGAGTTGCGACCGGAGATTTTACATCCGTCTCCTTCTACCTGGCTACCTACCTGCTGATGACCTTTGCCGCCTTCTTTGTGCTCGCTCTGGTCCGCAGCGAGGAAGAAAGTGACGAGATCGATGCCTTCGACGGCCTCGGCAAACGCAATCCAGTGCTCGCATTTGCCCTGACCATCTCCATGGCGGCACTCGCCGGCATCCCACTCACCGCCGGCTTCTGGGGTAAGTTCTTTATCTTTAAAGCCGCCATCGCAGCAGAAGTCTCTTGGGTGCTCATTGTGATCGCCTTCATCAGCGTCGCGGCCGGCTTCTACTACTACCTCAAGGTCGTCAAAGCCATGTACTGGAACGCACCACGTCAGGAAAAGGCCATTGCAGTACCCATCATTACCAAGGTGGTTCTACTCGTCCTCACCGCAGCTATCTTGATTCTGGGTATCTATCCACAGCCCGTGCTCGATCTGCTCGGCAAGTAGACACCTTCCAAACTTGTCCTTCCTGATGCTACACGGTAGAGTAGCAGCATGATACCCGTTGTTCTGCTTTCGTTGGTCACCGGCCTGGTGGTCGGCATCCTTTTTACCGCGCTAAAACTTCCGCTGCCCGCGCCTAACGCGCTCGCAGGAGTAATGGGCATTGTCGGTATTTACCTCGGCTCCGTCGCCTGGCCCCTTATCAGTAAACTCTTTTCCTAATCATGCTCCCCCAGGAGATCATACGGCGCAAGCGTGACGGGCTGCATCTAAGCGACCAGGAAATCCGGTTTTTTGCCAATGGCATTGCTGATAACTCGATCAGCGAGGGCCAGATTGCCGCCTTCGCCATGGCGGTCTTTTTCCAAGACATGAGTGCGGATGAGTGCACATCGCTGACCTTGGCCATGCGCGATACCGGTGACATGCTGACATGGCAGGATGAAAACCTGCCCGGCCCGATCGTCGATAAACATTCCACGGGGGGTGTTGGCGACAGCGTCTCACTCATGCTCGGCCCGATGATCGCCGCTTGTGGCGGCTTTGTACCGATGATCTCCGGCCGCGGTCTGGGGCATACCGGCGGCACGCTCGATAAACTCGACTCCATCCCCGGCTACAACTCCACTCCGGACAACTCCCTGTTCCGCAAAACTGTGCGCGATTGCGGTGTGGCTATCATTGGCCAGACCGGCAATCTTGCCCCAGCAGACAAACGCTTCTATGCCACCCGGGATATCACCGCCACGGTCGAGTCCATCCCACTGATCACCGCTTCTATTCTCTCCAAGAAATGTGCTGCGGGTCTGGACTGCCTTGTTATGGACGTGAAAACAGGATCGGGAGCTTTCATGCCCACTGAGGATACCTCAAGAGATCTTGCGCTAAGCATCAGAGATGTTGCCAATGCCGCCGGTATTAAAACCACCGCTCTGCTCACCGATATGAATCAGTGCCTCGGATACAATGCCGGTAACGCTCTGGAAGTGCATGAGGCGATTGAGTTCCTCACCGGCAAACGTCAATGCTCCAGACTCAAGCAGGTCGTATTCGCCCTCTGCACTGAACTTCTCCTACTAGCGCAACTTGCTGAAAGCCGTGATGCTGCCATGGCCAAGCTTGATGCCGCTTTAAACAGTGGCAAAGCTGCGGAGATTTTCGGCAAAATGACCAGTTTACTCGGAGGGCCGGCTGATTTGCTCGCCAACTACCAAACGCTGCTGCCGAAAGCCCCCGTGATACGTTCGGTCTTTCCGGAAGCCAAAGGCTACGTCAGCCATATCGACACCCGCTCACTGGGACTCATTGTGGTCGAGCTCGGTGGTGGCCGGAAGCGCGCTGACCAATCCATCGATCCCTCCGTAGGATTGGAACATGTCATTTCGATCGGTGACTCAAGCGACCAGCCGCTGGCAACCATCCACGCCCGCGATGAAGCAGCATGGCAACAGGCAGCAGATTCACTCAAAACCTCGGTTACTTTTGCAGACTCCCCCACATCGGCACCAGCGGTAATTCACGAAATAATCTGTTAGCTATTCGATGGACTCTCTTTACCTATGCAAACCAATCGCATCATTCTGTTAGTCCTCGACTCCCTGGGGATTGGCGCCTCGGCAGATGCAGAGGATTTTGGCGATGCAGGTGCAGACACCCTCGGTCATATCGCGGATGTTTTTGCCAGAGACCAGCCGCTGCAACTACCTAAGCTATGCCAACTGGGTCTAGCTCACGCCTATCAAACCAGCACAGCCAAATTCCCCACAGGCATGGAAATCCCCACCACGCTGAAAGGATCATACGCTTGCGCCAAGGAGATCTCCTCAGGCAAGGACACCCCGAGCGGCCACTGGGAAATGATGGGTGTTCCCGCGCTCTGGGACTGGGGATATTTCCCCGATCAAGACAGCTCCTTCCCTCAGGATGTCCTCGATGAAATCGTCCAGCGTTCAGGCATCCCCGGCTACCTTGGCAACTGCCACGCCTCGGGCACGGAAATCATCGCCCGTCTCGGCGAGCAACACCTGAAAACCGGCAAACCCATCTTCTACACCTCTGCCGACAGTGTCTTTCAAATCGCCTGCCACGAACAAAGCTACGGCTTGGAAACCCTCTATGAACTGTGCAAGCTCTGCCGGGAAATCCTCAACCCTCTCAATATCGGCAGGGTGATCGCACGCCCCTTTGTAGGCAGCTGCGCTGAAGATTTTCAACGCACCGGCAACCGTCACGACTACTGCATGAAACCACCCTACCCGACCGTCTTGGAAAAACTTATTACAGCCGGCGGCACAGTGATAGGTATCGGGAAAATCGGCGATATCTTTGCCCATGCCGGTATCAGTGAAGAAATACGCGCCTCGGGGCATCCGTCACTCTGGAGGGAAACCCTCGCAGCTATGGACAGGGCACCTGATCAAAGTATGATCATGACCAACTTTGTCGACTTTGATGCCCTTTACGGCCACCGGCGTGACCCTATCGGCTATGGCAAAGCCCTTGAAGAATTTGATCGTCAACTACCCGTGTTATTTGAGAAACTGCGGCCTGACGACCTTCTCATCCTCACTGCCGACCACGGCAATGACCCCACCTGGCAAGGAACCGACCACACCCGCGAACACGTCCCCATCCTACTCTATCAACACGACCTTCCAGCTAGCAACCTCGGCCTCCGCAGCACCTTCGCAGACATCGGCCAAACCATCGCCCAAATTTTTCAACTCCCACCATCAGCACACGGCACCCCCTTTCAGATCCAAGATTAATTCCTCCCATCTTCTATCTCCCATATCCCATCTTCTATCTCCCAACCATGACTCCACATCTCGAAGCAAAACCCGGTGACTTTGCCCCCAACTGTCTACTTCCCGGCGACCCTCTACGTGCCGAATATATTGCCGAGACGTTTTTGTCGGACGTCAGAAAAATCAACACCGTGCGTAACATGCTCGCTTTCACCGGCGATTACCAAGGCACCCCGGTATCCGTCATGGGTAGCGGTATGGGCATCCCCTCCATATCCATCTACGCCAAGGAGCTCATCACCGAGTACGGTGTTCAAAACCTGATCCGCGTGGGCAGCTGTGGAGCGCTCAGTTCATCCGTCAAAATCCGTGATGTAGTCATCGGCATGGGAGCCAGCACTGACTCAGGAGTTAACCGCCAGCGTTTTCAAGGCCACGACTACGCAGCGATTGCCAGCTATTCTTTATTCAAGGCGCTCAATGACGCTGCAAATATTCTCAAAATTCCAGTGAAAAACGGCAACTTGTTTTCCTCTGACCTCTTCTACACGCCCAATCCATCGATGTTCGACACCATGGAAAAAATGAATATTCTCGGTATTGAGATGGAGGCAGCTGGCCTCTATGGTACCGCCACCGAATATGGTGCCAACGCCGCCGCCATCTGCACCGTCTCCGACCATATTCGCACGGGAGAAGCCACCACCCCGGAGCAACGACAGTCGGGCTTCGAGGAAATGATGCGTATCGCCCTTGAGGCAACCAAACTAATCCACGTCGAACCAACGATCACCTGATGACTCCCACTGATCTTGCCAAAATCGCGGCTCAGGCACGCACCTCAGCCTACGCCCCTTATTCCAAGTTCCAGGTGGGTGCAGCCCTGCTTGCAGACAACGGCGACACCTTCAGCGGTTGCAACGTCGAAAATGCCTCTTACGGCCTCACCATCTGCGCTGAACGCGCCGCGGTGTTCAAGGCAATCTCCGAAGGGGTGCGCTCATTTAGTGCTATTGCCATCAGTTTGCCCGGTGGAGGCTCGCCCTGCGGGGCATGCCGGCAGGTTCTTCATGAATTTAATGCCTCCATGAATGTCTATCTGGCTGATGAATCAGGTGTCATTATCCGTGAGACTACCCTGGAGGCCCTATTTCCAGAACCCTTCGGCCCTGGAAATCTGAGTTGATAGCGACTATTCCCTTTCACCAAGGGTAAATTTCGCTTATGCCCCGAGGAACAAATTGATACCATTCATGCGCGTTTTTCTCATACTCTTCCGCAAGGAATTCAAAAGCTATTTCCTGACCCCGTTTGGCTGGGTTGTTCTGGGTCTGGTCCTGCTCATGCAAGGCCTTTCCATGACCACCGCCATGGAAAAAATGAAGGATGCCCCGCTCAGCGAAAACTTCCTGCTGGTCTCGTTCAATTCGCCAAACTTCTGGTTCTACTTTCTGTTCATCTTTCCGTTGCTGACCATGCGGCTTTTTGCGGAAGAGGAAAGGTCCGGCACTCTGGAGACACTGATGACGGCTCCTGTTACCAGCGCCCAGGTTGTCTTTTCCAAATACATTGCTGCCTTTACTTTTTACGCACTTCTTTGGCTGCCCATTTTGCTACACTTCAAAATATTCACCGTCATCACTGGAAACCCACCACCTTATGAAATAGGCCACCTGATAGGCTCCTACGCCATCCTACTCCTGATAGGATGTTTTTTACTCGCAATAGGCTGTTTTGCTTCCACGCTAAGTTCGAATCAGATCGTAGCGGGAATCATCAGTATCGCCATCCTCGTTATTCTCTTTTTTCTGGGTTTTGTTCCCTACTACACTGGTGAAGGGTTTCAGGCTGTCTCCTTGTTTCACTATGTCGCCATCCAGGAACATCTAGCACTGTTCGCGCGTGGAGTCATCGATACGCGCCCCGTCATTTACTATCTGAGCATGGCCGCATTTTTCCTTTTCCTGACACACCTGACCTTTGATTTTCGGCGCTGGAAATCCTAAACCTAACACCCCAATCCCCATGCCGAACTCATCAGCATCTACTTCAGCCGCACGCCCTGTTCGCCGTGCCGGCAAAAGCGTCATCGTCGTTATTCAGATCATTTTGTTTGTCATCGTCATTATCGCAGCGAACTACTTGAGCTGTACCAACCACAAACGCTACGACCTCACAGAGAGAAAAAACTTCACTCTTTCCAACTTCAGCGAAAAATATCTGAACAGTGACGCTATTCAAAAACGAGAATCGCCAGTGCAAATCATCGCCGTCGTCCGCCGCAGCTCACCACACTACACACGAATATACCACCTGCTCGATGAGTACGAACGACTTGGGAAAAATGCTGTAACCCTCGAATTCGTCGACCCTTTTCGTCAAACGGATCGCACCCTTGAAATTGATACCACATACGGCATCAAATACATCGAGGATATGATCATCATCGACGGACGCATCAAATCTAAAAATAATATCGAGCGGCCACAGGAAACGGAATCTCCCACCGACGAGGCTATTACTGATAAAGTAGCCGACACCCAAGACTCTGAAGAAAAACAAAAACGATCCACTCACCTCCGAGCCCTGCGTATCTCGGATCTCTATTTACAAGATAGCAACAACACTATTACTGCCTGGCAGGATGAAGATGTGATCACCTCATCTATTATTGGTGCCATTGAGGGTGTTCCTCGCAAGATTTACCTCGCCGTGGACAAAATCAATCTGGAGGCTGACGATGGTGAGCCGGCATGGGTTATACTCGCAGAAATGCTGATGCAACAGAATATTCAGCTTGTTCCCATACGTCTAGCCGAAGTCGAGAGCATACCGGAGGACGCCGAGGGGTTCGCCCTAATCGGCCCCCAATACGACCTTAACGAACGAGAGATGAAAATCCTTTCCAACTACTGGGACAGACAGCAATCCGCTCTTCTTGTTACTCTCGATCCCAAAGCCAAGCTCAACAACCTGCGCATCTTTCTACGCAGCTACGGCATCACCCCACGCCATGACAGGGTCATGACAACAAAAAACGGAATGACCCTCTCAAACGTCCAAGCCATCTTCTCCCGAGGTGCCAAAATCAACCGCGAGCTCGGTGGAAAATCAACTATTTTCGAGGGATCTACCTGCAGTCTGGAAGTAGGAGAAGATGACGACCAGTTACTCAACAGACGCATCCAACCCATAGCACTAGCCGAAGCCTCGGCAGGCTGGTGGGGTGAAACCCGCTTTGCCGAGCAAAACGCCGAATACAACAAAGAAGAAGATCATGCAGCCCCTCTCTATCTTTCTGCAGCCGTCCTGCGCGGACAGGCAACCTCGGATGAAACCTCCAACCTTGTTTCTAAAATGGTCATCATAGGCAATACAGATTTTCTTGCCTCGCGAAAAACCCGCCCCGAACAAGCCGACTTCATCAAATCAAGCGTGAACTGGCTGATAGGCCGTGAAGACCTCATAGGCATCGGCCCCCAAAAACTACATCAGCATAAAATCACCCTCCTTGGCGCCCATAACGCATTTATCAGCAGGGTCGTGCTCATTTTCCTCCCCGCGGCGGCTCTTCTGATGTCGTTGATCATCTGGAATATCCGCCGCGCCTGACAGGTAAATTAAAGATTCCGATAGTCAAACTAATCCAATGCAAAGCCAGGGAATACACTTCGTAAATAGACTATGTTTATTCCACTTGAGGCGGATCAATATATAACCCTCAACTCTTTGTGCGTTTTTCCTTCACTATATTTCTCGGCATACTCGCTCTGACCCTCAGCGGATTATCGGTGCTGTTTATGGGAAGCGAATATCGTAATGCCATCTTTGGAGTCACCCCCGTCTCTGTAGGCCAGAAGCTCTTTCAGCTTGATGAGCTCGACAAGGCAAAACAGATCACTATCACTAACAGTGATGGTGACAAAGTAAGTTTCGCCATCGATGCAAATCGATGGGTTGCAACCGAGCCGTGGCGAGATCGAGCTGACCCTATTTATATCAAGTTCCTCTTTCAATTTACCGCAAGCCTGCAGGCAGAGGAAGTCATTCCCCGTAAAGAACTCGACTTGAACGAATTCGGACTTCGCGATGGCAACGTGAGGGTCACCATGCTCAATAAAAGTGGCGCCGCAGTCTGCGATTACCACATCGGGCGTCCCACAGCCTGGCATGCACCCACTGCGGATGGAAAAGCGACCCAACCGACCGTTTTCATCCGTTTTGCCGACGACGAGCTCAAGGACAAGATCTATATATGCAGCGAAAAGGCTGCCGACAGCATACACACTCTATTTCAAAATCAGTTTGCACGTTTCAGGGATCATCACCCGTTTCACTTCAGCCCCAAATACCTCGATAGCGTGAGAATTCAAAATACTGAAGGTGAAGTGGTCATCTCCCGTAAAAACCTCAAATCAGGCTGGTCTATTACCAAACCGCTCGAACTAGCGGTTGATCCCGCCGCCCTCTCGACACTCTTCGAAAACCTTGCCAAGCTCATAGCAACCAAGGTGGAAGACCGCGCCAGCGTAACTCTGCCATCGGGCGAAGATGATACGGATCAAGCACGCGAAATATCAATCCACTTTGCGGATATTGAAGATGAAACAGTTCTTAGTATCTACCCCACCATCAATGAGGACGATGCCACCGTATTAGCCACTGTCAGTGACAGGCCAGACGCAGCGTTCCACCTTCCGCTTACTGCGGCTGGGGCGATAACGAATACAACCTCACTGAGCCAACTTCAGATGGGCGTAAACGACCTGCGATCAAAAACCATGACCCAACTTAACGGGCCGCAACTTAAAATCATTACCCTGCGCCCTGAGGGAAGATCTCCCATCATGCTTCAACGCAGTAAAAAAACGACCTGGCGTGTCCTGCGGCCCAAGGGCTGGGAAAAAGCCAATCAGGACGCCGTCATCAATTTGATGACCGCACTCACCCGCGACCATATACAGAAATTTATTACTGATGCCGCTAGCGATCTCACTCCCTATGGCCTCCACCAACCATTTCTGCAAATTCAATTCATCAGCTTCAATAACGAGGATATGAGAGTCGCCTTTGGGCGGGATGCGGGCAACGAAAATATTTTTGCCCACATCGTGGGTCGGCCTAATATCTGGCAAATCAGTTCGGAATCTCTCGGGAAAATAGCCCAAAACTCATGGCAATGGCGCACATCGCATGTCTGGCACATCCCGAAAGTAGATGTCAGAAAAATTACGATCCATAAAAACGGACAGTCCGATATCGAACTCAGTTATGACCACTTTACTGCCAACTGGACAGCTAAACAAAACGACGCCATAGCCACAGCCAGCCTCAACCCTAACAGAGCCGATAAATTTCTCGCCAACCTTGAGTCACTGCAAACAAAACACTGGATTGGCCCCATGCACCCACAAGCAATGAAAGCCTTGGAAAATCCGGATATAATCATCAGCATGAACATGCACCGCACGGATAAGAACGGGCAGGATATGCCTCCTATCCTAAAGACCTTGCGTATCGCGCATACGCCCGGTGGTTTTATCAACTTCGCCAAAGTGGATACTCTACCGCCCAGCCCTGATACCGGTGATGAAAGCAGCTACTTTCTACTCAGCCCTGAAACTGTTGAAAGTTTAAGCAACAATCTCTTCGAATAACGCTACACTTATAGCCATGCCAGGTATCGACCCCCAATCAATCCGCCAGGATTTCCCAATCCTCGATCAGAACATCAACGGTAAGCCGCTGATCTATCTGGACAATGCAGCCACCTCCCAGACACCTAAGCAGGTCATCGACGCAAGTGTGCATTACTATACCAAGATTAATGCTAACATCCACCGCGCCGCACACAAACTAGCAAGGGAGGCCACCATCGCCCACGAAGCAGCGCGCAAAACTATTGCCAGCCATCTCAACGCTGCTCATACACACGAAATTATCTTCACCTCGGGAACCACCGATTCCATTAACCTCGTCTCCAACACACTGGCCCTCTCAGGAAAAATCAGCAACGGTGACACCATCATCATTTCAGGTCTTGAGCACCACTCGAATATCGTTCCATGGCAAATGCTCTGCCAGCGCACTGGAGCCACACTGCAAATCATCCCCGTTCTCGATGATGGCACGTTGGATATGGATGCCTATCTAGACCTTCTCAAGAACCGAGTCAAAATCGTCGCCATCAGCCACGTTTCCAATTCCCTCGGCACCATCAATCCCGTCGAAACCATCATCTCCCTCGCCAAACAGCATGGAGCGCTCGTTCTTGTCGACGGAGCCCAGTCCGCTCCCCACCTTAAAATCGACCTGCAAGCACTTGGTTGCGATTTCTACACCTTTTCAGGTCACAAAACTTACGGCCCTACAGGCATAGGCATTCTCTACGGCCGCGAAAACATCCTCAATGAACTTCCCCCATGGCGAGGAGGCGGCGAAATGATCAAGGAAGTTACCTTCGAGCATACGACCTACAACGAACTGCCATTCAAGTACGAGGCCGGCACACCCGATATTGAAGGAGCCATCGCTTTGGCTGCTGCGATCGACTACATGAACACTCTTGGCATGGAAAACATCACAGCTCACGAGAAAGCTCTGGAACAACATGCAACTGCTTCCTTGCAGGACATCAAAGGTATCAAAATCTACGGCACTGCGCCTGATAAAGCAGCCGTAGTCTCATTTCTTATCGAAGGTATTCATCAGTATGACCTCGGCACGCTGCTCGATCAAATGGGGGTAGCAGTACGCACCGGCCACCACTGCTGCCAACCACTGATGGCCCGCTTTGGCATAACCGGCACGGTCCGAGCATCCTTTGCTGCCTACAATACAGAACAAGAAGTCGACGGCTTCATAGCTGCAGTAAAAAAAGCAAGCATGATGCTTAGATAGCGGCATCTTACTTTGCCGCCCTTGCCTTGCCCAAGCGATTGACAAATTCCTGCATCATAGGCTGGTTATCCTCTAGCAATGCAACAAGCTTGAACTGCGTTCTGGCACGATCCAGATTATGGCCCTCTCGTTGTGTTTTAAAATAGATATCCCCCTGCAAATGATCGGTCAGAAATCTGATACCTGTTTCCAGTGAAATTAAAATACCGGCAAAGGCGAGATTCTCGATTTCTGCGTCCCATAAGCAATCACATGCATCCACATAACCCTCCGCCAAAGCTTCAAACATAGGCATGCGAAACTCTACTTTGCTGAGATCACGCTCATCTTCCGCTGCCGGACTGGCAGCCGTGCGAACCAGATCACCAAAATCATACAATGATAATCCCGGCATCACGGTATCAAGATCAATCACACACACTGCTTCGTCTGTTTCAACATCCATCATCACGTTGTTGATCTTGGTATCGTTGTGCGTGATGCGCTTGGGTAATACCCCGGCTTCATAGAGATCGAGGAGCTTGGAAACCATCCCTGCTCGCGCTTTGACAAAATCAAGCTCCCGCTCCACATCGGCAAGTCGCCCCTCCGGATCGGAGTTCGCCACCTCTATGAGCCTTGCATAACGCTTTGGTGTGTTATGAAAATCAGGGATTGTTTCCTCGATATTACCCATGGGAATATCGCTGACAAGATCTTGGAAAGCGCCAAAGGCATGGGCGGCCTGATATGCTTGGCGTATATTTTCGACAATCTCATAGGTTCGACATCCTTCGATAAAGTTGTAACACCTCCAGATGCCACCGCCCACGCCCGACGCGTAAAAACGCCCACCTCTCGCAGGGTAAAGGTTCAATGTCTGACCACCAATGTCGCGCTTTACCCGCAATACCTTCCAATTGATGTGACGAGTGACCATCTCAACATTGCGCATTACGGCAAGGGGGTCCTTGAACACGTTTTCATTGATGCGCTGGAAAATATACCGACTGAAACTGCCATCTTGATTCCTAAAGCTTGCCATGTAAGTGGCGTTGATGTGGCCACTGTGAACCTCTTCGCCCTCAATGAAATCACCTGCGATCGCAAACTCATTGGCTATTTCTTCGATATGATTATCCTCTTCGTTCATAGGAGCGACTTGCAGGGCTAGTCCTCCAGCTCTTCAATAATACCTGGCAAGGCAAGACCGATCACCTCAGCAACCTCCTCATAGGCTTCGCGTCCCATGCCTATGGGATCGGGTAAGTCTGCACCCGATAAGCCCTCTGCTTCATCGATGAAATCACAAAGTAATTTCACATACCCAGCACAGTCAGGGAGAAATCGTTTGACGGATGCAGCGTGCGATTCCGTCATCGCTATGATCAGGTCAGCCTTCGATAATAATTCCTTATTAACCTGACGACTCTTGAAGCCCTTCAAATGGGCATTTTTTTTCTTCAGAATACTACGTGTTTCATGGCTAGCATTCTGTCCAGGTATTGCAGCTACCCCAGCGGATCCAACATCAATTTCATCCCTCCCCTCAATGGCGGAGCAAAGCAAACCCTCAGCCATCGGGCTTCGGCACGTATTACCCGTGCAGATAAAAAGAACTCTTTTGGAAGACATCAGATAATGATGAAAAAAACAGCGGAGATTCCAGGCATCTGAAACATCCTGCCATTATTTTTCTGCTTGGTTGTAAACATTGACTACTTAGCCTTCAGGTGCATGGAAACACGGTTATGACCACCCTCTAGTCGCGCATGGAAAGTCAATTTTTCCAACGTGCTAAATGCCGACAACGCCTTTTCTAACATCTCCTTATTGGCCTTGAAATCCGCGCGAGCACTCTCTGTTACTATCAATTCATCGGCATGCTTATTCATCATGTCTGCCCACTGCTGCGCGTAGCGGCGAAGCACCTTGAAGTCAACATGAAGCCATGCCCCCTTACGGACTTCCCCACCACCCTGCTTGAAATGTGCAGCCAAACCTTCCGAAAAATTCTTGGATGTCGATGCTAAAAACAGCTCATCACTCACCGAAACAGACGGCACAAAATCATCATTCTGGAAAGGAATGGGCACAAACCATGTCTTCAACTCATTTTTCTCGCTGCTCATTGGCAGCTGCATAGGGATTTCCGTTCCTGACATCTCGCTAGCCTTCTTGAGCAAGTTCTCTATCGACATGTTGAGCCTCTTCCATGATTTCTGCAGCTTCTTGCGGTCATCAACCGTACTCACATAAGCGATACGCGGCATCTTCCCCTCCTTCAGGGCAATATCAGGCACGTTGGGAATCTTGGGAAGAGAGCCGTTCACATCGATCGCTAATGCCGTCTCACCACCGAGACCCTCAGCCATGTCTCCGCGCAAGGCTTTCCAGATCTCCAGTATATCATCACGCATCATCTGGTCGAACATACTAAGGCCCTGGCCTAACTGCTTAAAGTCTGCACCTTCGATATCAAGGCCGGCAATACGTTTGGCAACGAGATAGCCGGTTTCACCAAGGGTATCAACATACTCCATTACTTTTTCATTGTATGCCTGATTACTTGTCCAATTGGCGAATAAAAGAGTGCCCTCACCAGCTCCCATAGGAGCAAGCGTATGACGGGTATTAAAATCAATCGCCGGCAAGTTTGAGCCACCAAATGCCTCAGCTTTCAGCCCGTCTTCGAGGTAAAAAACATAACCGGCATCAGACCCCTTAAACATGGCGGCAAGCTTGAGTCCTTGCTCACTCAGACTTTCCAAAATAGCTTCAATGTCCTGAGTGTCTCCCAGGGAACCGGCAATGCTCAGCCCGTCACTCAGGCCTTGGGCCACTGCGCTGACAATACGGTAGACAACCGCCTCCGCACCACCTACAGCATGAATAATTTTCTCATCTCTAAGACCCACTGCCAGCAAATCCTTATCAAGGTAATCATTAATAAAAACAATGTGCTCGCTGGCACAAAGGGACTTACTAAGGTCATCAACCAGCACAAAGTCGTCTTCTGACTTACCCAAAAAAATGATGGCATAATCACCCACTTGGCCCGTAACTGCAACAAGGCTTTTGCTAGCTAGCGTTTTCTTGAACGCCTTAATGTCGCCAATATCAAAAACCTCCTGCAATTCTTGCACCGCTTTATCATCAAGCTTCTCGGCAAGTTTTACCCCATCAAGCTTATACCCGTGGAACTCAGCACCACCACGCTTGATGTTAATCTCCTCAGCGGCCCCATCCAACATAGCAAAGATTGCAACTGACTGCTTCATCTGTGCCATCACCATGCTACGGGAATCCTCATTGGAAACCTTGGCTCCCTGGTAGACTGCCGGCATATCAAAATCAGCTATCATCTTGATAAGTTCCTTAGGCGCCCCCTTGAGTGGCCCATCCAAAAACTCTCCAGGACCCTTAGGATTAAAACCCTTGCCCTCGCGCACAGTGCCGTCGGCCATATAAACGCCGACACGCGAACCATAATAAGCAAGCCGGTTCAGAAAGCTATTCGCAAGCCCGAACATTTCATCCATTCCCGGTCCGTAGGCCGTAAAGTATTCCTCGCCATACATGGAAAGCGTAGCAGCTATCGAGTCATTTCCTTGCAGATCATCAAGAGAGATGCCCTCATCTGCCATGCGCTCGAGGATAAATCCACCTAATGACGTCTTGCTTAGTTTGTCAAAAGCTTCCCTGCCATTAAAAACCGCATCGTAGGAAATAATGTTTTTGGGCAAATGCTTGGCAAAACCAAGCCTGGCAGCACGAGTCTCCGTCGTTGCTGCAGGCTTAAGACCTGCAGTTTTAGACTCCTTGGCGATAGTTGGCTGCTCGGCCTTATCAACACCGCTCTGGTCAGCAGCTGGAGCCGTTGTTGTTTTCTCCTTACATGCCGTGATGGCCAACGCAATGGCGAGACTTGGGAAAAGAATATATTTTTTTTTCATTTGTATTGTAGTTGATATTAGCGGGCCGAATATAGGAGGGTGAATTTAGTGGTTTTCATTTGCTTGTTTGCAGATGGAAAAATCTTCATAACCCTTCACACTGAACACTCGGAGCGACAATAATTACCAGTATGCGGGGTCTTTCTTCAATTACAAAACGTGATATTTTTTGGAATCTGCACTAATCCTCTATTATGCCTGAGTTGCCAGAAGTTGAAACCACCCGGCGCGGTATTGAACCCTACTTGCTTGGTCATAAGGTTCATCATGTTCAAATACGAGAGAAGCGTATGCGCTGGCCTGTAGATGACGCTGTGCAAAAAATCTCCGGCCACATGATCCAAGGTGTGCAACGTAGAGCCAAATACATCCTCATCACTTGTAATGCCGGCACCCTGCTCCTGCATCTCGGCATGTCAGGAAGCCTGCGGATCTGCCCACATGAACTGGCACTGAAAAAACATGACCACTTCATCATAAGCATTGATGGCGGTATGGAAATGCGACTGCACGACCCAAGGCGCTTTGGCGCGGTGCTCTGGCACGATGTTTCAGAAGGCTCCATCACCGAGCACCCACTACTGCGCCATCTCGGACCAGAACCCTTGGTCGACGGTTTTAATCCCGACTACCTGGCAGCAAGCTGCAAAGGCAGGAAAACATCCATCAAGCAGCACATGATGAATAACAAAGTGGTTGTCGGCGTGGGTAACATTTATGCCAGTGAAGCCCTGTTCCGCAGCGGCATCCGCCCTACGCGCAAGGCCGGCAACATCGCCAAGACCCGTCTTGCCAGACTCACAACGGAAATCAAACAGGTCCTCACTGAATCCATCAAGCAAGGCGGCACTACCCTGCGCGACTTTCTCCGTGAAGATGGCAAGCCAGGCTACTTCAAACAAAAACTTAACGTCTATGACCGTGAGGGTGAACCATGCCGTCAATGCCTCGCTAGCATCAAAAAAACCACCATTTCCAACCGCTCCACCTACTTCTGTCCCAAGTGCCAGACATAACGAGAGGCTACGGAGCCATAATCATCTTGCATCGCTTGAAAATGAAGATGAAAATTCATGCAACCAATTGAACTAAAATTGGTTTAATGATTCGTTATCGTTATATTATGACCGATGTTGCATCACCGTTACCCCATCTCAGCCTGACGCTGGGCTCCTCGCCCAATATTCTTCATCCTATGCCGCCATTGCCCGAAGCCAGCACAATCCCGACCGGTGATTCAGGTATATCGGAAAACGATCAGGACGTGGCGCTGATGCTAAGTGTCGCAGATGGTGACGAGCGGGCTTTTGAACAACTCATTGAGCGCCACCAAGGCGCAGTCATTGGCACGGTGGCAAAAATGCTCCGCAACTCGT
>Ga0075467_10001421_pt1 | contig 19805 bp, 21 predicted proteins | sample DEB08_DNA_9_FD_75067 | JGI IMG/M metagenome (GOLD analysis project Ga0075467, IMG submission 75067) | Aqueous microbial communities from the Delaware River and Bay under freshwater to marine salinity gradient to study organic matter... | ecosystem: Environmental > Aquatic > Marine > Coastal ... | reverse complement strand
GGCTGGGCGGCGGTGACCGGCGATGTCACCTTGATGCCGGTGCTGCTGTTCGCGATCATCTTTTTCTGGACGCCGCCGCATTTCTGGGCGCTGGCGCTGTTCGTGAACAGCGACTATTCCAAGGCCGGCGTGCCGATGATGCCGGTGGTGGCGGGTCGCCAGTCGACCCGCCACCAGATATTCGGCTATAGCCTGGTGCTGGCCGCGGTGACCGTGGCGCCATTCGCGCTCGGTCTGGCCGGCGCGATCTACGGCGGGGCGGCGATAATGCTGAGCGGCATATTCTGCGCGCTTGCCTGGCAGGTCGGTCGCAGCCAGACCGCCGAGCCAAAAGACATGGCGGCCGAGAAGCGGCTGTTCAAATTTTCCATTCTCTACCTGTTTGCGCTGTTCGCGGCGCTGGTTGCCGACCGGATGATCCTGACATGAGCGAAATCGATCCCACCAAGGCGCCGATGAGCCCCAAAGAGCAGAAAGCCTTTCAGGCGCGGCAGAAGCAGCGCGCGGTGATCATGGCCGGGCTGCTGATCTTCATGGTCATACTTTTCTATCTGATCACGATCGTCAAGATCGGGTCCGCCAGCTGATGGCGGTCGCCGAGTCCTCCCTGTCGGGCAAGAACCGGCGCAGCGCCATGATGGCGGCCTTGATGGGGCTTGGCATGCTGGCGCTCGGCTTTGCCGCGGTGCCGCTCTATGAAGTTTTCTGCCGCGTGACCGGCTATGCCGGCACGACACAGCGGGTCGACGAAGCCGAGGCCGCGACCGTGCAGGCGACCAGCCAGGTGATGTCGATTCGGTTCGATTCCAATGTCAATTCGGCACTGCCCTGGTCGTTCAAGCCGGAGCAGGCGGTTGACCATGTCACCGTCGGCGCCCGCGACATGGCGATTTTCATCGCCACCAACAATTCGGACCAGCCCGTGGTCGGGACCGCGACGTTCAACGTGACGCCGCTGCTGGCCGGGCAATATTTCAACAAGGTCCAGTGTTTCTGCTTCAGCGAGCAGGTGCTGAAACCGGGCCAGACAATGCGGATGCCGGTGCTATATTATGTGGATCCGGCGATCATGGATGATCCGGAAACGAAAGATATCAAGGAAATCACGCTCAGCTATACTTTTTATCGTGCCACCGACCAGCAGGCGCTGGACGCCGGTGCGGGCGATAGCTAAGAGAATTTTGAGACAAGGTTAGGGAAATATTATGGCCGGTGCCAAAAATCATGATTATCACATTTTGCCGCCAGACATCTGGCCGTTCATCGGTGCCTTTTCGGCGTTCACGCTGGCCATCGGCGGTATCCGCTGGATGCATGATGATATCTATTCCTTCGGACCGCTGATCTTTGCCATCGGCGTCGTTGCCGTGGCGCTGACCTTTTATGCCTGGTGGGCCAATGTGATCAAGGAAGCCCATGCGGGCGACCATACACCGGTCGTGCAGCTGCACCTGCGCTACGGCATGATCCTGTTCATTGCCTCGGAAGTCATGTTCTTCGTCGGCTGGTTCTGGGCCTGGTTTGATTTTGCCCTGTTCCCCCAGCCGATCGAATTGCTGGATGGTGTTGTCACCAATTATATCGGCCAGGATGGCGCTGCGGCGCTGCTGCAATGGCCACCCAAGGGTATCGAGGTGCTCAATGCCTTTGAACTGCCATTGCTCAACACGATGATCCTGCTGTGCTCGGGCACCACCGTGACCTGGGCGCATCATTCGCTGATCCATGGCGACCGCAAGGGCCTGAAAACCGGCCTGTGGCTGACGATCATCCTGGGCGTGCTGTTCTCTGCCATCCAGGCCTATGAATATAGCGTTGCGCCGTTCCCGTTTGCCGGCATCAACTACAGCTCGGCCTTCTACATGGCGACCGGATTCCACGGCTTCCACGTTCTGGTCGGCACGATCTTCCTGATCGTCTGCCTGGCGCGGGTCTACAAGGGGCATTTCACCCCGCAGCAGCATTTCGGCTTTGAAGCGGCCGCCTGGTACTGGCATTTTGTCGATGTCGTCTGGCTGTTCCTGTTCATCGTCGTCTATGTCTGGGGCGGCTGGGGCGCGCCGGTTCACTAGAGCATCGCTTTGAACCAAACCGAAAACAGAAAAGGGCAGCCGGATGTACTTCCCGCTGCCCTTTTTGGTCTTTGTCCGCAATGCGGGCAACAGACGCTCTTTGCCAATCTGACCAGATTCTCCGACAAATGCCGAGGCTGCGGCCTCGATTTCAGCCGCTATAATGTCGGCGACGGTCCCGCCGCCTTCCTGACCCTGATCGTCGGCGCGGTCGTGCTCGGCCTCGCGCTGGCCGTGGAAGCAAATTTCCATCCGCCGATCTGGGTGCATATCCTGCTGTGGGTGCCGCTGACCGTAGGCGCGGTGGTGGGATCGCTTCGCGTGTCCAAGGCGCTGCTGCTGATCCTGGAGCACCGCAACCAGGCCCGGGAAGGCCGTATCGACGGCAGCGACGGTTCATGACCGGGCGCCTGCCGATCTTTGTCACCATCCTGGTCCTGGCCGCCGTGGCAACCATGGTCGGCCTCGGCCTCTGGCAGCTGCAGCGGGCCGAGTGGAAAGACAGTCTGCTCACCACCTATGCCGCCGCTTCGGAAAAGCCTGCCATCGCCTATCCCGCGGTACCGGATCCGGACAATGCGCCCTATTTTCGCAAGTCCAGCGTCAATTGCCTCGCCGTCACCGGCTGGCGTTCGACCAGCGGACGCAGCGCCAGCGGCCAATCGGGCTGGGCCCATATTGCCCAGTGCCGGACGGCGGGCGCGGAAGGTCCGGGTGCGCAAGTAGTGGCCGGATGGTCGGAACGGCCGGATGATCCGGAGTGGGCAGGCGGCATCGTCAACGGCATCATCGCGCCGGACAGCCAATATGTCATCCGCCTGGTCGCCAGCGAACCGGTGGCCGGACTGCAGAAAAGCCAGCCGCCGGCGCTGGAGGATATTCCCAACAATCATCTGTCCTATGCGGTCCAGTGGTTCCTCTTTGCCGGCATTGCGCTGGTCATTTTTCTGCTTGCTTTGCGCGGCCGCAACAAGGGCGTTGCCCAATCCGGCAACTTGTCCTAACCCGCACGCCATCATGGATTATATTTCGACCAGAGGCGCTGCGCCCGCATTGAATTTCGAACAAGTGACCCTCGCCGGACTGGCTGGCGATGGCGGACTGTATCTGCCGGAATCCTGGCCGTCGTTCAGCAAGGCGGAGATCGCCGCGATGGCCGGCCTGTCCTATGTTGAAATTGCCGTCCGGGTGATGCAGCCCTTTGTCGGCGACACGCTTGACGAGGCGGAACTGCGCGAGCTGTGCGAACAGGCTTATGGCCGTTTCTCCCACGCCGCAGTGACGCCGCTGGTGCAGCTCGACGGGCGACAATGGCTGCTGGAACTGTTCCACGGGCCGACGCTGGCGTTCAAGGATGTGGCTTTGCAATTGCTCGGCCTGCTGTTCGAGAAATTTCTGGCCCGGCAGGACAAGCATCTTACCGTGGTCGGCGCGACGTCCGGCGATACCGGATCGGCGGCGATCGACGCGCTGGCCGGGCGCGACAAGGTCGATATTTTCATGCTCCATCCCGATGGCCGGATTTCCGACGTCCAGCGGCGGCAGATGACCACGGTGCGCGCACCCAATGTCCACAATATCGCGATCGACGGCAGTTTTGACGATGCCCAGGCGATGGTCAAGCGGATGTTCGCCGACCGGGAAGTGACCGGCCGTTTTTCGATCTCGGCGGTTAACTCGATCAACTGGGCCAGGCTGATGGCGCAGGTCGTCTATTATTTTTACGCCGCCAGCCAATTGGGCGCGCCGCATCGCACGGTCGCCTTTTCCGTGCCGACCGGCAATTTCGGTGATGTCTTTGCCGGCTATGTCGCGGGGCGCATGGGGCTGCCGATCGAGCGGCTGATCGTCGCGACCAATGTCAACGACATCCTGCACCGGGCGCTGAGCGCCGGGGACTATTCCACCGGGAGCGTGACTCCCACCGCCGCGCCATCAATGGATATCCAGGTGAGCAGCAATTTCGAACGGTTGCTGTTTGATCTGGAAGGCCGCGATGGCACCAAGACGGCGGCCCGGATGGCCGCCTTTGAGCAGAGCCACAATATGCAGCTGGAGCCGGGCATGCGGGACACGGCCGCGGCCATTTTTACCAGCCACCGCGTCGATCCGGACGACATGGCGCTGGCGATGCGCTGGGCGCAGGCGGAAGCCGGGCAGGTGATTGACCCGCACAGCGCGATCGGCCTGTCGGCGGCGCAGAAGGTCGATCTCGATCCGTCGGTACCGGTGGTGACTTTGGCGACCGCTCATCCGGCCAAATTTCCCGATGCGGTCGAACGGGCAACCGGCATCCGCCCGGCCTTGCCGCGCCGGGTCGGAGACCTGTTCGACCGGGAAGAAAAATATACCAGATTGCCGGGCGATTATGATGCGGTGAAAAAGTTTATCACGTCCAATGCCACGCCGTCCGATGGCTGAAACCCGGCCCGCCCCGATAGTGATGATCAGCGAGCCGCGCAGCGACTATGCGCTGGTCGATTCCGGCCACGGTCGCAAGCTGGAGCGTTACGGCACCTTCCATTTCATTCGCCCCGAGCCGCAGGCGATGTGGGCTCCGGCCACCGAAGACTGGCAGGCGGACGGCGAATTCATCCCGGCGTCGGACGAGGATGGCGGCGGCCGCTGGCATCTCAAGAGCCATGTCCCCGAAGAGGGCTGGCAGATGGACTGGGAAGAGGTCCGCTTTACCGCGCAATGCACACCCTTTCGCCATCTCGCCTATTTCCCCGACATGGACCCGGTCTGGCGCTGGTTCCGCGGCAATTTGCAGGATGTGGAATCGCCGCAGATGATGAATCTGTTCGGCTATACCGGTGTCGGGACGCTGGCGCTGTCGGCGGCTGGGGCCAATCTGGTGCATGTCGATGCGTCGAAAAAATCGGTCACCGCAGCGCGCGACAATGCCGCCCTGTCGGGCATGACCGAGCGGCCGATCCGCTGGATCATCGACGATGCTGCCAAATTCGCCGCCCGCGAAGTCCGGCGCGAACGGCGCTATGACGCGATCCTGCTTGATCCGCCGAAATATGGCCGCGGACCCGATGGTGAAATCTGGCGGCTGGAGGAAGATCTGGCCGGGCTGGTCGGAAATTGCGGGCAGCTGCTCGATGCCGACAGCCGCTGCCTGTTTCTGACCGTCTATGCGGTGCGCATGTCGGCGCTGGCGCTGGGCTCATTGCTCAATGAAAAACTGGCTCATCTTGGCGGGTCGATCGAGGTCGGGGAACTGGCGGTTCGCGAAGAGGCGCGGGGGTTGTTGCTCCCGACCGCGATCTTCGCCCGCTGGTCCGCCTGACTTGCCATTTGTCCCGAACATGATCAGAGAACATCCATGACAGATACATTGCTACTGGAAGTCAACGATCTCGATGTTGACGTGCTCACCGGGATCTATTCCGAAGAAACCCATTTGCCGCAGCCGTTGCGGATTTCGATCGCGGCGGAGCTGAAGGTGCAGGAACGCTATGACGCGGACACGCCGCTCGATCATTCGAAAAATTACATGGACCTGAAACATGCCGCCACGGCTGCCCTGCCGGAAGGCGTCCATTTCAAGCTGATCGAGGCGGTTGCGGATCATATTATCGAGACGCTGTTCCTGCAGGACCAGGAGGTGCTCAGGGTCACGGTCAAGATCGTCAAGCTGCTGATCTCCGAAAAAGGGGAGCAGATCGGCATCACGCTCAGCCGGAGCAGACGATGACTGCGCCGCTCGCGCTGGTCACCGGCGGCGTGAAGCGGGTCGGGGCGGTGATCGCCGCGCGGCTGGTCGATGCCGGCTATGCGCTGGCGCTGCACGGCAATAGCGATGCCATTCCGGAAGCGGCTCTGGCCGAAAAGCTTCGGGCAACCGGCTGTCAATGGTTCGGGTTCCAGCAGGATTTTACCGTCGACGGCGCCGCCGAAACGCTGATCGATCAGGTTGTCGGCCATTTTGGCCGGGCACCCGACCTGATCGTCAACAGCGCGTCGATCTTCGGGCAGGATGATGCCGAATCCATCAGGGAACAGGATCTGCAGGAACATTTCCGGGTCAACAGCCTGGTTCCGGTGCTGCTGACGACCGCGCTGCATCATCGCCGGCCCGCCGGGAGCGACCGGGCCTGTGTCATTCACATATTGGACCAGCGCATCCGCAATCCCAATCGCGACCAGCTGAGCTACACCCTGTCCAAACAGGCCCTGGCGGGATCGGTCCGGTCGCTGGCAACAGCCTGTGCCGGCAAGCTGCGCGTCAATGGTGTGGCGCCGGGCCTGACCCTGACGGCGGGCGAATATGGCGAGGACCAGCTGGCCAATATCACCGCGATGATGCCGCTCGACCGGCTTCCCGACCCGGATGATATCGCCGATGCCACCGTCTATCTTGCCGGCGCCGAAGCCGTCACCGGGCAGATCATCTATGTCGATGGCGGCGCCAGCCTGAAGGGCTTTGAGCGCGATTTCGTGCATCTCGGCAAGGACTGAACGCCCCGATACGCCACAAAGGACAGGTTTGAACCGGTCCGGAGATAGCCCATTTACAGAGCATCCGAAGGCTGGTCGCGATAGCGTCTGGCGGGATGCATTTGTAATTTTGAAAGGCTTATCATGCGTATTTCCCCCAAAATGGTACTGACGACCGCCGCCGTTGTCGCTCTTGCGGCTTGCTCTACCGAGGCCCCCCAGGCCGCCGTTGACGAAGGCTCGACCGACGCGATGATGGATTCGGCTGCGACCGCCGAGCCCGGCACGATTGTCGATGTTGCCGTCGGCAATGCAGATTTTTCCACCCTCGTGACGGCCGTGACCGCTGCTGACCTTGGCGCCACGCTGAGCAGCGAAGGTCCGTTCACCGTCTTTGCCCCGACCAACGCAGCCTTTGACAAGGTCGATCCCGACACCTTGAGCGCGTTGCTGACGCCGGAGATGAAAGCCGACCTGACCGGACTGCTGACCTACCATGTTGTGGCCGGCAAGCTGATGGCTGCCGACGTGGTCAAGGCGATCACCGATGGCGGCGGCACCGCGACCCTGACCACCGTGCAGGGCGCACCGCTGAAAGCCACCGTCGATGGCGACAAGGTTATTCTGGAAGATGCCACGGGCGCCAAGTCGACCGTCGTCCTGACCGACGTCGATGCCTCGAACGGTGTCGTCCACGCCATCGACACGGTTGTCATGCCGGGATAGTTTTCGTCCCCTGAACTAGGATGAACCGGAAGGGCTTCGCCGACTGGCGGAGCCCTTTTTCATTGGCATGATTGCGGGTTTGCTTTCCCCTGAAGAGCCTAGTAACTCGCGCCTACGAATTTCATCATCGTTTGCGCGCAGCCTGCGGCAGGCGGATTGATCACAGGAAAGGAAATTCATGTTCAACGCCCCCAAAATCATTCTTGCCTCGACTCTGCTGACGCTCGTCTCCGCCTGTTCCCAGGAACTGAGCAAGGAGGAACAGGAAATTCTCGACGCGCGCCTGGCCGAAGAAAAGCAGCCCACCAACATGATCGCCATATTGCAGGACAATCCCGATCTCAGCACCGCCGGCATCTTGATCGGCCTCTCCGGCGTTGGCGTCGAGATGCAGGACAATGGTCCCTACACCGCATTTGTCGCAACCAATGAAGCGTTCAACAAGCTCGATCCGCAGGAACTGAGCGAGCTGCTGTCGGCGGACAACAAGGAAGAACTGTCCAGCATCGCCGAATATGGTCTGGTCAAGGGCATCACCAGCGCAGCCGATATCGCCAAGGCGATCACCGACGGCGGCGGCACCGCGGATATTGCCACCGTCGGCGGCGGCACGATCAAGGCGACGATGGAGGGCGAAACGATCACACTCGAAGACGGCGCCGGCAACAAGGCGCATGTGACCAAGGCGGACGTGACCTCGAGCAATGGCACGATCCATATCGTCGACAATGTGCTGATGCCGAAATAGGCGCGGACATTGACCGACAAAAAGGCCTCGCAGGATTGCGGGGCCTTTTTTTTGCGAGACGGGTCGTTGGTCCTGAGCCTGTCGAAGTGCGGTCCAAGACTAGAGGCGTGGTTCGACAAGCTCACCACTAACGGGTAGAAACGGATATTGTATGAAAAGCAGGAGTTCGCAATGCCGCAATATTGGCTGATGAAATCGGAGCCGGATGTCTATGGCTGGGATGACCTGGTGGCCGAGGGGGAAGGCACATGGGACGGGGTCAAGAATGCCCAGGCCTCGAACAATATGAAGGCGATGAAGAAAGGCGATCAGGTGTTCTTCTACCATTCGCGCAGCGGTCTGGAAGTCGTCGGGATCATGGAGGTGAGCGCGGAGCACAGTCCCGACGTCACCACCGATCCGGACCGCTGGGTGGTGGTGAAGGTGAAGCCGGTGCGCAAACTGGCCAGACCGGTGTCGCTGAAGGCGATGAAGCAGAATCCCAAGCTCAAGGATCTGGCGATCCTCAGGCAGTCGCGGCTGTCGGTGGCGCCGGTGACGGAGAGCGAGTGGGATGCGATCTTGGCGATGGCGGAGGCCTAGCAGCCGCGCCGGCCATGGCGCCCAGATCTATGGTGCGACGACCCTTATCTCAATGTCTCCCAAAAAGTTGGAGCCGTGGCGGACAATGTCGCCGGGCTGCAGGAAATGGCCCGACTCGATTTCATTGCCGATGAATGTTTGGCGGATGGTATCGAGGAATGATCTGTCGGAAAATGGGCCGCCCTGACCGAGATAGTGCAGCATGCCTTCGATGATGTCGCGCCGCGTCGGTGGCGTGAATATCACGCCCTCCGACGTACCCGACATCAGCGTGCTGCCGGTGTCGATCCGCTTGTCCTGGGCGAGCAGGTGGAAGGCGTCCTTGTACAGAAATCTGGGTTCCGCCATGTCGCCGAGCGCCTTTTCCGCCAGTTGCCGGAAATCCAGGGTCATCTCCTGGCCCCTGGCATCCTGACGCGGCTGACCGTTGACGCTCGTGGTCATCCGCAGTTTGGCTGCGAACGCGGCCCAGTCTTTCGGTATCACCAGAAACGGTCCTGTCGGATAGGAATCGGGGCCGCTTTTCGAATCGCTGAAGCCATAGCCTGAATTGAGATTGTCCGGATCGGCCAGGTTCACCAGCACGTTGCGGTTGGTGAAGTCGCCGCACAGGAACAGGCCCTTGACCGCAGCATCGAAATCGGCAGGCGACGCGATGTCGCGGTCGAAGCGCATGCACAGTTCAACTTCATAGTCCAGCAGGATGCCTTCGTTCGCCCGCACTTGCGTACGGGCTGGCGTGGCTGGGCCAAATTTGGGGAACTGGAAGACCGACTGGCTATTTGATTCCGCGGCATGTTCCGGGAAGTTGGTCCCGGTGCCGATATGCTGCGTGCCACTGGTACCAGTGGGCAGCAAATCGGAAATGGCGATGTTGGTCGCAGGATAACCCCGGACCGTCGCTTCGGTGATCGGAGGTGCCTTGGCGGAAGCCAGAACAGCGAAGGGGTCGTCGCCGGGCACGGCGCCCAGTTCGGCAAGGTCGACACCGGTTGCCGTCTGGCCGGAAAAGGCGACAATCTGCATGGTGACGGTTTCGCCATTTGCTGCCCGATATTGCGCCAGCGTGATGGCTTCATCCAGCGGCGCGATCGCCTGGGTCACCGGTTCGGCCTCGAAGCTCGCCGGATTCAATCTGGGATCCGGTGAGGTCGCCCAGGCGAGCAGCAGGACAGCGGCGACCAGCAGGAGAAACAGGGCGGAGTAGCGGAATATTTTCTTGCGCATTGTCTGTCTTCTCCCGGTCAGATCAGGTGGCCGATGCTCGCAGCTTGCTCACCGTGGCCCCGGCAGCGGTCAGAAACTCGACATCGGTTTTCAGATGCAGCAGGCGCAGGCCCTTGTGTTGCATCGCCTCCGCCAGAGCGGGCGCGAACTGGTCGGTGCTTTCCACGGTCGCGCTCCAGCCGCCATAGGCTTCGGCCAGTTTCGCGAAATCCGGGTTCTTCAGCGACGTCGCCGACAATCGCGCCGGATATTCACGCTCCTGGTGCAGGCGGATGGTGCCGAAGCTGCCATTGTCGATCACCAGCACCAGCAGGTCCGCGTCATACTGGACAGCGGTGGCGAGTTCCTGGCCGTTCATCATGAAGTCGCCGTCGCCGGCGATTACGACGGACACGCGGTCGGGGAAGCGCAAGGCGGCAGCGACCGAGGCGGGGACGCCATAGCCCATGGCGCCGGAGGTCGGGGCGAGCTGGCTGGGGTAAGCGCCATATGTCCAGTAACGGTGCCACCAGCCGGAAAAATTGCCGGCACCGTTGCAGATGATCGCGTCGGCGGGCAGCTGTTCCTGCATTGCGGCAACGCAAAGGCCGAGGTCGAGCTTGGCGGCGGTCGGTTGTGGCTTCGACCAATCGAGATAATCCTGATGCGCGGCCTTGCCGGCGTCGAAGGGCAGCAGGTCGTCGTCCCACAGCGCCACCTGCTCGGCAAATTCGGCCATCTCCGCGCAGATCGGCAGATCGGTGCGATAGACATGGTTGAGCTCGTCGGGGTCGGGATGGACATGGACGAGAATCTGGTCGGGATGGTCGGGGGTTATCAATGTGTAGCCATCGGTGGTTGCCTCGCCGAGCCGCGCGCCGACCGCGAGTATCAGATCGGCGTCCCTGATCCGCTGGGTCAGCTTGGGATTGGGGCCATAGCCGAGATTGCCGGCATAGACCGGGCTTGTATTGGGGAAATTATCCTGCCGCCGGAAGGCCACCGCGACCGGCAGGCCGATGCGTTCGGCATATTGGGCGAAATAATGCTTGGCCTTCTCGCTCCAGCCGGCGCCGCCGATGATCGCGATCGGATCGGTGGCGTCGCGCAGCATGTCGGTCAGCGTGGTCATCGCGTCGGGGCAGAGCGGCTGGGCCGGGGGGACGACCTTCGGCCGGTCGAGTGCCTCAACCTCGTGGCGCAACATGTCCTCGGGCAGCGCCAGAACGACCGGGCCGGGGCGGCCGCTGCTGGCCGTGTCAAAGGCGCGGGCGATATATTCCGGGATTCTCGCGGCATTGTCGATCCGCGCTGCCCATTTGGCGAGCGGGGTGAACATCGCGGTGAAGTCCACTTCCTGGAAGCCCTCGCGGTCGCGGTCGTCGCGGGACACATCGCCGATAAACAGGATCATCGGGGTGCTGTCCTGCATCGCGGTATGGACGCCGATACTGGCATTGGTCGCGCCGGGACCGCGGGTGACGAAGGCGATGCCGGGCTGGCCGGTCATCTTGCCGTCGGCCTCGGCCATGAAGGCGGCGCTGCCGTCCTGGCGGGTCGAGACGGTCTGGATCGTGCCGCAATCGTGCAGGGCGTCGAGCACCGAGAGGAAGCTTTCTCCGGGGACCGTGAAGATGCGGTCGGTGCCCTGGATGACCAGCTGGTCGACGAGGATTTGTGCCCCGGTGCGTTTTTTCATGTCATGCCTCTCGCTATCTCATCCGCAGCTTTAGCTGCAATTTATCCATTTTTATGTCGCACGAAGCCACGAAGACACGAAGGGAATTTAAGTATCTATTCTTCTTTGTGCCTTCGTGCCTTTGTGCGACAAAATTGGTAAAGCTGTCGTGTTCTGCGATCTCGGGATTTGTTCTCATAATCAGGCCTGATGGATTGCCTTGGTGACCATATAGGCTTTCAGGCCGTCGGGTCCGTCTTCCGAGCCGTGGCCGCTTTCCTTGACGCCGCCGAACGGGGCATCGCCCGGGCTGACGGTGAGATTGTTGATCGCCACCATCCCGGCCTCGATCCTGTCGCCGACCAGATTGGCGGTGTGCAGATTGGAGGTGAAGGCATAGGCAGCGAGACCCAGCGGCAAGCGGTTTGCCTGTTTGATCGCCTCGTCCAGAGTGTCGAACGGACGCATCACCGCGACCGGTCCGAACGGTTCCTCGTTCATGATATTGGCGTCGAGCGGGACGTGCGACAGCACGGTCGGATCAAAGAAAAAGCCCTTGTCGCCGCGCCGTTCGCCGCCGAGCCGGACATCGGCGCCCTTGCTCCTGGCATCGTCGATCATCGCGCCCATTGCGCTGGGCCGGCGCGGATTGGCGAGCGGCCCCATGTCGACCGAATCAAAGCCGTCGCCGACGCTGATCTTCTGCGCCCGTTCGGTGAAGGCTTTCTCGAACCGGTCATAGATGCCGGACTGGACATAGAAGCGGGTCGGGGAGACGCAGACCTGGCCGGCGTTGCGGAATTTTCCGGTGACCACCAGATCGAGCGTCTTTTCCAGATCGCAATCGTCGAACACCAGCACCGGCGCATGACCGCCAAGCTCCATGGTCGTGCGCTTCATGCCCTCGGCAGCGAGCTTCATCAGATGCTTGCCGACCGGCACCGAGCCGGTGAAGCTGATCTTGCGGATCACCGGCGAGGCGATGAGATGGCTGGAGACTTCCGCCGGATCGCCGAAGAGGACCTGGGCGACGCCGGAGGGCAGGCCGGCATCGAGCAGGCAGCGGATCATCTCGATCGGGCTGGCCGGGGTTTCCTCGGCCGGCTTGAGGATGATCGAGCAGCCGGCGGCGATTGCGGGGGCGAGCTTGCGCACCGGGGTGAAGACCGGGAAGTTCCAGGGGCTGAACGCCGCGACCGGTCCGACCGGCTGATATTTGACGAAACTGTTCTGACCCGCCGGGCGCACGAGGACGCGGCCATAGCAGCGCTTGGCTTCCTCGGCCATGATATCGAAATGGCTGGCGGAGGCGGTGACCTCGCCGATCGCCTGGGCCAGCGGCTTGCCTTGCTCGTAGGTCATCAGGCGGCCGATTTCCGGTGCCCGCTCGCGCATCAGGTCGGCGGCCTTGTGCAGGATTGCAGCGCGCTCGGCCACGGGCGTGTCGCGCCAGAGCGGAAAGGCGCGTTCTGCTGCATCGAGTGCGCGATCGAGATCGGCTGTCGTCGCCTTGGGCAGATCGGCAATCGCTTCGCCGGTTGCCGGGTTGACGACCTGATGGACGGCGCGGTCCCCGCCATCAATCCATTCGCCATCGATATGGAATTGCAATTTGCGGGGATATGCATTGGATATTGTAGAGGACATGGTTGCTCCTGTAACCTTCTGCCATAGCACTAGACTTGTCGCCGAATTCCCGCAATGACTGTGACAAATTTTGAGAGGAGATGTTCATGGAAATAGTCACCGAAGGCCTGCGCTTCCCCGAAGGCCCGATCGCCATGCCCGATGGCAGCGTCATATTGGTCGAGATCGAGGCGCAGCAGCTGACCCGGGTATTGCCGGACGGAACCAAGCAGCTGGTCGCAAAGACCGGCGGCGGCCCCAATGGCGCGGCCATGGGGCCGGATGGCAAAATCTATGTCTGCAACAATGGCGGCTTTGAATATCACGAAAAGGACGGCTTTCTGACCCCCGCGGGCATTGCCAAGGATTATGTCGGCGGCAGCATCCAGCGGGTCGATCCCGAAACCGGCGAGGTCGAGACGCTCTACAATGACGGCGATTTCGGCTGCATCCTGCGCGGCCCCAATGATATCCAGTTCGATACCCATGGCGGCTTCTGGTTCACCGATCATGGCAAGACCGACTATGAAAAGCGCTGCCATGATATCGTCGGGATCTTCTACGCCAAGGCCGATGGCAGCCATCTGGAGGAGGTCATCTTTCCTTCCAACAACCCCAATGGCATCGGCATCTCGCCCGATGGCAAGTCGCTCTATGCCGCCGAAACCTTCACCTGCCGGCTGATGAAATTCAATATCATCGCGCCCGGCAAGGTCGCGCCCGACGCCGGTCCCGGCGGTCCGGGCATCCCGCTCTACCGACCCTCGGGCTACAAGTTTTTCGACAGCCTGGCGATGGAGGAATGCGGCAATATCTGCGTCGCGACCATCGGCGAAAGCGGTATCAGTGTCATTTCGCCCGAGGGCGAGCTGGTCGAATTCGTCGCCACGCCGGATATATTCACCACCAATATATGCTTTGGCGGCGAGGACATGATGGACGCCTGGATCTGTCTCTCGGCGACCGGAAAACTGGTCAAGACCCGCTGGAAACGGCCGGGTATGAAACTGGAATATCTCAACAAATAGGATCTGCCCTTGTCAAGATTGCATGATGAATCACACCGGGTCGACCGGGTCGGCTGGCTGCGCGCCGCCGTGCTGGGGGCCAATGACGGGATTGTCTCGACCGCGAGCCTGGTGGTCGGGGTGGCGGCGGCCGCCACCTCCCAGCAGACCATCCTGCTGACCGCCTTTGCCGGGCTGGTGGCCGGCGCCATGTCGATGGCAGCGGGCGAATATGTGTCGGTCAGTTCCCAGGCCGACAGCGAACGGGCGGAACGGGCGAAGGAGGCCTGGGAGCTCGAGCATCAGCCGAAGGCCGAACGGATCGAACTGATCTCGATCTACAAGAACCGCGGGCTGACGGCCGATCTTGCCGAGCAGGTTGCCGACCAGATGACGGCGCATGATGCGCTCGGCACGCATCTGCGCGACGAGCTTGGCCTGTCCAAGCATTTTTCCGCCCGACCGCTGCAGGCAGCGCTGGCGTCGGCTCTGGCATTTGCGGCCGGCGCGATATTGCCGGTGATTCTCGCCGCCCTGTTCTCCGGCCAGATGCTGATCTGGGTCATGTCCGGCACGGCGCTGGCCTTGCTCGCGGCACTGGGCGCGGCGGGCGCGATACTGGGCGGGGCACCGATCTGGCGACCGGTCGTCCGGGTCACATTCTGGGGGGCAGCGGCAATGGCCGCGACCGCCGCCATCGGATCAATTTTTGGAGCTTCTATTGCATGACCTATGAAACCGTGATTTTCGATTTTGGCGGGGTGATCACATCCTCCCCCTTCGAAGCGTTCAACCGGCTGGAGGCCGAGAAGGGCGTGCCGAAGGACAGCGTTCGGCGGATCAACAGCGCCAATCCCGATGACAATGCCTGGGCCCGGTTCGAGCGGGCCGAAATCGATGCAGCCGGGTTTGACGAGGCCTTTGCCGCGGAAGCGCGGGCGATCGGTATCGAGCTGCGCGGCGCCGATGTGCTGGCGCGGCTGGCCGGCGATGTGCGGCCGAGGATGGTCGAGACGCTGGACCGGCTGAAAGCCGAGGGGTTCAGGATATCGTGCATTACCAACAATGTGCCCGCGGGCAAGGGCGCCGGCATGGCGATGGACGACAAGAAGGCGGCTGCAGTGCAGGATATCATGCAGCGCTTCGACCATATTATCGAAAGCAGCAAGGCGGGGATTCGCAAGCCCGATCCGCGCATTTACCAGATGATGTGCGCAGCGCTGAATGTCGAGCCGGTGCGCTGCATCTATCTGGACGATCTCGGGATCAACTGCAAACCGGCGGCGGCGCTGGGCATGGCGGCGATCAAGGTGTCCGCCGAGCAGCAGGCGCTGGATGATCTGGGCGCGCTGCTGAATATGCAATTGCCCTGATTTTTTGCGCGAATGGGGACAAGCCTGTAATATATTCGTCATCAATGAGTCGTCGAATGGTCGTGAAATCGCTATAGCGCGACGGGGATTGCAAGGTTGCGGGGATTCGTGGGTAATAGCTATTCGGACAGATTGGGCGTGATCACCCGCTGGTATGACCAGCGGGGCCCTTATCCGGTTCTGCTGGCAATACTGGCGGTTATGCTGCTGGTCCAGGTGACAAGACTGGTCTGGCTGGTGCTGACACCGCTGGGGCCGGTCGGCGATTATCGCGCCAATGATGTGCAGATATTGTCGCCGCAATCGCGGCTCACCCTATTCAGCAGCTTTGATCCCTTTTTCCGCGGCGGCGCGGAGCAGACCGCCAATGTCGTGACATCGCTGCAACTGACCCTGTTCGGCATCCGCATGAACGAGGCGTCGGGGCTGGGTTCGGCGATCCTGTCCGGTCCGGATGGCATGCAGGAAAATTATGTTGTCGGCGAGGAGATCATGTCCGGCGTGACGCTGAACAGCGTGGAATTTGACCATGTGATCATCAACCGCGGCGGCGTGCTGGAGAGCCTCTATCTCGACCAGTCGATCCCTGCGCAGACCGTCGGCACGGAAGACTCCGTGGCACCGGCCTCGCTGACCGCGGGCGGCAACGAGATACCGGGCGTCGCATCGCTGGCCCCTCGCAATGAGCAGGGCAAGGTAACCGGTATCGTGATCACGCCGCTCGGTGACGGCAGCCTGTTCAAGAGTGCGGGTTTTCGCGACGGTGACGTCATAGTATCGATAAATGGCAATCCGGTGGGCTCGACCAGCGATATCGAAACGCTGAAGAGCCAGGTCCAGCCCGGGGCCCGTCTGTCCGTCGAAGTCGAGCGCGGAGCCGATACGGTTCCGGTCGCTGTCAATCTTGGAGCCCGATAATGTGTAGCCACTTCGCCCGGATATTTGCCGCACTTGCTCTTGCCGCCGGTCTCTGGGCCGTGCCGGCGTCGGCCCAGCATACGCTCAATGTCCGTGACGCCGATATCCGCGCCTTTGTCCAGGACGCGGCCAAGGTGACCGGTCGCACCTTCATCCTCGACAGCCGGGTGCAGGGCAAGGTTTCTGTGGTCACCGACCGGCCACTCAGCCGCTCCGAATATTTCGAGATTTTCCTGTCGACGCTGCGCGCCAACAATCTGGTCGCGATCCCGACGACCCGCGGCGCCTATCGCATCCAGCCCGCCGACGGTGCGGCGTCGCAGCCGACAAGGATCGGGTCGCGCGGGGCCGAGGGCAACCAGCTGGTCACCGAGGTGGTGCGGCTGAAATCGATTGTCGCGACCGAAGCGCTGGAAACGCTGCGTCCCCTGGTCAGCAAGCAGGGCTCGATCACTTCGAACCGCAACGCCAACAGCCTGGTGATCGTCGACTATGCCGACAATATTCGCCGGATCCGCAGCCTGGTCGGCGAAATCGACCGGGACAGCGCCGCCAGCACGATCATCACCCTGAAAAATGCCGGGGCGCGGGAAATCGCCACCTCGCTGCAGGCGCTGGCCGCCCAGGGCGGCGGCGAGGGATTGCGCGCGCCGGTCACCGTGGTGCCGATCGACAGCAGCAACAGCATCGCCCTGCGCGGCGATCCGGGCGCGGTGTCGCGCTTTGCGCAAATGGCCCGCGAACTGGACAAGGGCGCAGAATCGGGCACCGAGATCCGCGTCCACCGGCTGGACTATGCCAATGCCGAGCATCTGTTGCCGGTGATCGAGAATCTGCTGGGCAGCAACGGCACCGGTGGCGGCTCGGCGACGGTGGCACCTGCCGGAAATGGCGAGGGCGCAGCGGCTCCTGCTTCCGCTGCCAGCAGTGGCGGCAACGGCAGTGGCATCGCCAGCCGCGGCCCTGCCATCGTTACCCGTCTGGAAGGGACCAATGCGATCATCGTCGCCGCCAATCCGGACGTGCAGCGGATGATCGGCGAACTGATCCGCCAGCTCGACACCCGCCAGGAGCAGGTGGTGGTCGAGGCGATCATCGTCGAGATTTCCGAGACCCTGGCCCGCGAGCTGGGCGTGCAATGGCTCGTTGGCGGCAAGGACGTGCCCTTTGCGGTGACCAATTTCTCCAATGCCGCACCCAATATCGTCGATGTCGCCGGCGGATTGCTGGCCGACCAGTTTGACACCACAACCACAACCACGACCAATACCGCGACCACGACCACCACCAACAGCGCGGTCGGCGATGCGCTGCGGCAGAATGCGGCCGATGCGGTGCTCGCGGCGCGTGGCGGCTTTGGCGGCTTTGCCACCAGCCTCGGCGGCAGCGCCGTGCTGGGAGCGATCATCAACGCCGTGCAGTCGGACAGCAACAGCAATGTGCTGTCGACGCCGTCGCTGACGGTGAACAACAATCTCAAGGGCAGCATATTGTTCGGCCAGGAAATTCCGGTGTCGACCGGCGAGGCGCTGTCGAACAATTTCGACAATGCGTTCCGCACGATCCAGCGGCAGAATGTCGGCATCGAGCTGGAGGTGACGCCGCAGATCAACGCCGGCGACGAGGTGCGGATGGAATTGCGCCAGCAGGTCAGTTCGATCGCCGGGCCGGTGTCCGACGATTTCAACGAACTGATCATCAACAAGCGCGAGATCAACACCACGGTCACCGTCGGCGATGGCGAGATTATCGCGCTCGGCGGCCTGCTCGACGACAATGAGCGGCGGACGATCCAGAAGGTGCCGTTTCTCGGCGACATCCCGCTGCTGGGCGAGCTGTTCAGGTCGCGCGGCAAGTCGCGGGTCAAGACCAATCTGATGGTGTTCATCCGGCCGACGATCCTCAAGGATCCCAATGACGCGCGGCGCTTCTCCAGCAACCGCTACGGCTATATCCGTGACCGGCAGCTCGCCCGCAATCCCGACCAGGAACCGTCGATCGATGCGCTGGTGCGCGACTATCTCGGCACCGTGCCGCCATCGGTCGAGGCGCGTCCGGACGACCAGATCATCTATGCGCCGGGCGATGTGCCTGCGGTGCGTGACATTGGCGCGATCGAGCAGACCCCGCTGCCAGCGAGCGAGACCAGCGGGAACAGATGATGAAGATCGCCCGCGGAACAGAGGCGGTTGTTTCCGAAGCGGATGGCGGGCCGGTCGTGCCAGCGGCGGTCAGGGACCTGCCTTATGCCTATGCCCGCGATCAGGGCCTGCTGGTGCGGGACCATGACGGCGAGAGATTGTCCCTTGCCATGCGCGCGGGCGCCGACCCGTCTGCCTTGCTCGAGGTGCGGCGTTATCTGGCGCTGCCGTTCGATGTCGAACTGGTCGATGGCCCGGCGTTCGAGAAATTGCTCAGCGCCCATTATGCGATGGATGGCAGTGCCGCGGCCATGGCGGGAGACATGGCGCTGGCCGGCGAGGGGCTGGACGATATTGCCGGGGATATCCCGAGCGCAGAGGACCTGCTCGACAGCGCCGATGATGCGCCGACGATAAGACTGATCAACGGGATTATCGCCGAGGCGGCCAGACAGGGCGCGTCGGACATCCATATCGAACCCTATGAGACCGGACTCGTGGTGCGGATGCGGGTCGATGGCGTGCTGACCGAGAAACTCAGGATGCCGCCGCATGTCGCCGGCGTGATCGTCAACCGGATCAAGGTGATGGCGCGGCTCGATATTGCCGAGCGAAGAATTCCGCAGGATGGCCGGATCAGCCTGACGCTGGGCGGGAAATTGCTCGATGTCCGCGTGTCCACTTTGCCCAACCGGGCCAGCGAGCGCGTGGTGATGCGCATTCTCGACAAGGAAAGCGCCGGGATCTCGCTGGACCTGCTAGGCATGTCTGAAAGCACCCATGCGATCCTCACCGATGCCCTTAGTGAACCAAACGGCATCATCCTGGTCACCGGGCCGACAGGCTCGGGCAAGACGACGATGCTCTATGCGGGATTGAAGCAGCTCAATGACGGCAGCCGCAATATCCTGACCATCGAGGATCCGGTGGAATATGCGATTGAGGGCATTGGCCAGACGCAGGTGAATGCCAAAGTCGGCCTGACCTTTGCGGCAGGCTTGCGCGCCATATTGCGGCAGGACCCGGACGTGGTCATGATCGGCGAGATTCGGGACCGGGAGACCGCCGAGATCGCGGTGCAGGCGAGCCTGACCGGCCATCTGGTGCTGTCGACCGTGCACACCAATGATGCGGTCGGCGCGATCACCCGGATGCGCGACATGAAGGTGGAGCCGTTTCTGCTGGCTTCGACCCTGCGCGCGGTGATTGCCCAGCGTCTGGTGCGCAAGCTGTGCGAACATTGCCGGACCCCGATCCAGGCGGATGGCAGCCTTGCCTC
>Ga0075467_10001418_pt1 | contig 19818 bp, 18 predicted proteins | sample DEB08_DNA_9_FD_75067 | JGI IMG/M metagenome (GOLD analysis project Ga0075467, IMG submission 75067) | Aqueous microbial communities from the Delaware River and Bay under freshwater to marine salinity gradient to study organic matter... | ecosystem: Environmental > Aquatic > Marine > Coastal ... | reverse complement strand
CGTGTACGAGCCAAACAACCTGCGTGCCGAATTCATCCCGCATGACGAATACGTCGCGTTCATCGCAAATTTCGCAACAGAAACGGAAACGTTCCTGCGTGAAACAGGTGTGATTGAATAAGCAGGTGGCAAGCCCGACCACGCCAAACTGCCGTGGTCGGCTAAATTTGCGGGGTTTTGACCATGCAATCTATTCTTAGTCGTGACTTGATTGGCGGGGCGGCTGCGATCGTCATCGGTGCCGTCTATCTAAGCTTTGCTTATGATCTTCGGGCAAGCGCGCTGGATGATATCGTAGGTCCGGGTGGTATGCCGCGCGCATATGGCTGGGTGATGGTGGTTCTGGGCGTGGCACTTTGTGTTGTCGCGCTTGTGACGCGTTGGGGGACTGATGCACGCCTTGAATGGAGGGGGCAAGGACGCCGCATCCTTTGGGCTGCCGGGCTATTGGGTATCGGGATTGCATATCTGCTTGTGGTAAATTCCGTTGGCTATTTGCTCTCTATGATAGCGCTAATTGCGGCGACGATAGTGTACCACGGTGAACGTTTCTCGGCAAAAGTGCTGGCCACATCCGTGTTTGGAGGCACCCTGCTTTGGGCGCTTTTTGTTTTTGTGCTGGACGTGTCCATGCCCCCCGGAATTTTGGCGTTTTTCGGAGCCTAGGCCGCAAGCCAACCTTTCCTTTTTGTTAGGAGTCGTCGTTTTGGAAACCATTCTGACATCTGCTGGCTACCTCACTGACTATCATATTGTTCTTGCGGCATTGATTGGTGTTACGTGGGGTATCATCGGTGGGGCATTGCCGGGCATTTCGCCGTCAATCACGATGGCACTGCTGTTACCGTTTACCTACACGATGGAGCCGACCTCTGCGATTGTGCTGCTCGCGGCGACCTATGTCGGGGCGGAATATGGTGGGTCTGTGCCTGCGATTTTGATCCGAACGCCCGGCACAAATGCGGCCGCGGCAACCGTGCTTGACGGCTATGAAATGAACAAGCAGGGCAAAGCGGGATTGGCGCTTGGGATTTCGCTGTATTCAGGTGTTCTGGGCAGCCTGTTTGGTTTGGCAATGTTGATGCTGCTGTCAAAGCCGCTTGCCGCTGTCGCACTGTCGTTTACACCACCTGCGTATTTTGCCCTTGGTATTCTTGGTCTGAGCGTGATTGCCACGTTATCCGGCGACTCGTTGATTAAAGGATTGATCGCGGCTGTGCTGGGTTTGATGGTGGCAACAATCGGTACCGACCCTGTGACTGGTGGCACGCGATTTACCATGGGATCGTCTGACCTGTTGGCGGGAATTGCACCGGTGATGGTGATGGTGGGTCTGTTCGCGATGAGCGAGCTTCTTTCCCAAGTGTCCAATCGCGGCGAAATCGAACGCGTCAACTCAAAACCACGGATCGAATTTCCGTCGCTCAAACTTGCACGACGATTGATCAAGCCACAAAGCATTGGCGGAGTGATCGGCACGTTCGAAGGCGTTATGCCCGGTGCGGGTGGAACAATCGCGTCGTTCATGTCCTATAACGAAGCGCGGCGGTGGTCGAAGAGTCCGGATGAATTCGGAAAAGGCTCTCCCGAAGGGATCGCAGCCCCTGAAACGGCAAACAATGCAGTTGCCGAAACGGCGCTTGTGCCGCTGCTTTCATTTGGCATCCCGGGATCAAACTCAACCGCAATTCTGTTGGGTGGCTTTCTGATCCACGGTATTGTGCCGGGACCCATGTTGTTCCAACGCTCGGGCGAGATTGTCTATGGCTTATACGCGGGATTGTTTACCGCCGCGATTGGTCTGTTGTTCATCGGAATGGCACTATTGCCGGTCTGTATCTGGATTGTGAACCGGCCGCGCCCTTATCTGAACGCTTTCATCTTTGCGCTTATTCTGTCTGGCATCTATTCGATCCATAATAGCCTGTTTGATCTGTCCATTATGCTCGCGGCTGGTGTGGTTGGCTTTCTGATGCGGATGCTCAAGTTTCCATTCCTGCCAACGGTTTTGGGGCTTGTCTTAGGTTACCTTGTGGAGAGCAGTTTCCGCCGCTCGCTTGTGATTTCGGGGGATAACTATGGGATATTCTTTAATGATCGGATATCACTTGGACTGCTTTGCGTATCTGCGCTGTTCATCTTCGGGTCTATTGGCAAACGCATATGGGACAAATTCCGCAATCAGAAGCGCGACACATTCTCTGAAGGGACGGATACGTAGATTATGAACGATCAATTGCCAGAACTAAGCATCGCAGAGCGGATTGCCGCATGGGGATCAAAGCTTACACCTGAGAGCTTGCCAGCTGCCACAAAAACAAAAATGCGCGATATTCTTGTTGATATTGTCGGGCTTAGCGTTGCAGCGCGTGACACCAACTATGTCGGGTCTGTCATTGCTGCCGCTGAACCGGGGGATTTTACGGTAATTGCGCAGCCCCACGGTGCTGCTGCCTCCAGTGCTGCCCTTGTGAACGGGACCGCGTCGCATGGCGAAGATTTTGACGATACATTCGAAGGAGGGCCGGTGCATTCAGGAGTTGTGATTGTACCCGCACTTCTTGCGGCGGCAGAAGTGCACAAGCTCGACAATGACCGCGTTGTTCTGGGCATGGCGGCTGGCACCGAACTTTTGTGTCGGCTGGCGTTAACGCTGCCCAAAGGTGTTCATAAGGCAGGGTTTCATCCAACGGCTGTTCTTGGGGCCTTTGCTGCGACTTTCGGGATTTGCGTGGCATGCCGGACGGATGCGAAAACCACAGCACATGCTTTGGGTGTTGTGGGCAGCATGGCATCAGGTATTATTGAATATCTTGGCGATGGCAGCTGGACCAAACGGATGCATCCGGGCTGGGCTGCGCAGTCTGGGCTGCGGGCCCATGCCCTAGCAAAGGCCGGATTTGTCGGCCCCAAATGGGTGTTCGAAGGCACGCATGGCGCATTTTCTGGATTTGCCCATCCGGTCAAACCGCGCCCGGAAATGTTGTTTGACGATCTTGGTCAACGATGGGTTTGTGACACGATTACATTCAAGCCTTATCCATGCGGCACAATGGTGCAACCCTATATTGACTGTGCAATCGGGTTGAAAACGCGCGGTGTGCGGTTGGACGGGATCAGCAAGATCACTTGCAAAACGGCCGAAGGCATTGTGCACCGATTGTGGGAGCCGCTTGATCTTAAGCGCCGCCCACCTACGGATTATGCCGCGAAATTCTCGGTCCCGTATGGGGTCGCACTGGGGCTGGTCCGTGGCCGAGCCAGTCTTGCCGATTTCACGCCCGATGGTATTGCTGATCCAAAGCTGCTCGATATTGCGGGCAAAGTGGGTTTTGTGGTTGATCCCGAGAACCCTTATCCTGCCGCCTTCACGGGGCATATCCGCATCGACTATGATGATGGCAGCGTTGAGGAAGTCAATCAGGGACACATGCGCGGCGGGATTGTAGAGCCTTTGACACGCAGCGAGATCGACGCAAAGTTTCGGGCAAATGTTGCGTTTGGAAAGTTGGAAAATGCGGATGCGCTGCTGGCGATTTGTAATCAAATCGGGGCTATGGAAGGTGACTTCACGCTGATCCGAAGATTGCGCGAATGATGGAAGACTTGAAAGGACGCGTTTGTCTGGTCACGGGTGCGTCGCGCAATATCGGGCGGACGATTGCGGTATCGTTTGCCGAACAAGGCGCTGATGTTGTTGTTCATGTGGCGCGCGATCTTGAGGCAGGCGCCGAAACCGTAGCGGCGGTTCAGGCGGCAGGAACCCGCGCCAAGCTGGTTTCCGGCAATCTTGCGGATCCCGAGGTCGTCAAAGACATGATGGAAAATGCCGCTGGGGCGTTCGGGCGGCTTGATGTCGTGGTGAACAATGCCGCGATCAGACCAGAGGCGGCGTTTGGTGACATCACCTATCAGGGATGGCGCGACGTGATGGGCACGAACCTTGATAGTGTTTTTCTGGTCTCTCAGGCAGCCCTTGGTCCTTTGAGGGCCAGCGATCAGGCGGCGATTGTGAATATCGGTGGCATGACGGCCCATAAAGGTGCGGCACATCGCGCCCATGTTGTTGCTGCGAAAGCAGGGGTTGTTGGTCTTACAAAGGCAATGGCCCATGATCTTGCAATGGATGGTATCACTGTGAATTGTGTTGTTCCGGGTCTTATCGACACGCAGCGCCTGACAGCCGCAGGAAACGCTGACCCAAAACATCGCGGCACAGCCACCAATCTTCTTGGCCGACGTGGTTTGCCGCAAGATGTGGCGGCGGCAGTTCTGTATCTGGTTGGCCCGTCAGGGCGATACGTCACCGGAGAAACAATGCACGTGAACGGCGGTGCCTATTTGTCGTGATCGCGCGGAAGGTCGTTTGAACCTTGGGTGCTGTGCCTTTTGTTGAGGCCAAACAGCTTTGCCGCGATAGGCGCGCCTGTGATGACAACGAACACGCGCACCAGATGATGCACCACGACATAGCCCAGATCAGCGCCGACGATGATTGCAAGCACTGTAATCTCGGCCTGCCCACCGGGGGCGAATGCCAAAAAGGCATCTACAGGTGGGGCGAGTTCTAACAGGATTACAAACTCTGTAAAACCTATCGTCAGGACAGCCAGCATCAGCACAAAGTAGATGCCAGCCAAAACATCGCGCCTGACCTCGGTCATTGTCACACCCACGTATCCCGCGCCTAATCCGATGCCGATGAAAAATTGGGCCGCCAGAATGGCTTCGGCGGGTGGGCGGAAATGAATGATGTCTGTCAAAGACAGAATACCCGCTAAGATCATGGGCCCAAGAATTGACGCCCCGAATAATCCGATCCGTTCGCCAACCTTCCATCCGATGATTGCTGCTGCAGCCATTATCAGCAATTCATGGACAGGGATATCGGCGGCGGGTTGACCGATGGGACTGTCCAGACTTGCACCAAAGCCTTGCGTCAGGATGATCGGGGCAAGGGTGATCACGATAAGGACACGGGTTGCATGGATCAGCGATAATGCGCGAACATCGCCGCCTGCTTCTTTTCCGAAGATCACCATATCCTGAAGGCCGCCGGGCATTGCGGCGTACCATGCAGTTGGCCAATCGAATTTATAGACTTTGCGAAAGAACGGGACCCCGACCATGCCAATCAGGATCACATAGATCGGCACCATTAAGATTGATGCTGTCATTTGCGGCAGGCGTTCTACCACTTGCGGGGTGATTGACGCGCCAACAGCAACGCCAAGGATTGTCCGCATCCCGATCCCAAGCTGCCCTGCGCCTTTCAAATTCACGCCAAGGAGTGCTGCGATCAAGCAGGCAAAAAGCGGGCCAAACAGGAAGGGCAGGGGGAGGCCAAGCAGCCAGAATACTCCCGTGCCAACCGCGGCGATTGCAAGTGTGAGGCTGCGTCTAAAAAGCATGCGATATCCGCGTTATGATTTTGGCCAGTCGCAACAGCCGATTAGGTGGTTTCGCCGCCGTTCACAGCGATCATCTGCCCTGTGACGAATTTTGCCGATGGTCCCGCTAAGTAACCCACCGCTGCTGCGATATCGTCAGGCTGACCCATGAATCCGGTTGGGATTTTGGCGGCCCGTGCAGGGTCATCTGCTGCTGCTTTGTCGGCGCGGATTTGTCCGGGCGAGATGATATTGGCGGTAATCCCCTTGCTTGCAAATTCTGTCGAAAGCGCCTTGGTCAGGCCCCAAACACCATGCTTCGCGGCTGAAATCGGCGCACCTTCAAAGTAACCTTTGATCGCTTTCATCCCAGCAAAATTGATGATCCGTCCCCATCCTTGATCAACCATGCTAGGCAAGAACGCGCGGCTGGTATAAAAGGCTCCGGACATGGCGGTATTGATCACGCCGTGCCAGTCCTCGTCCGACATATCAAGAAAAGGTTTATGTGGGCGACGTGCGGCATTATTCACAAGGATATCGATGCTGCCGAACTGATTAAGGGCCGCCTTGGCCATTCTGGTGACATCTTCGGATTGACCGACATCACCCATTGCAACAAGTGCCTGCCGCCCCAAAGCCCGAACTAGCGAGGCGGTCTCTTGTGCTGCGTCTTCGTTGCTGGAGCCATTTACGACCACGTTGCAGCCAAGCGTGGCCAAGTGAACCGAAATTGCGCGCCCAATGTTCTGCCCCGAGCCAGTGACAAAAGCGTTTTTTCCGGCAAGTGGCAGGTCTGACATGAGGAAATCTTTCTAAGTTATTGTAATCTTGGGGCTTGTGGTGGTGTCGCTCATTCATCCGGCAAGGGCATCGTTTTTCACAATGATATGCGTCATTAAGGCATAGACCCATTTTTCTGGCAATCAACAGAATAATGTTGACATTATGTAATTAACCGTTTGTTTTATGTCTATGGAATTGCAAGCTCACGTTCGAGAACCATTCAAGAGGCGCCGGCAACGTTCGCTGGTCGACGAGGTGCGCGACGAGCTTGAGCGTATGATCCTGCACGGTGAAGTTGCAGCAGGAGAGCGGCTGAACGAAATTAGCCTTGCCGAACAACTTGGCGTTAGTCGTAGTCCGGTGCGCGAGGCGGCACGGTCCCTAGAGCAGCAGGGGTTGGTGACGACCGTGGCCAATCAGGGCGTATTTGTGCGCAAGCTGTCGCTTGAGGATGCATTGGAGCTGTATGATCTGCGCGCGATGATCGCGGGAGAGCTTTGCGCAAAGCTGGCTCAAAATGCGACACCTGATAACAAAGCAGAACTGCGCCGTTTTGTTGGCCGCATGAATGCAGCACTGACGGCTGGTGACGAAGATCTATATTTCGAGACCAACCTCGCATTTCATGACTATGTTGCGGATGCTTCGGGGGCAACGCGTGCGAAAGCACTTTATATTTCGCTTGGCAAGGAAGTGCGGCTTATGCGGCTGCGCGTCCTGAAAGGGGCCACGTCTTTGACATTGTCCAATGCGGAGCACGAACTGATCGTCGCCGCAATCGAGCAAGGGAATATCGACGCTGCACGCGAGGCAGGCGCGCAACATCATAAGAATGGCAAAGCTCGCTTGCTGGAGACGCTTTAACCAAATGAAAGAAGGGGTGAACCCTTCTGGAATGCCAAACTGCTGTGTCGCGGGAGTGAAGATGCGACACGGTGAAACCAAAGTCTAACTATCTGGGAGGATACCATGACACATACGACAACGACGCAAATTTCTTGGCTGAAAGCGGGTGCGATGGCGGCCTTATTGGCGGCACCTTTGGCTGTCGCGACACCAGCTGTGGCGCAACAATACCCGAGTGCGGACGAAACACTGGATTGGACCATTGCGTTCGGTCCGGGTGGCGGCAACGACATTATGGCGCGGACCATCATTGAGATTCTGACCAAGTATGACATGTACCCCGGCGATATCTCGCCAGAGAACCGCGCTGGCGGGTCAGGTGCTGTTGGTTGGGGTTATCTCTTTGCACAATCGGGTGACTCTTACGGCATCTCGACAACCTCCGGCAGCTTTGTCACCACGCCGTTGCAGGCTGACACACCTTGGCAGCCAGAAGATTTCACGCCAGTGGCACTGCTTGCCACAGATGATCTTGTTCTTGTGGTTAACGGATCATCCGAAATCCAGAACATCGAAGAGTTTATCGCAGCGGCCCAAGCGAGCCCGATGAACATCGGCGGCACTGGCACAGTGAATGTGGACTTTATTGTCCCTACACTTTTTGCCCAGAAGGCAGGATTTGAATTTGACTATGTCTCGTTCAACTCGATGGCCGATCAGACAACTGCGCTGCTGTCGGATGCATTGGACGCGATGGTTGGAAACCCTGGTGAAATCCTCGGTCTGATCGAATCCGGTGAATTGCGCCCCTTGGTATTTTCGGGTCAGAACACCCCCGCAGCTTTGGAAGGCGTGCCGACAATGGGCGATATCGGCTTTGACATCGGCGTCTCAATGCCACGTGGATTGATCCTTGCGCCGGATGCACCGGCGGAGGCGCAGGACTGGTGGATCGAGACGATGAAAAATGTCGTCGAGACACCTGAATGGGCAGAATACATCGCAACGAACACGCTGACACCAACCGTGATCTACGGTGAAGACTTCCGCACGTTCTTGGGGAACACCAAGAACGGGTTCGAGGTCGTGTTGCGCGAAGTTGGTGCCATTGACTAACGTCAAGACTGAAAACGGACGAGCCGCGCCAACATGGTGCGGCTCGTCTTAACCTGATGGGACACCCTACATGCGCCTCGCGTTTATGTTTGTCGTTTTGGCTGGAGCGGTCTTTTACAGCTATGTCGCCTTTGTTGATTTGTCCTTTTTGTCCCGCACAGGGCGACTAGGGCCGGGATTTTTTCCGCGGCTTGTAGGCGTCTCTGCGGTTGTGATGACCATTTGGGTGATCGTCGACTTGTTAAGGGACCAACGACCAGAGGAAGACGACGCCAGCTCTTGGGGTGACGTTGTTAAACTGATGGTGCTGGCTCTGGCCTATGCGGTGTTGCTACGGTTGTTTGGCGGCTTTATCGCGACAGTCATCTATCTTGCGATGACGCTGACGGTGATGAACCGTGACAAGTATTTACAAAACGCCATTCTGTCTCTGACGTTTCCAGCTGGAGTATATCTGTTGTTTGACAAGCTGTTGAACGCAAACATGCCGCCGGCACTCTTTTCGTTCCTTAACTGAACCTCACGCAAAGCCTCGCACGCGCGGGCAGGAGATCGCAAGATGGACATTTTCAGCGACCTAATGATGGGACTGTCGCTTGCGATCACGCCAATCAATTTGCTCTATCTGCTTGCGGGTGCGATGCTTGGCATGATTGTCGGGGTTATCCCCGGATTTGGTCCCTCTGCGGGGCTTGCGATCTTGCTACCTGTGACATTCGGGATGGACCCCGTTGGTGCCATCATGATGTTGGCAGCGATCTATTACGGGGCGATGTATGGAGGCACAATCACATCGATCCTGCTGAACACGCCCGGCGAAAGCGCTACCGTTGCTAGTACGTTTGACGGGTTTCCCCTAGCTAAGAATGGGCGTGCTGGTCCAGCACTTGTGATGCAGGCCGTGGCATCGTTTGTCGGGGGGACTGTTGGCGTGATTATGATCACCTTGTTGGCCCCGATGTTTGCCCAAGTGTCCCGCAGTTTTGGTCCGCCTGAATACTTCTTGCTCGCGGTCATGGGCATGCTGACGCTGATCGTGATGATCGGTCAGCAATGGAAGCTTGGTATCATCTCTGCGATGATTGGTTTCGCGCTTGGCACGGTTGGCGTTGACTTGGAAACGGGGCAGGGGCGCTATACATTCGGTTCGGCAGAACTGATTGGGGGTATATACTTTATCCCGATCGCGATCGGGCTTTTTGGACTGGGCGAATTATTTTATGCGTTCCATCAAGGCACGCACAAGACTGGCACTGGCGGGATTGTCGAATACGATAAGGAAGAACGGTTCTGGCCAACCAAGCATGACTTTATGTCGACGCGGATGACCATGGCGCGCAATTCCGTCTTGGGGTTCATCGTCGGGGTTATTCCGGGTGCAGGTGCGACCATTGCCTCGCTTATGGCTTATTCAACAGAGCGATCATTGTCGAAACATCCCGAACGGTTTGGCAAGGGTGAAATGGCTGGCCTTGTCGCCCCCGAGACGGCCAACAATGCAGCCTCGTCTGGTGCGATGATTCCGCTGCTGACATTGGGTATCCCGGGTTCGGCCTCGACGGCTGTGCTACTCGCGGCGTTTCTGATGTGGGGTCTGCGCCCCGGACCGTTGTTTATGGAGCAGAACCCAGAACTGGCGTGGGGGTTAATCGCCTCGATGTATCTTGGGAACATGGTGCTGTTGATAATTAGCATCTTTGCGATCCCGCTGTTTGTGCAAATGATCAAGGTGCCTTACCGCATCCTTGGCCCTTGTGTGATCGTGATTTGTACGTTGGGCACCTTTTCAGTTCACGCCTCGTTCATTGAAACTTATCTGATGTTTGCTGCGGGGATCGTCGGTTTCTTTATGCGGCTATACGGCTTTTCTCCTGCTGCGTTGGTCCTCGCGCTTGTGCTTGGTCCGCTGGCCGAAGAGGCGCTGCGCCAGACGCTGACGATCTCGCGTGGTTCGTTCTCGATCTTTATTGAGCGGCAAGCCTCGCTTTGGATCATCGGCGTGACGTTGCTGCTTGTTGTTGGCTTACCTCTGCTTAACCGTTTTGGAAAAAGCGCAGGAGATGCCGAGAAGGTCGGATCTTGACGCGGGTATCAGAGGCGCAAGCGCAAGATCTGGTCGCGCGCATATTCTGTCAGGTCGGGGTGCGCCTTGACATAGCCAATGATGCGGCAGCGATGTTAACCATGACCGAGATGATGGGGATTGGGACGCACGGGCTTGCGCGGGTGTCCAACTATGTGGACAGGATCAAGGCGGGTGGCGTCAATCCAGATGCCATGCCCTTGATCACAACACCCGCACCGGCGCTGCGCATCATCGACGGGCAGAATGGACTTGGCGCGGCGGTGACCTTGCAAGCGACCAAAGCCGCGATGGAGGCCGCACGCGGTGCTGGTATTGGTGCCGCATTTTGCCGTGGATCATCGCATCTGGGGGCTTTGGCACCGCATCTATATCTGGCAGCGCAGGCAGGGTTTGCGGCCATCATAACAACCAACACCGCACCGATGATCGCACCTGCGGGTGGGCGTGACGCGGTCATTGGCAATGCGCCCTTTGGCCTTGCGGTTCCTGATGCGAATGGCACGCCTGTTATACTTGATATCGCCCTTTCGGTGGCTGCACGATCAAAAATTCGCCAAGCCGCAGAAGCGGATCTGGCAATTCCCGAGACGTGGGCAACTGACGCAAATGGCCATCCGACCACAGACGCCAAGGCGGCCATGGGTGGCTTGATGCAGGCCATCGGCGGTGCAAAAGGGGCGAACCTTGCGCTTTGTCTTGATCTTCTTGCTGGCGGTTTGTCGGGGGCTGCAATGCTATCGGAAATCCCGAACGCAAATCTGAGACCCGATGCCGTGGCCAATGTCGGCCATATGATCGTCTTGATCGATGCTGCGTGCTTGTTGTCGCAAGATACCTTGGCAAGCCGTATGTCCGACGCCCGTAATTTGATCGAAAACGGACGCCGTGTTGATCTTTCGGTGGCTATTCGGATGCCGGGTGCGCGGGCCATTGCCGCCTTGCACAAAGCGCAGGGCGAAGGTTTTGATATTGCACCAGCGCTGTTGGCCGAACTTGAAGGTATGGTTGCGGGCTAAGCTGCGCTTTCAGTGATTTCGCGCATGGCTTGCAAGAACTGTGCAACCTCGGTTTCGGTATTGTAGTGGCACATTGATACCCGTACCGCGTTGCTAAGCCCAATCGGGTCAAGAATATTCCCCGAATAGTGGTCTGCCTTCCGCGTATGCGTGCGGATGCCGCGTTCGCGTAGCTGTGTCACCACATCGGGGGAGTCCATACCTTTGACGGCCAAGCAGACCAGTCCCTCGCGGCGCGGGTTATCTATGCCACCGATCACAGTGACTGACGGCATATCGATCAGGCCTTTCTGGTTGCCTGTTCCGTGTATCATCGCATGTGTAAGTGTGTGTTCATGGGCATGTATCGCTTTACCTGCTGCCACGATACGCGAACGGCGGTCTGTCGTGTCAGTGAACTGGCTACCAAGCCACTCGAAATAGTCTACCACATCGGTCATCGTGGCATAGGCGCCCGTGTCGCGTGTGCCAAATTCCCAAGGATCGCCGGGGGCGTCGATAAGATGCTCGTGGGGGAGGGCGGACATCCGGCCTGACACCCATGCCACACCATAACCATGGCGCGAAAACACTTTGTAAGGTGACACCACATAGCCGTCGATATCATAGCTGGCGATATCAAGCTGCCCGTGGGCCGCGTGCTGGATACCGTCGACAATTATATAGGCATCAGGCGCAACAGCGCGGATGGCCTTTGAAATGGCGGCCACATCCATGCCCATGCCTGTCACAGGCGAGGTGTGCAGAATCGTTACGACTTGCGCGTCAGGCGTAACCTGTTTGGCGTAGGCTTCGGCATCAACGGCACCGGTGGCGTTGTCGTGGTGAATATAGACATGCGCCTTGCCCATTGTCTCAGACCACTTGGCAGCTGCGCTTCGGGTTGCTGGGTGTTCGACCGTGCTACTGAACACCTTACCGGTAGGGGTGCCGACAATGGCCGTACGGATCAGACGGAACAACAGCTCTGTGCCGCTTTCACCCACAAAGAACTGCCCTTGCGGGGCGTTGAACATCACGGCCATGTCAGCCTTGGCCCTATTGATGATTGCAACCAGTGCGTGGGCTGCGGGGTTGTCGCGCCCCTGATTGTCAGGGATCGCCGCAAACTTGGCTGATGTTTCCACCACGGAATTCAGCGTCAGTGCGCCGCCTGCGTTCTCGAAAAATACACGGGGGCCCTCAAACGGGCAGTCAGAAACATGGGCAAAGCGGGCACGCACCGCTTCCATAAGGTCGGGTTTGGATGTGAGCATCGGGGCTCTCCTAAGATATCAGATAGTTGGCATTTTCCAAGTCGCAGTTGCGAGTGCCACAAGTTTGCCATCGGGTGCCGTCAGGCGGCTTTCCATAAATGAAAGACTACGTCCACGCTTTGTAAACCGTCCTTCGACGGTCACAATACCTTCGGTGACAGGCCGCATGAACTGCACTTTCATTTCGATCGTGGCGCCGGGCCCTGCAACCTTGTTGACGAGATGCCCCATCGAGATGTCCATTGCCGAACACATCGCCCCACCGTGTAATGATCCTTGCGGGTTTTTAAGCATATCAGTCACCTCGAACGTTAGCCGACAGATGTCTTTGTTGGCGTCGCTTGCATCTTGCGGCAGATAATCGAATGACAGGCCAAGGATGCGGGCAAATAGAAATGTCTCAAAGGCCTGATTATGGCCTTCAAGTGCTGTTTCAAAATGCGCCTTCGCGCCATCCTCGTCGACGCGTTTGCGCGATCCGTCAGCCATTAGCCCCCCACAAAATTTGCTTTGCGCTTCTCAAGGAAAGCGCGGCGGCCTTCGATATAATCAGCGCTTTCGAAACAGGCTTTTACCTGACGCGCACACTCGTCCAGATCACGTACGCTTTCATCCACAAGTGTTTGACCCACGATATATTTTGCTGACGTGACAGTCATTGGCGCGTTTGCTGCAATTATTTCTGCGGTTTGCTGGGCGATTTCGCCGACTTTGTCATCAGGAACAACCCGGTTTACGAGGCCCATCGTGCGCGCCTCTTCGGCATCGAAACGTCGTGCTGTGAAAAATATCTCTTTTGCGAATGCCGGGCCAACAACCTTTACCAGCCGGTTCAGACCTTCATAGCCATAGCCAAGGCCTAGCTTGGCAGCGGGCACCGCAAAATTTGATCCTTCGCCGCAAATCCGCAAATCACAGCTGAGCGACAACGCAACGCCGCCGCCAATGCAAAAGCCGTCGATTTGCGCGATGGTCGGCTTTGGGAACGCTTCGATAATGTCGTAAACCCGCTTGGTGGCCGCATTATAGTGTGCGACTGCCTCTGTGCTGGCGCGTTCGGTTTCGAATTTTGAAACGTCTGCGCCGGACACAAACGCCTTACCGCCAGCGCCAGACAAGATAAGAACGCGCACGGTTTCATCTTTGGCAAAGCGTGCCGTCGCGGCCTCGACCGCTTCCCACATTTCAAGCGATACTGCATTGCGCTTTTCGGGCTGGTTGAAAATAATCCGCGCGATTTCGCCGGATTGCTCTGTCAGGATTTTATCAGTCATATTCTGTCCATATTAGAAAATTTTAGGTGGCGCCTGATGCTTTCATCGCGGCGATTTCTTCTTTGCTCAAGCCAATCTCTGTCAGCAGATCTTCGCTATGCTGACCCGCCTTGGGTGGAGGGGCCGCGATGTGGCTTGGTGTCCGGCTCATCAAGATAGGTTGGCCGACCAGTTCGGTCTCACCGCGTTCCTGACTGGTGTATTTCTGGGCAAGGCCAAGGTGGCGCACTTGCGGGTTTGCGAACACCTGTCCGATGTCGTTAATTTCGCCTGCTGGCACGCCTGCGGTGGTAAACAGGTCAATCCAGTCGGCGGTTGTGCGTTGCGACGTGATTGCATCGATTTCCGCACCAAGTGTATCGCGATGCTCTGATCTGGCTGGGGCCGTTGCGTAATGCGGGTTCTCTGACCAGTCAGGGCGGTCCATTACATTGCAAAACTTGGCCCAAATATTGTTACCGGTGACTGCAAGGTTCATGTAGCCATCGCTGGTTTTGAAGACGCCTGTCGGGATTGACGTAGGATGGTTGTTGCCTGCTTGTTTGGGGACATCCCCATCCATCAAGAAGCGTGCAGCCTGGAAGTCGAGCATGAAGACCTGCGCTTGTAAAAGCGAGGTCTGCACCCACTGGCCTTTGCCGGAGTGGGACCGTTCAAACAGCGCAATCAAAATGCCCTGCGCGGCAAATAAGCCTGCGCAAAGGTCTGCAATCGGGATGCCCACCCGCATAGGGCCGGCCCCGGGTTCGCCCGTGATCGACATCAGTCCGCCCATCCCTTGCGCAATCTGATCAAACCCGGGGCGGTCCGCCATCGGGCCGTCCTGACCAAAGCCAGAAATCGATGCGTAAATCAGGCGCGGGTTCGTCACTGACAAAGTATCATAGTCGATACCAAGGCGCTTTTTGACGGCAGGACGGAAGTTTTCGACGATAATATCTGCGGTGTCAGCAAGCTTGCGAAATGCGGCTGCGCCCGCATCGGACTTTAGGTCCAACGTCAGGCTGCGTTTGTTACGATGCAGGTTTTGAAAGTCAGCGCCAGAGCGTGGCCCACCGAATTGGGCCGTGTCCACCGGGGCTTCAATCTTGATGACATCCGCGCCCCAATCTGCGAGTTGCCGCACACATGTCGGGCCGGATCGCACCCGTGTGAGATCAAGCACGCGCAGACCTTTAAGAGCCAAACTTGCTATTGGAGCGGCTGATGTCTGGTCCTGTTCGGATTGACCATCGATGTTTTGATTAGAAGGCGTTGGCATGCTGGTTCCTTCGTGGACTCTCTGGTGTGTCATGCTTAAGTTATAGGTCAACATATGACAATAAGAATGTTAATTGTTGACAAAATATTCGGATTTGGATCATGAAGGGCCATGAACATGAGAGCGATTTCCCCACGGCGCGAAACCCTAGCTGGAGAGGTGCGCGCGGAGTTGGAACAGATGATCATAAACGGGGATCTGAAAACTGGCGAAAAGATGAACGAACTGAACTTGTCAGAGGTTATGGGCGTTAGCCGTGGCACCGTACGCGAAGCGATCCGGTCGCTTGCCGATAGTGGTTTGATCAATCTGATTGCAAATCGGGGTGCCTATGTTCACGAGATCACCTTGCCAGAAGTACGGAACTTATACGAATTGCGCAGCGCGGTTTTCGCGATGGCCTGTGGTGCGGCGGCGCGGAGGGTTGCCGACGGGTCAGAGCATGCTTTGCCCAAGGCTCTCAAACAGAACCTTGATCAGATGCGCAACGTGATCGCGAACGAAGACAATGCCAAATATTATGCGCTTAACATCGCTTTCCACGATATGCTGTTGAAGGCCGCTAACAATCCCAAAGCCGAGACGATCTATGATAATATCGTCAAAGAGACACATCTTTTCCGCAGGCGTGGTTTGTCGCTGGCTTCAAATGTCGCACGCTCCCTTGAAGAGCATGAGGCGATTAGCGCAGCTGTTGTGGCTGGTCACGACGAGAAGGCGAGGGCAGCAGCGCATGCCCATATCTCATCGGGATTGGCGCGTTACATGCAAATACTCGATCAAGAGCCTGATGCTTTGAATTAACTTTGGGCAACGCTGCGTTTGCCACTCTCTGGTGCCTTGAAGGGACATGCCATGACAAATCCTCTTTTTGATGCGCTATTTGCACCACACGCTGGGTGCAACACGCCGTTTTTACATTTGCAAGACGGGCAAACGATCAGCCATGCCGCCTTTTTGGCAGAGGCCGCGCAATATGCAAACACTTTGGACGCGCTTGGTGTGCAAGCAGGAGACAGGGTCGCGGTCCATGTCCAAAAGTCGGCACGGGCGCTGGCGCTTTATGCCGCTTGCGTACAGGCTGGCGCTGTATTTTTGCCCTTGAACACGGCCTATACCGCGACTGAACTGGACTATTTTGTAACCGACAGTGGTGCTGCACTTTTTGTTTGCGATCCGGCAGAGGTTGCAGAAATGACCCCGATCGCAAAGGCCAATGGCTGCCACCTGTACACGCTTGCAGGTGACGGAAGCGGGACCCTTGCAGATCTGATGGCGACGCAACAGGCGCAGTTCGCCACTGTTGCGCGGGATGCGAATGACATTGCCGCGTTGCTGTATACGTCGGGCACCACAGGGCGCTCTAAGGGGGCGATGCTGACCCAAGCAAATCTGCTGTCTAACGCAGAGGCGCTGGTCGACTGTTGGCGTTTTACGTCTGATGATGTGCTGCTGCATGCATTGCCAATTTTCCACAGTCACGGGCTTTTTGTGGCGACCAATGTGATGTTGCTTGCGGGCGGAGCGATGATTTTCCTTCCGAAGTTTGATCAGGACACTGTGATCGATCGCCTTTCGGATGCGACGACGATGATGGGTGTGCCGACGTTTTACACACGGCTGCTGAACGACGCGCGTTTCACGCCTGAACTGACCGGACATATGCGGCTGTTTATCTCGGGGTCTGCACCACTGCTGGCAGAAACACACGAGCGGTTCGAGGACCGGACCGGACACCGCATTCTGGAACGATACGGGATGACGGAAACAAGCATGAACACGTCAAACCCCTATGATAGTGAACGGCGGGCCGGAACGGTCGGCTTTCCTTTACCGGGGGTCGAGGCAAAGGTATGCGATCCGGTGAGCGGGACCGAACTTGCGCAAGGTGAGATCGGAGTTTTAGAGGTGCGTGGCCCGAATGTCTTTAAAGGCTATTGGCAAATGCCCGACAAAACCAAGGCCGAGCTACGCGAGGACGGTTTTTTCATCACAGGAGATTTGTCGCGCATCGACGCGGATGGCTATGTGCAGATCGTCGGCCGCGGAAAAGATCTGATTATTTCGGGCGGATACAATATTTATCCTAAAGAGGTAGAAGTGTTTTTGGATGCGCAAGATGGCGTATTAGAAAGCGCTGTGATCGGCGCACCGCACCCTGATTTTGGCGAAAGTGTTGTTGCTGTTGTGATCGCAGAGCCGGGCAAAACCTTGGACCTGACTGCCATCGCGGCAGCCGCTACGCGTGATCTTGCGGGCTTCAAACGCCCACGCCGACTTGAGGTGCTGGATGCTTTGCCGCGCAACACAATGGGAAAAGTGCAGAAGAACCAATTGCGCGATCGATATGCGGAAATCTTCAATTAGGGGCGCTAATCAGGGCTCTATCGCAAACTTTCAATAAGCGTGAAATCAAGCCCAATCATGATTTGCTCAAATGGCAAGACTTGCAAAGATCGCAAATTGGCAACTTTTGCCCAATTGACCCTTTCTGATTATCTGTGCTGCTTCAATACTGTATAAAATTGTCGAGGCCGATCTGAAATTCTTAAAACCGGTCATGGACCTGATGCGTCTTTTGATATTGCGGTGGTCCTGTTCGACCATATTGTTCAAGTATTTGCGCCGCTTTTGTCGATAGCGCAGGCCTTTGGCAGACCGTTTTCGACAATTGCTTGGACCAGCAACCGAAGCGCGGCGGCCTAGTCGCGGTGCTTTGACAACATAAAATCAAGCCTTTGTCCCGACCGATCCACAGCGCAATAGAGATATCACCATACACCGTGTACTTTCACGTATGTCTCATCGAGGCGCCATGACAGGACAGGCTGTGACTTCTTTCGTTGGGCCACAGATGCTAATTATGACGCGTATGTCACAACCCAGCGGTTCAGTATTACGTAGTCGACGCGGACCCCGCGCTCGGTCAAGATTTCTTCCAAATCGCGATAGGACACGCCATATCTGACGTAGAAGAACACAGCATGTAGGATCACATCCTTCGGAAACTGCGAACCTTTGAATGACAACATCTTCTTACCTAATCGATAAATCATGCAGGCTGACAGAACAACACTAGAAAGTTTGCGACAGAACCTGATCTCTGTTGAGGTCCGTTTGAATGACCGCTTTCCACGCTGCGCGGCGATATAACATTTTTCGCTCCTGTAGCAACTCTAGCGCTGTGAGCGCACGCAGCAGGATGCTGATACTTCCGCAATGGGCTCAAATTGTACCTTCGCTGCGATCTTCACCAAGGTCTGCTTCGGTTTTTTCAACTTCCAACGCGCGATAAACAGTCATGCGGGAAACCCCCAAGTCACGCGCGATTTGAGCCTTGGCGATGCCTTCGGCGGCTCGCTTTCTGATTTCGTTGTCGTCGATCGTCTTCTGCCGCCCCTTGTACACACCATTACCCTTGGCGGCATCAATCCCGGCGCGTTGTCTATCGCGGATGAACTTCAACTCCATGTCGGCCACCATTCCGAGAACCGTAATCACCATACAGCCCATATCGCCTGCGGTTGTCACTTCGGGTTCTAGAACGCGGAGCGATGCGTCTTTAGCATCCAATTCATGCACGAGGTTCAGGACGTCCCGCGTGGATCGACCAAGGCGATCAAGTCGATGGACGACAAGTTCGTCACCGGCGCGCAGAAATTCCATGACTGTCCCCAGTTCGGTGCGCCCATTGCGGGATGCACCAGAGCCAGTTTCTGATCGCACGATTTCACAACCCGCATCTTTCAGCTTGGCTATCTGGATATCGAGATCCTGGCTTGATGTACTGACATGGGCGTATCCGATGCGGGGCATGGGCAATCTGTCACTTTAGGGTGGTTAGATCCCTGATACTGTAACATTGAGAGCAATCATACCCTTTTGTGACATTCCAGCATGTCACATTGATATGTCACCTGTGGGTGTACCCTTTTGTGACGCGGTATTCATGCAGCAAGACGTTCAAAATCAATCCGTTTGCTCAAATCGATTTCAAACCGTCCATATGGATTGATGTGAGAGTAGATAAGCGGCGTCAGGCCACGATAATCATGCTCCGAAAGGCGGCTCGCCCAATCAGGCTCCCCAAGAATTGTCTGCACCATCCGTGTATTCACGTAGGCCATAGACGCCTGAAGCAGGTGAAGTGCATGAACTGAGATTTCCTGATCGGCAATTCGGTTGGTCACGATCTCACCACCTTTTCCGAAGAAAACAAAGCCGTTGGCGCTGTTCCAGTTTTCCACAACGTTCAAACCTTCGTTGATTTCCCGCCTAAAATCTTCGGAGCGTAGATATCGACACAGAAAGATCGTTTTGATAGCGCGGCCAAGTTCAGCAAGCGCCTTGTATGTTGGATGCATGACGTCAGCTCGCGCGAAGCGGCGCAGAATGGCTTCTGGATCAGCCGTGCCATGCTGCATGGCGGAAGCATATTTGACCATTTCATCATACTGTTGCTCAATCTCGCCCCAGTCGATGGTGCCAGAGAGTATGGGGAGTAGGTTAGGCAATTGTCCCCTCATGCCAGCGCTTGGCAATGCCAGTTTTTGACGTGCAATGGCTTTCAAACGTGGTGCCGGCTCGAAGCCTAGAAGATGGCAAAAGGCGAAGCCCACAGCACTTTGGCCGTGACTGTCTACGTACTGACGTTGGATTTCCATGTCAGTACAATGTCTCAAAACGCCTTCGATCATTGCAGCAACTTCAGAGGATGAGCAGCGCTTGAGCTGAGAATAGATACATGTGGACTGCCTTTCGACGTGCCAATAGATCATCACACCCCG
>Ga0075467_10001415_pt1 | contig 19865 bp, 22 predicted proteins | sample DEB08_DNA_9_FD_75067 | JGI IMG/M metagenome (GOLD analysis project Ga0075467, IMG submission 75067) | Aqueous microbial communities from the Delaware River and Bay under freshwater to marine salinity gradient to study organic matter... | ecosystem: Environmental > Aquatic > Marine > Coastal ... | reverse complement strand
CTGGCGGCCAGCGGCTCTAATCGCTTGCCAAAGGCATCGCCCTGATAGGTAAAGGCAAGCTCTGCCCCTCCGGCGGCCAGCGCGCGCGCGCAGCCCCAAGCGATTGAACGTTCATTCGCGACGCCCATCACAAGGCCCCGCTTGCCCTTCATCAGATCGGCCATGGTTTACCCTTTATATTTGCTCATCAGCAGGGTGGCATTGGTGCCGCCAAAACCGAAGGAGTTGGACAGGATGCTGTCGTGGTCACAGGTGCGGAACTCTGTCGCGATTTCCTCGGGCTTCAACTCGGGGTCCAGCTGCGTGACGTTGGCAGAGGCGGTGATGAAACCGCCCTGCATCATCAGGAGGCTGTAAATCGCCTCGTGCACGCCGGTAGCGCCCAAGGAGTGGCCGGTCAGCGACTTGGTCGAGGAAATCGGCGGTACTGACCCTTCGCCAAACACGCGGCGAATGGCTTTTACCTCGGTTACATCGCCCGCCGGCGTCGAGGTGCCATGCGCGTTGATATAGCTGACTTTGCGCCCTTCCGGGATCGTGGACATAGCTAGGCGCATCGACCGCTCACCGCCCTCACCCGAAGGGGCTACCATATCGGCCCCGTCAGATGTGGCGCCATAGCCAGTCACTTCTGCGTAAATCTTGGCGCCGCGGGCCAACGCATGTTCCAGTTCTTCCAGCACCACAACGCCGCCGCCGCCAGCAATGACAAACCCGTCACGGGTCGCATCAAAGGCACGGGCGGCCAGTTCTGGCGTGTCGTTGTACTTGCTGCTCATCGCACCCATCGCGTCAAACAGGCACGACAGCGTCCAATCCAATTCTTCGCCACCACCGGCAAAGACGATGTCTTGCTTGCCCATCTGGATCAGCTCGGTGCCATTGCCGATGCAATGCGCCGATGTAGAACAGGCGGAGGTGATCGAATAGTTCACGCCCTTGATCTTGAACGGCGTAGCCAAACAGGCCGAGTTGGTCGACGACATGCAGCGCGTAACCATAAAGGGGCCCATCCGCTTGGGCGCTCCTTTTTCAATCACGATATTATGCGCTTGGAAAAAGTTAGACGTCGACGGCCCGCCAGACCCCATGATCAACCCGGACCGCTCATTCGACACATCAGATGCGTCGAGCCCGGAATCGGCAATAGCCTGTTCCATCGCGATAAAGTTATACGCAGCCCCTGGCCCCATGAACCGCAAGTCGCGCTTGTCGATGTGATCTTCTAGCACAATCTGTGGCATGCCGTGGATCTGGCTGCGAAACCCATGTTCCACATATTGCGGGGCGGCGACGATGCCGGATTTTCCGGCGCGCAGGCTGGCTTCGACTTCAGCTGCGTTGTTGCCGATGGAAGAGACGATACCGATACCGGTGATGACGACGCGGCGCATGGGCGCACTCCTTATTCTAAATCGTGATAGGCCAGCTTTCGGCAAAGTCAGCTTTCCGACAACCCTAGCTTTCTGACAGGGCGACTTTCATATCCTTGACCAGATAGATCACTTCGCCGTCCGCCTCTACCCGGCCATCGGCCACGCCCATGATCAGGCGGCGGGTTTGGATCGCCTTGGTGAAATCAACGTAATAGCGCAGCATCTTGCGGTCAGGCCGCACCATCCCTGTCAGCTTTACCTCGCCCACACCCAGCGCATAGCCGCGCCCCAGCCAGCCGCGCCAGCCAAGGTTAAAGCCGGTCAATTGCCACAAGCCATCAAGGCCAAGACAACCGGGCATGATCGGGTTGCCGGGAAAGTGGCAGTCGAAAAACCACAGGTCGGGGGTAATATCAAACTCGGCCACGATATGGCCTTTGCCGTGTTCACCGCCATCGCCCGACACTTCGGTGATGCGGTCCATCATCAACATCGGCGGCGCGGGCAATTGCGCGTTGCCGGGGCCAAACAATTCGCCACGCGCGCATTTCAGCAGGTCTTCTTTGTCGAAACTCGTTGGATACTGCGCCATACGGCAATGCCCCTTTGTTGAACGCTTTCTTCTCCATTAACACCCGGCTTTGCACAGTGGCAAGTGCGGCGGCACGGACTGTGCAGGTTTGGCTGCATATTTGCCGCCTGCATTCGGGTTGAAATTGGCCGCTGAAAGGCCTTATATGGAACGAAGAAGTACAAGGCGGGACAAAGATGCTCGATCAGGCAGTAAAGCGCGGGACAGATTGGCTTGCCAAAGGTGGGCTGCGCCCGACCCGGCAGCGCGTGGCCCTTGCCAGCCTGTTGGTTGGCGATGGGAACAATCGCCATGTCACCGCCGAAAGCTTGTTTGCCGCTTCGACCGACACCGGCGAAGGCGTCAGCCTTGCAACCGTCTACAACACCCTGCGCGCCTTTTGCGAGGCAGGGTTGATGCAAGAGGTCGTGGTCGATGGTTCCAAAAGCTATTTTGACACGCGTATGGATGACCACCCGCATTTCTATTGGGAAGATACGGCACAGCTGACCGATGCCCGCGCCGACCAATTGGAAATCACACGCCTGCCAGATCTGCCGCCGGGGACCGAGATTTCCAAGGTTGATGTCGTGATCCGCCTGCGCCGCCACGCCTGAACCGCCCTGATGCGTGAGGCTGATCTATACGCCCCCCTCAAGGCCTATCTGACCGCCCAAGGCTATGACGTAAAGGCCGAGATTGGCGATTGCGATATCATGGCGCGGCGCGGTGACGACCCCCCTGTGATTGTCGAAATGAAGCTGACGTTTTCGCTTCAACTGGTGATGCAAGGCGTGGTGCGCCAAGGCTTGTTTGACCATGTCTATTTGGCTGTACCTGTCAGCAAAGGATGGAAACTGCGCTACCGCGATATCATCGCTTTGTGTCGCCGCCTGTCGTTGGGGCTACTGGCCGTGGGGCCAAAAGGGGTAGAGGCGCATCTGGACCCCGCCCCTTATGCTCCCCGCCTTAAAACCAAAGCCGCACAGCGCTTGTTGCGCGAATTTGACCGCCGTGTGGGCGACCCGAATGAGGGTGGTATATCTGGCGCAAAAATGACCGCTTACCGCCAGGACGCGCTGCGTTGCGCGCTGTATTTGCAAGCTGGGCCGTGCAAGGCTGCGATCGTGGCCAAGGCGGCAGGCGTAGCCCGCGCCGCCACCCAGATGCGCCACGACCATTACGGTTGGTTCGAACGGGTGGAGCGCGGGATATATCAGCTTACCCCCAAAGGGCACGCTGCCTTGGTTGAACACGCCGAAATGGCGCGTGTTCTGATAAAATGAAAGGGCGGGGGCCAATGCCCCGCCCTAATCAGGTTGCGCCCAAAGGAACAAGCGCGCCCGATTATTCGCCGCACTGATTACTTGGGCAACAGCACCTTATCCACCACATGAATAACGCCGTTCGACTGCATCACATCCCCAATCGTCACGCGACCTACACTCCCGCTTTCATCATAGATATAGATGTTTTTGCCGCGCACTTTGGCCGACAGCGCATCGCCCGAAACGGTGGTCATATTGCAAAACCCGTCCTTGCTTTTCGTCGCGCAGGTTTTCAGCCGTGCTGCCGTCAGCGTTCCTGCAACCACATGTGCCGTCAGCACCTTGGTCAGCGTGGCCTTGTTTTCCGGCTTTAACAACTTGTCCACGGTACCTGCCGACAATGCGGCAAAAGCGGCGTTCACCGGCGCGAACACAGTGAACGGGCCGGGCGAGGCAAGCGTTTCCACTAGCCCTGCAGCTGTTACGGCAGCGACAAGCGTGGTGTGATCGGCCGAGTTCACTGCATTTTCAACGATATTCTTGGTCTCAAACATAGCGGCACCACCAACATCGGGGTTCGCGGCCAGCGCTGGCACGGATGTCAGGGCGATGGCAGCAGCGGCGATCACGCGGGTAAGTGTGTTTGTCATAAGTCCTCCATCTGCCCGGACCATCCGGGCTTTGTGCAGGGAGGAACGAGACGGGGATCCGATTAGTTTCAAAGGCCGGGAATTTTTTTGAAAGATCAAGCTTTGATAGCGCAACCGCGCGCTACAATACAAACCGCTTGTGTATGCGGGCAATCCCCTTGCCAGATTTCAACGTAGCCCCAAGCGCGGGACGATCATCGCCAAAGCCTATTCAACCATAGTAGGCTAGGACGCCCGTATTGTCACGAGTGCTGCGCGGACGGTCAGAACCACTGCCCCGGCTCCATCAATCCCAGATCCATCAACTGCTGGCTGTTCCATTGGAATTTGGTGGAATTGTGCCACTTGAAATCATGGATGTCATAGCGTGACCCGGGATTGGATTTCAGCGCCTTGGCGGTACGAAAAGACACGACAGCCGTGGTGATGTTGTGGTGCCACGGGCAGGCATAAGTGTTGTATTCCTCGTCCGAGAAGGTGAAATTCGGCCGCAAAACCAGCCCCGGTTTGGTGCGAAACAGCGCAATCCTGTCAATCTTGCGCCGTGCGGCGGGGACATGTTCTTCAAACCGCCAGCGCAGCCCGCCGAAAAAGTCCAACTGCCGTTCGCGCGGGTGGTTATGATTGGCCGGATCAGGCCGCCCCAGCGCGTAATAGCCCGACTTGTCTAGCATCGCATCCTCTAGCGACACGGCGCTGGGATGGGTGTTCAGGTCATCGGCGTAAAGGTCTATTACATAGGACAATAGCGCCCCGCGCCGCTCTTCGGTGTGAAAAGCCAGCAACTCCCGGATGTTACGGCTTTCGCAAAACGGGTGGAACAGATACTCGGTATTGAACCCGTAATACAGCCAAATGCCGGACACCGCGTCATTCACCCGATTAACCGCCGACAGCATGGCGTCTGGCAGGTGCGTGTCAAAATCAATCCGCACCGCCTTTTCCTCGACCGAAGGCGGTATTGAAATTTCAGCGTTGGCCAGCAACAAAACCTTGCGAAACCCGATGTCGAGGTGATGCAATACCGTGCTTTCCACCTCGACCTCATCTTCGGCCATGATGATCGCAATCGGGCCAAGGGCCAGCGTGTCTCGCCCCTGTTCTAGAAACTGCCCTAGACTTTTGTATCGCATGTGGTCCCCGGCGCTTGGCCCAAAGCGGAGTTACGCGCAAGAGGCTACACGCCAAAGGGTAATGGAGGCGGCGGCCCAAACGCAAGACCCGACCGCAGGTCTCAAAAGGTTGAGGGCGTTGCGGGCAAGGGCAGGGCGGTGTAGATGTGCCGACAATCTGCAAAAGGTGCTGCCATGACCGATCCCAAAAAACTGTTTATCAAAACCTACGGGTGCCAGATGAACGTTTATGACAGTGAACGCATGGCCGAAAGCCTCGGCGCCAGCGGCTATGTGCAAACCGACCAAATTGACGGCGCCGATATGGTGATGATCAACACGTGCCATATTCGCGAAAAAGCTTCGGAAAAGCTGTTTTCAGACCTTGGCCGCCTGCGCCCCGCCAAAGAGGCCAATCCAAACCTGAAAATCGCCGTGGCAGGCTGTGTGGCCCAAGCCGAAGGCTCCGAGATCATGCGCCGGATGCCTTTGGTCGATCTGGTCGTCGGCCCGCAAAGCTATCACCGCTTGCCGGAAATGGAGGCGAAAATCCAAAAGGGCGAGCGGGCCATTGAAACCGAATTCCCGGTTGAGGATAAGTTTGACCACCTGCCCGAACGCAAGGTAATGCGCGGCCCGGCCGCGTTTTTGACGGTGCAAGAAGGCTGCGACAAGTTTTGCGCCTTTTGTGTGGTCCCCTATACCCGCGGGTCCGAGGTCAGCCGCCCGCCCGAACGCCTGTTGGCCGAGGCGCGCAATCTTGCCAGCCGTGGCGTGCGCGAGTTGACGCTGCTGGGCCAAAACGTGAATGCCTATCGCGCAGGCGGGTATGGCCTTGCCCAACTGATCCGCGAAATGGCTAACTTGGACGGGATATCGCGCCTGCGCTACATGACCAGCCACCCAAATGACATGGAAGACGACCTGATCGCCGCTCATGGCGATTGTCCGGAATTGATGCCCTATTTGCACCTGCCCGTGCAGTCAGGGTCCGACCGCATCCTTAAGGCAATGAACCGCAAGCATACCGCCGATGACTATCTGCGCGTGCTGGACCGGGTGCGTGCGGCCCAGCCCGATATCTTGTTGACCTCGGATTTCATCGTGGGCTTTCCCGGTGAAACCGATCAGGACTTTGAGGATACGCTCGCCCTTGTTCGCAAGGTTGGCTACGGCATGGCCTATTCGTTCAAATATTCCGCCCGCCCCGGTACACCTGCTGCCGAAAAACCCGATGTTGACGCGGCTGTCGCCGATGCCCGCCTGCAAGCGCTGCAAGCGCTGCTGACCAGCCAGCAAAAGGCTGCACAAGATGCGATGGTCGGGCGCGAGGTGGATGTGCTTTATGAAAAGGCAGGACGGCTTGACGGGCAGATGGTTGGCAAGTCGCAACATCTGCACGCGGTGCATGTAACCGACCCCAAAGGCGTGGTCGGGCAATTGCTGCGCGTGCGGGTGACAGAGTCGAAATCGAATTCTTTGGCGGGCATTCCAATCGGTTAACAATTGGCTGCCAAAATCAGATCACAAACGCCAGATATGGCCCTGACCGCCCCTTGAGGCGCAACAATTGGTGCAAAGTCTTGGCCCGAGCGCCGTTTTTTACTTTACAATTGCATGGCACGGCTGCACATCTTTCTAGTAATTGTTGAGCCTGCGGAACGCCTGGGGGGTTACCACTGTGAATCGTAAAATCAGTGAAACGCTAAAAATGGTAATCGGCGGGGCCGTGCTCGCGCTGGGCCTTTCGGGGCCAGCCGCCGTGATCGCGCAGCCCAAAGTCACAGGGCAAATTGAATGGGGCCTTTGGGTCGATGATGATGGCTGCATGCACTGGTGGGCCGATGGCGGCCTCGAAGGCTATATGGTCCCGCGCCGCAACCCGAAAACTGGCAAGCCTGTTTGTTTGAAAAAGAACACGTGTCTGGTCGAAAACACTGACACCATGTTCCACACCGACAGTGCAAAATTAACCAACGTTGGCCGCGCCCGTTTGGAACAGTTCTTCCAAAGCACGGATGCTTTCGGCTATGCGATTTATGGCCATACCGACAGCCGCGCGTCGATGTCCTATAATCAAAAACTCTCGGACCGCCGCGCAGCTTCCGTCGGCGCCGTCGCGCGCTCGGTTGGTGCTGTGGTAGAACGCCAAATCGGTTTTGGTGAAACACGCCCCGTCGCGTCGAACAAGTCTGCTGCGGGTATGCAACAGAACCGCCGCGTCGAAGTCATTTGCTACAGGTGGTAACAGATATGATCAACGCAATGAAAATAGGCGCGGGTCTGGTTACCGCCTTCGCGCTGTCAGGCTGCATCGCGAACGAGGGTTTTGAAGGAACTGAAACCTACGGCGGTGAAAACTCGGTCATCGCCACAGGTCAGGACCAAGGGTTCGATCCGGGCGTGCTGAACAATGGTGTCGCCGCAATTGCCTATGACCCTGATGGTTGCCAAAACTGGATTATCGACGATGGATTGGAAGGTTACTCCTCACCGCGCTATGACCCCGTCTCAGGCTTGCCCATCTGTAACGACCTCTACCCGCCAGGCACTGTGATCCGCGACTATCAGTCAAGCACGCAAGGCCTTAGGGATCGTGCGTCTGGTTCGGGCCGTAAAACAGTGGTTGTGCGCCGCTAATGGCCGCCATGCCTAAAATCAAGGCCGCAGCGAAAGCTGCGGCCTTTTGCTTTTTGCATGTCCCAGACAAAAAAACCGCACGATTTCAAAATTTACAAAATCATTACTTGTCAGAGGGGGGCTTGCGCCCCACTCTCTAACCATAACCGTTGCAAAAAAGGAGATCTCCTTGGGCATCAGCGCGCTGACCCCCCCGACCGCACAGCCAGACACCGGCGAAACCCTGCTGGAATTTCCCGAAAACCGTCTGCTGATTGATCTTTGTGGCGAGTTTGATCGCAACCTCGCACAGATTGAGCATCAGACCGGCGTCCATATCTTGCGTCGCGGCAACCGCCTTGCGGTTTTGGGCGAAAGCAGCGCGCGCGACTATGCCGCTTCGGTGCTTACGTCGCTTTATGCACGGCTAGAGGCGGGCAAAGGGATTGAGGCGGGCGATATCGACGGCGCCATTCGTATGGGCCGCCCTATGCCCGATCGCGCGCTGCCTGCCGTGGAACAGATCGAAATGTTCTCGGGCGAACGCTACGAGTTGCGCACCCGCAAAAAACCTGTGGAGCCCCGGACCGAAGCGCAAAAAGCCTATGTCGGCAATTTGTTCGACAATGATCTGGGCTTTGGCATAGGCCCGGCGGGTACGGGCAAAACCTATCTGGCCGTGGCCGTGGGTGTGACCATGCTGCTGGCTGGTGCTGTTGATAAGATCATCCTCTCCCGTCCGGCGGTTGAGGCGGGCGAACGCCTTGGCTTCCTTCCCGGCGATATGAAGGAAAAAATCGATCCCTATATGCAACCCCTTTACGATGCGCTGAACGATTTTCTGCCGCAAAAACAACTTGCCAAGCTGATGGAAGATAAGCGGATAGAAATTGCTCCGCTGGCCTTCATGCGCGGGCGCACGCTATCGAACGCCTTCGTCGTGCTGGATGAGGCGCAGAATGCCACGACCATGCAGATGAAGATGTTTCTGACCCGTTTGGGCGAAGGGTCGCGCATGGTCATCACCGGCGACCGCACCCAAGTCGATTTGCCACGTGGCACTTCCAGCGGCTTGGCCGATGCCGAACGTATCCTGAAAGGGGTCAAAGGCGTCAGCTTTAACTACTTCACCTCCAAAGATGTCGTGCGACACCCGCTTGTCGCCCGCATCATCGAGGCGTATGAGGCGCATGATGGAGCCTCTGGTTGACACAGTAATAGAAGACCCACGGTGGCAGGCGTTTGACCTGACCACCGTGGCCACCCGCGCGTGCAGGGCGGCGCTTGCGCACCTGAACCTTCCCGCAGAGGGCTTTAGCCTTTGTGTGATGGGCTGCGACGATGCCCATATCGCAAGCCTCAACGCCGATTTTCGGGGCAAGCCTGTGCCGACCAACGTGCTATCATGGCCATCGGAGGAACGCGCCGCAGAGTATGCGGGCGAGGTGCCAGACCTACCAGAACCGGGCCCTGCCGATGACCCCGAAAACCTGGGTGACATCGCCATCGCTTGGGAGACTTGTGCGGCCGAGGCCACTGCTGCAGGCAAGCCTATGGTCGATCATGTCACCCATTTGGTCATTCACGGCCTGTTACACCTGCTGGGCTATGATCACATTGACGACATAGATGCCACATTGATGGAAACGACTGAGGCGGGCATACTTGAAACTATGGGTATTTCAGACCCATATAGCTAACTTGCGCCCCGGTTCGGGGCGATATTTTTTGGAAAAGGACAAATGGGTAGTACGCAAAACGGGTCGGTTGCTGAAGGTGACTTGCAAGGCTCTTCGGATTACGACACCGAACATGACGGTGAAGACCCTCCGCAACGTGGTTTCTTTGGCCGCATTATCGACGCCCTTAGCTCGTCTGAAACCGATGGTGAAAACGCCGCCAAGCCTGTTCAAGGGCCTGTAAGGCCTACGGGCGGCCAAACCACGCATGGCATCGCAAACCTACGCCGGATGCGCGTTGATGATGTCGCGGTGCCAAAGGTTGAAATTACCGCCGTCCCTTTGACCATCGGCAAGGAAGAGCTGGTCGAGGTGTTTCGCGAAAACGGTTTTAGCCGCGTCCCGGTCTACAAAGGCACGCTCGATCACCCGCTTGGCCTTGTCCTGTTGAAAGATCTCGCGCTGCAATATGGATTTGCCGGCTCGTCTGGCAAGTTTTCCTTGCGCAAACTTCTGCGTCCTATGCTTTACGCGCCGCCGTCCATGCCGGTCGGCGTTCTACTGCAAAAAATGCAAAAAGAGCGGGTCCATATGGCCCTTGTCATTGACGAATACGGCGGCGTTGACGGGCTTGTCACCATCGAAGACCTGATCGAAACCGTGATCGGTGAGATTGAGGATGAGCATGATGAGGTCGAAGGCCAGCTTTGGAAAGAAGAACCGTACGGCGTGTTTTTGGCCCAAGCCAACGCGCCATTGGATGAGTTTGAACAAGCGCTTGGCCTGAGCCTGCGCAATGGCGAAGAGGATGATGATATCGACACACTCGGCGGCCTCGTGTTCTTGCGCTTGGGCCGTATCCCCGCGCGGGGTGAAATTGTGCCGCATGAGAGCGGTGCGGAATTCGAGGTAGTCGAAGCTGATCCACGCCGCCTGAAACGCGTGAGGGTGCGCCTGCCTGCCGCCGTGGCGCGGCGAGCGGCCATTTCGGCCTTACCACCACCAGAAATCAAAGCCGCCCAAACATGATCCGACAGCGCGCGCGTCGCGTCACGAACGCGCTGTTCGGCACATGGCCAGGCTGGCTGCAAACCGGTGCGGCCTTTGGGCTTGGGGCAGTCATTGCTTCGGGTCAGGCCCCTATGGACTTCTGGGGTCTCGCTCTCGCCGCACTTTTCGCGGCCCTCCTGCTCATCGCCGCTGCGCCTGTGTCAGGGGCGGCAGGCTGGCTTGGCCTGTTCCTTGGTGCTGGGTATTTCATCCTTGCTTTGTCGTGGATCGTTGAACCTTTTCTGATTGAGCCAGAGGTCTACGCTTGGATGATCCCCTTCGTCCTGATCCTCATGCCATTTGGTTTGGGCCTCTTTTGGGCGGCAGCGTCATGGGCCGCCCACCGCCTTGGGCAGGGCCTGACCACACGGATCTTGTGGCTCGCCCTGTTGCTGACAGTGGCCGAAATAGCGCGTGGCTATGTTTTCACCGGCTTTCCTTGGGCGTTGCTGGGCCATATCTGGATTGATACGCCGATTGTCCAAGCCGCCGCCTTTGTCGGCGCAGGCGGCCTGACAGCACTGACCCTATTGGTTGCAGCCATCCCCGCCGCCTTTGGCTGGCGCACATCGGCACTGTCCGTCCTGATCCTCTTTGGCCTCTATCTTTACGGCGATGATCTGCCCAGCCCATCTTATGCTACAGACTCCGCCAGTGTGCGGCTGGTGCAACCCAACGCCGAACAGCACCTGAAATGGGACCCGGATCGCGCGCGCCTCTACTTTGACCGATTGACCGAACTGTCTGCCGCCCCCTCAGACCCGCGTCCCGATCTGATCGTCTGGCCTGAAACCTCGGTTCCCTATTTGCTGAACGATAATCCCGGCTTGGTGCAAGCGATTGCGCGGGCAGGGCAGGGCGCGCAAATGGCAGTGGGCATCCAGCGTGTCACCGGTAATCGCGGCTATAACAGCATGGCGATCATCACGCCCGATGGCCGCACCACCCAGATCTATGACAAACACCACCTTGTCCCCTTTGGAGAATATATCCCCTTTGGCGATCTGGCCTTCCACCTGTTTGGCATCACTGCCTTTGCCGCTCAACAAGGCGCAGGCTATTCCGCCGGGCAGGGGGCGGCGGTGCTAGACCTTGGCCCCCGCCTTGGCCACACCTTACCTCTGATCTGCTATGAGGCGGTATTCCCCCAAGACCTCCGCGCCGCCCCTACGCGCGCTGATTGGATTTTGCACATCACCAATGATGCGTGGTTTGGCAACTTGACCGGCCCTTGGCAGCATTTGGCCCAAGCCCGCCTGCGTGCGGTTGAAAACGGCCTACCGGTGCTGCGTGCCGCCAATACGGGCATTTCGGCGGTGATTGACGCGCGGGGCCGCGTTGTTGCGGCCCTCTCGCTTGGGGTTGCCGACTATATTGATTCCCCTTTGCCGCCTGCTTTGCCGCCAACGTTTTATGCCCGCCACGGCGACCTTCCAGTTGTTTTGTTGCTGCTGGGGCTCGCCGTGGGCTTGCTGCTGACCCGGCGTCTGGCAAGGGCTTGACTTAGCAACCTTGCGCGCATACGCGATGGGTCTCATGCGTCACAACGGCTTCCTGGCGTGGCGTGAACACCAAACGGAGCACTTTCCCATGTCACGCAATAACTATGTTTTCACCTCCGAGTCTGTCTCGGAAGGTCACCCTGATAAGGTCTGTGACCGGATTTCGGATGCAGTGCTTGATGCGTTCATCGCAATTGAACCGAACGCGCGCGTTGCCTGCGAAACCTTTGCAACGACCAAGCGCGTTATTGTTGGCGGCGAGGTGGGCCTGTCCGACCCCGTAAAATTGACCGAAATGATGGGCAATGTCGAAGGGATTGTGCGCGATTGCATCCGCGACATCGGCTATGAGCAAAAGAAGTTTCACTGGGAAACCCTGAAGGTTCACAACTACCTGCACGAACAATCCGCCCATATCGCCCAAGGCGTTGATAGGGACGGTGCTGGCGACCAAGGCATCATGTTCGGCTATGCCTGCAATGAGACCGAGGCGCTGATGCCAGCGCCAATTCAGTACAGCCACGCAATTTTGAAGCGTTTGGCCGAAGTGCGCAAGTCGGGCCAAGAATCCACCCTGCGCCCCGATGCGAAATCCCAAATCTCGCTGCGCTATGTGGATGGCAAACCGGTTGAGGTTACCTCGATCGTGCTTTCAACCCAGCATGAGCATAAAAAGCAAACCAGCCATGACATCCGCGCGATTGTCGAACCCTATATCCGCGAAGTGCTGCCTGCCAGCTGGATCACCCCAAACACCGAATGGTGGGTCAACCCAACGGGTACCTTTGTGATCGGTGGCCCTGATGGTGACGCAGGCCTGACCGGGCGCAAGATCATCGTTGATACCTACGGTGGTGCGGCCCCTCACGGCGGCGGCGCATTTTCGGGCAAAGATCCAACCAAGGTGGACCGTTCGGCAGCTTACGCCGCGCGTTACCTCGCGAAAAACGTGGTGGCCGCAGGTCTGGCCGATCGTTGCACAATTCAGGTGTCTTACGCGATTGGCGTGGCCAAGCCGATGTCGATCTACGTCGACACCCACGGCACTGGCAACGTGCCAGACGCCGAGTTGGAAAAGGTGATCTGGTCGGCGATGGACCTAACCCCCCGCGGCATCCGCACCCATCTGGATCTGAACAAACCCATCTATTCCCGCACTTCTGCCTATGGCCACTTTGGCCGCGCGCCAGAGGCAGACGGCGGCTTTAGCTGGGAAAAGACCGACCTGATCGACGCGCTGAAAAAGCCGTTCTGATTAGCATTGAAACGACTAGAAAAGCCCCGTGCAAGCGGGGCTTTTTTGTGTTTCTAGGTGCTGCTATGCGGACAAAGCGGACATTAGTATCGTCGAGGTTAATAGCTTTTTGGGATGCGGGCGCCTATCGAACAACAACCCTTGGACACCAAAAATGAACCTGTCACTCATTGTCAATTGCCTCAGACGCCGTGCTGAGGAGTGGCGTATCCTTCCAGCGATTTTTCACTATTTGAACGCAACGACAGCAGTTCAGTGGAAGCAAGGTTGCGTGCAGAAGCCAGATTGGAACCAAATCCAATAAAATGCCGTACGACATGAAAGTTACATTTGACAGGATAGCTAGGAGCCGGAGCCAAAACATCGATTTCATGGCAAATGTAGCCACGACAAATGCGCCCGCTGCGAGCCCCAATACGTCAATCGCTTTGATATTAGTTATGACTGTTGTGAGAAATTCAAACATAAGTTTATTCCTCAAATACTCAATGGTCAGGTTTCATGACGCTGAGTCAACAGTTTTTGCATGAAGCAGAAAACCTTCAAGGCGAGTTTATAATTATTAAACTCCCCCCCTTTAAACTCCCCCCCTGTAGAAAATTTGATGCTTGACTAGACCGCAATTTGGGCAGGTTGTCGTGCTTTTATAGGCACCGTTTGATCTTTCATGGCCTTGTATTTGCATGACTATCCATGTTGTAGAAAGCCGCCGTTTGGGCTCTTAACCAACTTGATGCCTTACCGCCTACTCCTTCCACTCCTTCACCAACGCCTTGCACCCCGCCAGCAACACCCCGATATCCAGCCCCACAGCGGTAAAGGTACACCCCGCCGCAACCACCTCACGCAAGAATGCGGGGTCAGATCCAAGGTATCCCGCCGCTTTGCCTGTGGCCTTGATCCGCCTGATAGCGTCCAAAATTGCAGCCTTTACTTCCGGGTGCCCCAACTCCCCCGGAAAACCAAGCGATGCCGCCAAATCGGCAGGGCCAATGAATATTCCATCGACCCCTTGCACTGCGGCAATCGCCTCAATTTGGTCCAGTGACGCCTTGGTTTCCACCTGCACCAGCAAGCAAATCTCGGCATTTGCCGTCGCCGTATAGTTCGGAATGGCCCCAAACCGACTGGCCCGCGACAGGCCTGAAACACCGCGCATTCCGTGCGGCGGGTACAACACCGCCGCCACAGCCGCCCGTGCTTCATCAGCCGTCTGCACATAAGGCACCAGAATCGTTTGCGCGCCCGCATCCATCAACCGCTTAATCTCAACGGCGTCATTCCAGCCGGGTCGCACACCTGCATGGGTGGGGTAGGGTGCAATTGCTTGCAGCATCGCTTGCACCTGTGCGGGGTCATTCGGCGTGTGTTCTGTGTCGACCATCACCCAGTCAAAACCGCAGGTCGCCACCGCCTCGGCCGAACCCGCATTGGCAATCGACACCCACAGCCCGATCTGTTGCTTGCCCGCCTTCAGCGCCGCCTTAAACTCATTCTTCGGCAAATCCATATCGTCCCCCTAGTCCAATTTCACCCGAACGCCTCCAGCGGATGACGCCAAAATCGCCTCAATCACAGCCAATGTACGCATCCCTTCACGCCCTGAAACCAAAGGCGGCTCTTCGCCCCGGATCACGCGGGCAAAGTGCTCAATCTGCAAAACCAACGGGTCGCCCGCCTCGCGCGGATGTGTCGTGGCCGAAATCGGTTCCCACCAACTGCGTGCCCCCTGATGCTGCCACAACCGCAAGCGCGGCAACTCGAGCGCGCCATCCTTGCCACCAATCATGTAACATGCCTGATCGGTCGGTGGATAAGCAGGGTTCTCACCACTCGTCAGCTCCCAAGACCATGGGGCGGGAATTGTGTCGGATATATTCACCGTCCCCAGCGCGCCATTTGCAAATTCCAAGGTGGCGACACAGGTATCCTCGACCGCATGTCCGCGGTTTGATGCTACACGCGCTTGCACGGCCACCACTTCACCGACCAAATGGCGCAGCAGGTCGACATCATGGATCAGGTTCACAAACACTGGGCCCGCACCCGGTTCTCGCCGCCATGCTACGTCGAAATAATCATCCGGCTTGCATAGCCAAAACTGCGCCTGCACCGACACCACAGGCCCGATCCGCCCTGCTTCAATCATCGCCTTAGCCGCCGCAATCAACGGATTGTGCCGACGGTGATGCCCCACCAGTACGGGCACGCTTGCCGCCTCTGCCGCTTCGACCAGCGCGCGTGCTTCGGCCACATCGGTGGCAATCGGCTTTTCCACAAGCATAGGCAAGCCCAGCGCGGCACAGTCCAAACCACCCGCCACATGCAACCGGTTCGGGGTCGCAAGGATTACCGCATCTGCCAACCCATCGGGCATTGCGTCCAGACTGGCAAACCACGGCACGCCTTGCGCCATTGCCACATCCCGCGCGCCTGTATCGGGGTCAATCACACAGGCCAAAACAGCCCCAGATGCCGCCTCAATCGCCGCAATATGGCGCAGCCCAATCAGCCCCGCGCCAGCTACAGCTATCCGCACGCTCATGCCAGCAACGTAGCCAATCGCCGTACGGCTGCCTGATAACCTTCGGTCCCAAGCCCGGCAATCACGCCCTCGGCGCGCAAGGACACATAGGAATGATGCCGAAACGCTTCGCGCTTGTGGACGTTGGAAATATGCACCTCGATTACCGGGCCTTCAAACGCGTTCAGCGCATCCAAAATCGCGATCGACGTATGGGTGAACGCACCGGGATTGATCACAATCCCCGCTGCCGTTTCGCGCGCCGCGTGGATCTTGTCGATGAGCGCACCTTCATGGTTCGACTGAAACGCCTCCAAGCCCAGCCCCAAATTTTTGGCCAAGGCGGCACAATCGCGCTCAACATCGGCCAAAGTCTCATGTCCGTAAATCTCGGGCTGGCGCTTGCCCAACAGGTTCAGGTTCGGGCCGTTCAACAGATAGATCGTCTTCATAAGGGGCACACTCCGGCAATTCCTGTGCCAAGTTTCGCCTCGCCCGCGCCAAATAGCAACGCCCCGCGTCACCACCGCACAAATATCATCTTTTCCCAAATATCCACGCGGCAGGTAACGCCTGTTCCTCAGCACACGGTCCACCAGTTGCGCTTGACGCCACGGCGCCGGCAGGCTACCCCCGCCCCGCGCAAGCCAAGGGGGCCGCCATGTCCGATCCAACCGAAAACACAGCACCAGAGCGCCGCAATTTCTACGGCCGTCACCACGGCAAAACCTTGCGCCCCAGCCAAAAGGCTTATTTGGCCGAGGACCTGGACCCGCTGCGCCCCGCAGGCACCAGCCACGCCGACAACCCTGATCGGCGGGTCATTGACCCCGGCACGATTTTCCCCGATGCCCGCCCACTGTGGCTGGAAATCGGCTTTGGCGGTGGTGAGCATCTGGTCCACATGGCCGCCTTGAACCCAGATGTGGGGATCATCGGCTGCGAACCCTTTGTGAACGGCGTGGCCATGCTCTTGGGCAAAATCCGCGCGGCCAATGTAGATAACTTGCGCGTCCACCCCGAGGATGTACGCGATCTGTTTGATATTTTGCCCGATGCCTGCATCGCCAAAACTTTCTTGAACTACCCCGACCCGTGGCCAAAGGCCCGCCACCACCGCCGCCGCTTTGTCACGCCAAACCACCTGCTGCCATTGGCGCGGGTAATGATCCCGGGCGCCGAGTTTCGCGTCGCTACCGATATTGACGACTACGTCCGCCAAACGCTGGAAGAAGTCCCTCCTGCAGGCTTTACCCTGATCAACCAATCCGCAACCCCATGGGACGATTGGATTTCTACGCGGTACGAGCAAAAAGCAATCCGCGAAGGCCGCCCACAACATTACCTGACCTTTCAGCGCAACGCATAAACAGGGGCCGCCCCCGCCATTCGTTGCCTTTTACCGTTGGCAAAAAGCGCCTCAATGTTGGGCCAAGCCGCCTGCGTTTCGCATGCGGCGACTGCGCACATCCAATCAGCTTTGCTTTGGGCTCTCAGGCCGTGGTGGCTTGGTGCGATACACTGGCAAACTCCACCCAAAAACGATGCTACCCGCCCGCAATACGAACGTGATACCTGCGCAGGCCAGCAGCGCATAGCCGGTCGCATAGCCTAATAGAACAGCCAAAATCGCCGCTCCAGAACCTGCAAAGGCCGCCGTCGCGTAAATCTCGCCCTGCTTTAAAACAAGAGGTACCTCGTTGCACACAACATCGCGCATCAACCCGCCAAAGCAGCCCGTGGCCACACCCATCACCATGACCACGGCCCAGTGATGCCCCAAACCCAGCGCCACACCCACTCCCGCAGGCACGGCAACGCTCAACGCAAAGGCGTCCAGCCACACAATAGCACGGTACCGGCTTTCCAACAAATGCGCACCGAAAAACACCACAACCGCAGCCGCAACGGCCGCCAACAAGATCGTCGGATCCGCAATCCAAAATACCAGATCACGGTTCAACAAAACGTCTCGTATCGTGCCGCCACCAACCGCCGTCAAACAGGCGACGAAAATAAACCCCACAAGGTCCAACTGACTACGCGAGGCCACCAGCGCGCCCGTCAAGGCAAACACGGCCACGGATGCAAAATCCAACGCCAGCAGTAGCGTCATTTTGCACCCACAGATTTCTCAGGCTTGAACGGTGCCATCCCGGCGCGGGCCAACTCATCCGCCCGTTCATTTTCGGCATGGCCTGCATGGCCCTTGATCCAACGCCACTCAACCGTGTGCCGCATCCGCGCCTCGTCCAGCCGCTTCCACAGATCCACATTTTTCACCGCAGACCCGGCCGCCGTACGCCAATTCTTGCGCTTCCACCCAGCCAACCACTCGGTGATACCGTTTTTCACATAGGCGCTGTCGGTCACGATGATCACGTTCGATGGCCGGGCAAGCGCTTCGAGCGCCGAAATCGCCGCCATCAACTCCATGCGGTTGTTGGTAGTATCGGCTTCGCCACCTTGCAGGCAACGCTCTTTGATCACCTTGTCGCCGTCACGCGCTACCATCAGCACGCCCCAACCACCGGGGCCAGGGTTGCCCGAACAGGCACCATCCGTATAGGCATAAAGCTCGGGCATCAGCGTCTCCTCTTTGCGCTGTGGTCTAAGCAGCCAAACGTCAAAGGTCCAGCCGCCAAAAGTCCAGACCTCACACCGATTTCATCTTGGCTTAAATACCTACCGCGCTTTGCACAGCAAAACAGCCTTGCCTAAAGGGCTCCAATGAAAGCCAACCAAAACCAACGCAAAGACAAACCCGTCAAGCCTCGCGGAGCACCCGCGGCACCTTGAATTCGACCGTTTCCTGCGCGGTTTCAACCAACTCTACCTCGGTTTCAAACCGGGCACGAAAGGCGTCGATCACCTCATTGACTAACACTTCAGGCGCACTGGCCCCGGCGGTGATACCAACCGTGCGGATCCCTTCCAGCGCACGCCAATCAATATCGGCAGCGCGCTGCACCAATTGGGCATAGGCACAACCCGCCGTGCGCCCCACCTCGACCAAGCGTTTGGAGTTGCTGGAATTCGGCGCCCCGATCACCAACAGCGCATCAATTTTTGGCGCAATCGCTTTGACCGCCGCTTGCCTGTTGTTCGTCGCATAGCAAATATCTTCCTTATGCGGCCCAACGATTGCCGGAAACCGCGCTTTCAACGCCGCCACAATCCCTGCGGTATCATCCACCGACAAAGTGGTCTGGGTGATAAAGGCAAGCTTGCCCGGATCGCGCACAATCAATCCTGCAACATCGGCCTCGGTTTCAACCAAGACCACCTCGCCCTCGGGCAACTGACCCATCGTGCCCACGGTTTCGGGGTGGCCTGCATGGCCAATCATCACCATTTGCAACCCATCCGCCGAATGGCGCGCGGCCTCGTTATGAACCTTGGTAACCAACGGGCAGGTCGCATCCACGGCAATCATCGCGCGCGCTTGGGCTGCGGCCGGCACTGATTTCGGCACCCCATGGGCCGAGAAGATGACAGGCCTGTCATCGGGGCAATCTTCCAATTCCTCGACAAAGACCGCCCCCTTGGCGCGCAGATCATCGACTACGAATTTATTGTGCACAATCTCGTGGCGCACATACACCGGAGCGCCCCATTTCTGCAGCGCCAACTCAACAATCTTGATCGCCCGGTCCACGCCTGCACAAAACCCGCGCGGGGCAGCCAAATAAAGGGTTAGGGGTGGCAAGCTCATGCGATAGCTCCGTATCAAAGTGCCTCTTACAGGTAAGGCCCAAGTGGCACCAGGTCCAGCCCAAGCCTCCGGCTTTTTGGCAAAATACCGATGGGTTCCTACCCGATCAGCCCTGCGGTAATCAGCGCAAGACCAACGTAGCGCGTGGTTTTGGCAATGCCGACCAACATCATGAACAGCCAAACCGGAGTGCGCATCACGCCTGCCATCACCGTCATCACATCGCCGACAGGTAACCAGCTGACCAACAACACCCACACGCCCCAACGCTGAAACCATGTTTCGGCACGGGCCATCTGCGTAGGCGTGGCGGGGAACCAACGCTTGCCCTCAAACCGAGTGATGCCCAAGCCGATGTAATAATTCACCAATGCGCCCAAGGTGTTGCCAATACTGGCTACAACAACCAACCAAACCACGGGAACACGATCTGCAACTTGCAAACCGACAAAAATGATCTCTGATTGAAAAGGTACGACAGTGGCCGCAACGAACGCCGCCACAAACAACCCAAAAAATGACGAGAGGACTACCATCCACCGCT
>Ga0075467_10001413_pt1 | contig 19876 bp, 19 predicted proteins | sample DEB08_DNA_9_FD_75067 | JGI IMG/M metagenome (GOLD analysis project Ga0075467, IMG submission 75067) | Aqueous microbial communities from the Delaware River and Bay under freshwater to marine salinity gradient to study organic matter... | ecosystem: Environmental > Aquatic > Marine > Coastal ... | reverse complement strand
GGCCCTTTTCAATTCCGTACCCCTTTGCCCGGCGCGCCTAGCGCGCTATCTTATTTATAAGCCATAGCCGAAGGAAAGTCCCTCATGCTTCGCCTCGCCCTTGCCTGCCTGCTCACGCTTGCCGCCACCACGGCGTCGGCCCAGGACCGTCGCATCAGCCATTGCATCGCCATCGCGAATGCCGACCCCGGCATCGAATTCATCCAAAGAGCAAGCTGGAAAGCCCCCCTCCCCGACGAATTCACCGTTCGCCTGACCTACATTGATCATTCGATGTTTCTTCTCCAAACGTCAGGTGGTCTCAATGCCATCACCGACTACAACGGCTTCATCGGCGCCGTGACCAAAGTCCCCGACATCGTCACGATGAACAACGCCCATGGCACGCACTGGACCGCCTTCCCCAACACGGACATTCCCCATGTGCTTGAAGGTTGGCGTCAAGAAGGACTGCCCGCCGACCACAATCTGGACCTCGGTGAAATGCTCGTGCGCAACGTAACCACGGACATCCGGGACCGTTTCGACGCTATCACCCGCGTGAAAGACGGCAACTCGATCTTCGTCTTTGAGGCCGGCGGTCTTTGCATTGGTCACCTCGGCCATCTCCACCACGAACCAAACGACCAACAATATGCAGCATTGGGCCGTCTCGACGTGGTTATGGCCGCAGTTGACGGCGGGCTCACGGTCGACACCCCGACGATGATCCGCATCGTAAAGCGCCTGAAATCATCGATCGTCCTGCCAATGCACTGGTTCTCGCGTGGATCCCTCGAGGTGTTCCTCGCCGGTGTCTCAGATGACTTCGCGATTGACAGGACCAAAGAAACCTCGCTCGAAGTTTCCTTGCGCACGCTGCCAAGTCGCCCGACCGTCGTGGTTCTTGAACCTCGCTTCCTGACGATGGACAATTGACAGCGCCGCCCCTGAAAGACCAACGTCCGAACATGCTGAACGCCTTCACTCATGACACTGCCACAACCCTTCAAAGCGCGCTGCCTGACCTGCCACTGAAGCAGGCGGAACCACGTTACCTTGAGGAACCACGTGGTAAGTGGACCGGTCTTCCGACCTACGTTGCGGCCCCCCGCAATACTGAGGATGTCGCGACCATTGTGCGCTTTGCCAATACGCATCGCTTCGGCCTTCAACCCTTTGGCGGCGGCACAGGCCTCGTCGGCGGGCAGCTCACCACCAAAGGTCCGGAACCGCTGATCCTGTCGTTGGAAAACATGAAGGCGATCCGCGCCATTCACCCACAGGAAAACACGCTTATCGCCGAAGCCGGCGTAACGCTTGAAACCATTCACGCGGCCGCCGCCGATATCAATCGCCTGTTTCCTCTGACCTACGGCAGTAAAGGTACGGCGCAAATCGGGGCAGGCCTTGCAGTTAATTCCGGCGGGTTGAACGTCCTGCGCTACGGTATGGCGCGCGACCTCTGCCTCGGCATCGAAGCCGTTCTGCCCAACGGCGATATCCTGCACGGCCTAAAACGGCTGAAGAAAGACAACACAGGCTACGACCTGCGTCACCTTCTTATCGGTTCAGAGGGTACGCTTGGCATCATCACGGCGGCCGCTTTGAAACTGTCACCGCGCCCGGCACACACCGCGACGGCCTTTCTTGTAGTCCCAAGCCCCACAGCCGCGCTCGAGCTTCTGGCCCGCACGTGGGACGCCGCCGGAGAAGTCATTTCGGCCTTCGAGATCCTCTCCGGTACCGGCTTTCAGTTTCTGAAAGACGTCTTTCCCGACATGCGCCAGCCCTTTGCAACTCCGCCCGACTGGTCCGTCCTTGTCGAGATCGCGACCTCTGCGGGAACCGACCCCCAAGCCATTCTGGAATCCGTCTTTGCCGATGCCTTCGAGAATGGCTTGGTGACAGATGGTCTCATCGCGTCCAGCGGCCAACAGGCTGACGACTTCTGGGCGGTGCGCGAAACGATACCACTCGCCAATCGCATTGTCGGTGCGATTGCAAGCCACGACATCTCGCTGCCGCTTTCCCACCTCGCCGAATTCATCGACACGACGCACAAACAACTCCACGAGATTGCCCCCATCCGCATCAATTGCTTCGGCCACCTTGGCGACGGCAACCTTCACTACAACGTTTACCCACCCGCGGGAAAAGACCGTAAAGTCTACGCTGATATCGCGGCAAAGATCTCACACCTGGTCCACGACAACGTTGTCGCCCGCGGCGGCAGCTTCAGCGCCGAACACGGCATTGGCCGCCTCAAGACCGCTGATCTTGCACGATATGCTGATCCCACAAAGCTCGCGACAATGCGCACGATCAAGGCCGCTTTTGATCCAAATGGCATCATGAACCCGGGCGCGGTTATCGCCGCAAACTGATCGCGAAAAAACCCACTCTGCCAATACAAAACCCCGCCGATCTGATCGGCGGGGTTGTTACTCGTTTCATACAGGCTTGCTCGTTCGGTTTAGAATGCAGGCCTTAAATTATACTGAATGAACGCCGTGGAAAGACCACCACTCCTTAAAGCCCCTCAAATTCGCAGAGCACTTCCACCTCCATGCCCAGCGCTTCCAACTTCTTGCGCCCGCCAAGCTCCGGCAAATCAATGATGAAGGCGCATCCCACAATATCCGCACCCATCTGCTCCAAAAGCTTGATCCCGGCCTCAGCAGTGCCTCCGGTCGCCAACAAATCGTCCACCACCAGAACCTTTTCCCCGGGCTGAACTGCATCGTCATGGACCTCCATGATCGCCTCGCCGTACTCCAACTGATACTCTTGGCTCAGCGTCTTTCCCGGCAACTTGCCCTTCTTGCGGATCGGCACGAAACCCACCGACAACTGGTGCGCAATTGCACCCCCGATTATGAACCCGCGCGCCTCCAGACCCACGACTTTATCTATCTCTTCACCCGCATAGGGGTGTAGCAATTGGTCGATACACATGCGAAATCCGCGTGGATCAGCAAAAAGTGTGGTGACATCTCGAAACAGAATGCCTTCATGCGGGAAGTCCACAATCGTGCGGATGTAGTCTTTGACGGTCTTTTTGCGGTGATCCATGTCCGGCCCTATCTGGTCGCTTCAACCGGCATCACATCCCGCACACCTAGAATTGGCAAGTAGAATGAGTGAAAAAACAAATACATCCAGACGCGATCTGCTCCTTGGTCTCGCCGGCGTCGCCGCCGTCGGCGGCGGTTGGCAGGCCTGGGTTCACCGCCCCCGCGCCATGACATTCGAGCCCATCGCAAGTCTGCCCGGATGGCGCAAGACAGTGTTTGAAGGGGTGACCGCCCCAAGCGGAGGTCTCTCCAGCGGGACCGCCTTCTTGGGAATTGGAAGCGGCGAACCCACGGCCCAGTCGATTGCGCCGGCCCAACTGTGCCGTACGCTCTTCAGAAAATCTGATCCTGACACTGTCCCCGTCGCAGTCTTTTCAGACTTTTTCTGCCCCTATTGCCGGACCTTGACCGAACGCCTCGCAGAGCGTGCCGCCGAGAATGGGTCAAACATAACCATTAACTGGCACGAACTGCCTCTTCTCGGCCCCTCCTCTGTGATCGCGGCCCGTGCCGCAATTGCCGCGGACATGCAGTCGGCCTACCCGGAATTTCAGGCACGCCTCATGGGTTCGCCATTCCGTCCCACACCGGGGTTCCTGATCGATACAGCCGTCTCCGTTAACCTCGACCCGGCCAAGTTCGTTTCTGACATTGAAGGCCAGATCGTCGCCAGCCGCCTCGCGCGCAGCCGAGGTGCCGCGCGCACTTTGGGTATCTACGGCACGCCTGCCATGGTCGTCGGACGCACTCTCGTCATAGGCGAAATCAGCGAAAAACACCTCGACGAGCTGCTTGAACTGGAAGCCGGTGCGCCCGCTACGTGCTAGCCGAACATCCGGCCCGCCACCGCATCCAACTTCGCCACCAGCGCCGGGTCACGTTTTTCCGGAGCGGTCAAAATCGCATACTCCAGCGCGCGGTCGCATCCATGCGGGCAGGCCTTCCGCACCGGCCCCAAACGTGCGGGCAAACCCGCCACCATTGTCCGCGCCTTACCCGCATTCCCCATCAACGTCGCTATGATTTGCGTCACATCCACTTCACCATGATCAGGATGCCACGAATCGTAGTCCGTAATCATCGCAACCGAGGCGTAACAAAGCTCCGCCTCTCGCGCCAATTTCGCTTCCGGCATGTTCGTCATACCAATCACATCGCAGCCCCAAACCTCACGATACAGCTTTGATTCCGCGAGGGTTGAGAACTGCGGCCCCTCCATCGCAAGATATGTCCCACCCCGATGCACCGTCACACCAGACGCGCGCGCCGCCTCTTCGCACGCATCACGCAACCGAGGACAAGTCGGATGCGCCACACTCACATGCGCCACACAGCCGGTCCCAAAGAATGACTTCTCACGCGCGATCGTGCGATCAATGAACTGATCAACGATGACAAAGTCGCCCGGCGCCATCGCCTCACGGAACGACCCACAGGCCGATACTGAAATCACATCTGTCACGCCCAGGCGCTTCAAGGCATCAATATTTGCGCGATAAGGCACCGTTGACGGCGCATGCACATGCCCTCGACCGTGACGCGGCAAGAACGCCATCGCCACCCCACCAAGCGTGCCGGTCAAAACCTGATCCGACGGCGCGCCCCAGGGGCTGTCGACATCCACCCAAGTGGCCCCCTCCAACCCATCAATCTCGTAGACGCCGCTGCCGCCAATCACCCCGATCATTGTCTGCCCGCTCATCAAATGCCTCCAGTTCTATTTGACGGAAACACTAGTCGCGACAGCTTCAGATGCAACTCGAAGGCAAAGTCCGAATTCACCCTTTCAAAATACCTCGGGGTGACACCCGGAACGGGCGGAGGGGCCTTACGGCAATTATCTTAATCGCCTACCGGCAACACCTTGCGTCGCAATGTGTGAGCGAGCCCCTGATCCAATCCCAAAACGAAGAACGCCCGCCAAAACTGGCGAGCGGCTTGTCATCCCGGTAGTATAAGGTCCCCGATGCCGCGGGCTGGGTGGGGGCTGTTAATCCGCGGCATCGGGGATAGCGTTAGTTCGCTACCCTTTCTGTTTGCCCATGAAGTGGGGCAAGATGAGGGGGCGAACACGCCGCCGCAGAGGTAATTTTGTGGCGAAGTTGCGGCGAGGCTTGATTTGACTGCTTCCCGCGGGCAGGTTCGTGTGATGAACATCCAAAACACATCGCCCTTCCCGAATAACGGCAAGCCCGCCGAGCAAATCGCCTTTGATCGCAAAGAACTCTCAGTGATTCTCGGGGTTTACGGACGTATGGTCGCCGCAGGAGAATGGCGTGATTACGGAATGTCCTTCCTGAGAGACGTGGCAATTTTCTCAGTTTTCCGTCGGACCGCCGAACATCCGATCTATCGTATCGAAAAACGCCCCAAACTTCGTAGCAAACAAGGCATGTATTCGGTGATCGCTATGGACGGACAGATTCTCAAACGCGGCCATGACCTGAAGGCCGTTTTGCGCGTGCTTGAACGCAAATTAATCCGGGCCATCGACTAACGCCGAAGCAACGTCCAATCCGGCCTCAACCGCGATGTGACCGGCCCCGTTTCTGTCGCCAAAATGCGCGCCACAGCCTCGGAAACCAGCTCTTCAACCACCGCCATGTGATGAGCATTCGCATGAACAATCGTACCCGACCCGGTTGCTAGGGCCGTATGACCCTTCCAGAAAACCAAATCACCCGCGGCAAGGACCTCATCGGGACCAAGTTGCTGGCCCGGCATCCCTTCCTGAACGTCACAGTCCGGAGGGCATAAAAATCCACCCGCATGAAATGCCACCTGAACAAGCCCCGAACAATCAATACCGCTTGGCTCATTCCCAGCCCAAACATAAGGCGAACCGAGGAACGCTCGCGCCGCGGCCACAACGCTTTCCGCCCAATCTTCTATCGGGTTCAAGTGGCTTTTCGGGACAAACCCCGATCCGCCCGCGATCTCAATCTCAAGCCAATCGCCATCTCTTCCCAAGACGTGCACCTGTGCTGTCATGGGCAGGAACAAAATCGGCTCGCTTTTGATGGATGGCGAGGGCCATGCATGAGTCAGCAAAGCTGAGACCCAGTGCGTCGCCTCCCGATAAGAATTCAGCGCAGCACGCGGCAAATACCCGACATAGCCGTCCTTGGAAGACACGCCAAAGACGTGGTCACCAACGGTCTCCAACACAAGGAACGTGTCCCCAAACAAAAGCTGCCTATCGCGGGCGCCATCAGGCTTTGGCCTTAGAAATGCACATTCCGCAAGCGACATAGTTTCGCCCTGGACATATCGCTGCGCCGTAACATCCGCCTCCAAACCAGCCAGTGCAACCCGACCGTTTGAAGCAAGAAATCGCCGATCGCTCACGGTTTAAGCATCCCTGGCAGAGCCTCATAAAGCGCGCGTATCCCCTGCCCAACACCGCCTTTTGGGCGGCCCGGCTCTGCAGACGGATTCCATCCGAACACATCGAAATGCATGTACCTTGACGTCTCGGTGACGAAGCGACGCAGGAATAACGCGGCGGTGACCGACCCTGCAAACCCACCCTTGGGCGCATTGTCCAGATCAGCAATGCCTGGCTCGATCATCGCTTCATACGGGTCCCAAAACGGCATTCGCCAAACAGGATCACGAACCGCGTCGGCGGCCGCTGCAAGGGCCGCAGCGTCATCGCCAAAACTCGCGTAAAATGGCGCAAGATCGGGGCCAACCGCCACCCGCGCCGCGCCCGTCAACGTGGCCATCGAGATAATCAGATCGGTCGGACTTTCGTCCGCAAGCGCCAAAGCATCCGCCAAAACCAAACGCCCTTCTGCGTCGGTATTGTTGATCTCAACCGTCAGACCCTTTCGGGATATCAATATATCGCCAGGGCGAAACGCGTTCCCAGCAACCGAATTCTCAACAGCCGGGATCAGCACACGCAATCGAATGGGCGTATCGCCCGCCATCAACATATGTGCCAGGCCCAGCACGTTCGCCGCGCCGCCCATATCCTTTTTCATCAAGCCCATTGACGCGCCCGGCTTTAAATTAAGCCCGCCCGTATCAAAGCAAACGCCCTTTCCGACCAAGGTCAGATGCGGTCCCGTGCTGCCCCATGTCATCTCAATCAGGCGCGGCGCACGTGGTGACGCGCGCCCCACAGCATGGATCATTGGAAAATTCGCCTTCAAAGCAGCATCAGTCGTCACCGATATCTCGGCACCATAAGCTTCCGCCAAAACCCGCGCAGCGACTTCAAGCTCGTCCGGCCCCATATCGTTTGCGGGCGTATTGATCAGATCGCGGGTTAAAGCCTCGCCAGCAGCGATCCGTTCCAGCCTTTCGGCGTCGACCCCCTCAGGGGCAACCAACATCGCTTTGAGCGCGCTCACCGTGGCATATCGACCAAACACGTATCCGGCCAAGAGCCATCCAAGGGCTGCCTCGTTCAAGTCCGCCCCGGTAAGCTCCGAGCGAAACGCCCAGCTTCCTTCTGGCAATTTCCCCCGCAACTCCGCCACGACAAACCGCTTGCGCGCCCGCGTGGTCGCGTCTCCCAATCCGCCCGCAGCCGCAACAACCGCACCCGTTTCGTCCGGTAAAAGCGCGACTTCCCCAGCAGTGGCGGCGAACCCCGAGGCTTCAACGAAGGCGCGTGCTCTGGCATCAAGCCCTTCACGCCAGTCCTCGAGCACGTCTTTGGACACCAAATGAAGCGGACGCGTCGCGGCATCAGCCGGGGCAAAAATCAGAGATGTCATTTGATAGGCGCCTTTTGTCTGTTCAAGGCCAGCCTATCCGCTTTGATCCGCGCCACAAGTCCCAGCAAAGCCTTACCTTTGCAAATGTGCGATGTCCCCAAACGCTGCCAATGAGCGTTCTCCAACCCTGACAAGTTGCACAACCAAGGCCGCCATCGCCGCATGATCACTGGATCCGACAATCACCGCGACCTTTCCAGCCACCGCGGCAGCAGTCTGCATAGCGAATTGCCCGAACATGCCGACCATTGACCGTGCAACCTTTGCCAGCCGATGAAACGCGCCCACGCGCCATGTAGCATTTGCCGCGTTCAAACGTTCGTCGATTTCTCCAGCGCCGTAAAAGCTATAAATTCTGCGCGCGAAACACCCTAATCCCGCGCCAGATCAACCGGATGTCCGGCATCGACGAAAATCATCTCGACCGGACAAAAATGCACTACGTTGTCCATCTTTCTTCAACCGCACAATTTCTCACCACTCTTGGGGCTTGGTCTAATTGCGCTCGGCAAAGAATTGATTGATATAGATTGCAAAATGCCGTGTCTTTTGTTTGAATTTTCCAGATCACGGCCTCGGGGACCATTCGCATGAACCAAGCTCGTCCGCTTCCCGGATATCTTGTCAGCCGCTATAAGGGCTGGAAGGCAACGACTTACGACGACAACCAGGCGTGGTATCGCCACCTTGCCGCCGATGGCCAGCATCCGCGCGCGATGATCATCTCGTGCTGCGACAGCCGCGTCCATGTCACGTCAATCTTCGGCGCAGACTCTGGCGAGTTCTTCATCCACCGCAACATCGCAAGCCTCGTTCCGCCTTGCGAGCCCGACGGCGACCACCACGGCACATCTGCGGCTGTCGAATATGCCGTCACCGGTCTCAAGGTCGCCCACATTATCATCCTGGGCCACTCAAATTGCGGAGGCGTCGCGGAATGTCATCGCATGTGCTCGGGCAACGCACCTGAACTTGAGGCCAGCACCAGCTTTGTTGGCAGATGGATGGATATCCTGCGACCCGGATATGAACGCCTTCAACCGCGTGCCGATGATGCGACCGCCCTGCACGACCTCGAACAGGAAGCCGTCCTGATCTCGCTCGAAAACCTTATGACCTTCCCGTTTGTCGCTGATGCGGTCGAGCGCGGAGACCTCACTTTGCACGGTCTTTGGAAGGACATCACCAACGGCAGCCTCCTGAACTACGACACACGTGCGAACGGATTTGTTCCGGTTTGACCGAAGGCCCCAAACCACCAATATTCCCGATAAAGGCACCGACCTTGTGAACGAAATACTGTCGCTGGCAGCGGACAACCTGATCTCGCCGATCATTCTCAGCTTCGCGCTTGGACTTGCAGCAGCCTTTGTGCGGTCCGATCTGTCCGTCCCCGAGGCTGTTGCCAAGGGCATGTCGATCTACCTCCTGTTCGCCATTGGTTTCAAAGGCGGCGCAGGCGTGGCCGCGCATGGTGTTGATCAAACGCTAATCCTGTCGCTGATTGCGGGCATTGTCCTGTCGTTTGGCCTTCCGATCATTGCATTCGGACTTTTGCGCTTCCTGACCAATTTCGACACCATCAACCGCGCAGCAGTCGCCGCACACTACGGCTCGATCTCTATCGTGACCTTTGTCGCAGCCACCTCTGTCCTCGACGGACGCGGCATCGAATCCGAGGGCTATATGGTCGCTGTCGCCGCTGCGATGGAGGCCCCCGCCATCATCTCTGCGCTCTGGCTTTTGTCGCGCGCCGGCGGGCAGGGCCAGGCCGACAGCGCTCTCTATCGGGAGATCCTGACCAATGGCTCGATTGTCTTGCTCGTCGGCGCGTTCCTCATCGGTGGCATCACCGGGGAAGACGGCCTCGCAACCATCTCGTCGTTCATCGTCGCCCCCTTCCAGGGCGTGCTCTGCCTGTTCTTGCTGGACATGGGCCTTGTCGCCGGGCGCGGCCTGCGCGAAAGCCGAGGCGACCTTGGCCTTGGCGCTGTTGCGTTTGGCGTGATCATGCCGCCCATCGGTGCTGCCTGCGGCCTGCTCCTTGCGCTTCTTATCGGACTTTCTTCTGGCGGTGCCGCGCTCTTGATGGTCCTTTCCGCCTCAGCCTCTTACATCGCCGTGCCTGCTGCGATGCGTGTGGCCCTTCCGGAGGCAAAACCCTCGATCTATCTCACCCTTTCGCTTGGCGTGACATTCCCGTTCAATCTGGTGATCGGCATCCCGTTTTATACCGCCATCGCCACTCAAATCGTCGGAGGCTGACCCATGGAAACACATGATGCCAAGCGCGTGGAAATCATCATCGAAGCACCGCTAGAGCGCCGATTGACGGACGCTCTTCGCGCCGCCAACGTCACCGGGTACACAGTGTTGCCAGTGCTCGGCGGGTCTGGAAGCTCCGGCGCATGGAGCCGTGAAGGTCAGGTCTCGCGCGCATCCGGCATGGTCTCGGTGGTCTGCCTGATCCGACCGGACCGGCTCGACACATTGTTGGATGCGGCATTTTCTGTGGTGGAAACTCATATCGGCGTCGTATCGATCACCGATGCAAAGGTTTTGCGGGCCGAACGGTTCTAATCCGTCACGCTAGTCAGCGACGATCTGGCTTTCGAGGGGCCTGCTGCGAACCGAACGAAACACCGGATCCGGCGCATGGGACATCCGAAATCTCCGTAGAGCTTGCAGGGTTTCGCGCGCTTTGGACGACAGTCCGTCTGGCGTCTCGTGCGCTTCGGTAGGTTTATCCATATTCAGGGGCATCTTGTGTTCCTCAGATCATCGCATCGCGCGGGCAATTGAATTCTCGGTGAATGCAACCTTAAGCCACCGGTATTGGCACAATTGAAATGAAGCGCCCGTGGACGGTCTTTCGTGCAGCCTGCGCCGTGCGCTCTGCCGCTAGGGGGATCACGTCTGCAGGCACCAATCGACGTCTGCGTTGCGCCACTGGCCCGCCGTGAAAAATAAGCACCCGCGCGGTTGCATCTCCCGGCTGCGCTGGCAGATCAGAAGTGGCCGCAGCCAGGCGTTTCATCGCCCGCTTTTCGCGCGCCTCAAGTCCCGTCATCAATGACAAAACCTGATCATCTGTAATTGGCGTCATGGCGCACATCCCCGCTGCCTTGCGTCTTCAAGTCAACGACAACTTCCCCCGGAATGTGGCCGGACTTGTGCCAAAATGTGGTGGGATCGTGGCAAACCCGCAACCACAGGCTGCAAGCCGCACAACGGACCCGTCCAAAACGTGCAAAGTACCTTGTGGATATGGCCTGAACTGGAAAGGCGGCACCCATCGGTCAGCAACGCAACTTTCCATAGCCAATTTGCCCCCTTTGGGACAGTGAATGTATCGACGAACCACTGATCCGATAGCGTAAACAATAAAAAGGGCGCCCCTTTCGGAACGCCCTCGAATTGACTGCCGATTCTGTCAGCCCTAGCCCTTCTTTAGAACGCGATTCCCCAAAAGCTCAGCGATCTGCACTGCGTTCAAAGCCGCGCCCTTGCGCAGATTGTCACTGACGCACCAGAAGTTCAGCCCGTTGTCGATCGTGCTGTCCTGACGGATACGGCTGACGAACGTCGCAAACTCACCGACACATTCAATCGGTGTGACATAGCCACCGTCTTCGCGCTTATCGATAACCATGATACCCGGACTTTCGCGCAGGATATCCCGTGCCTCGTCCTCATCGAGAAACTCTTCGGTCTCGATATTAATCGATTCCGAGTGACCGACAAACACCGGTACCCGTACGCAGGTCGCCGTGACCTTGATGGACTTGTCGATGATCTTCTTCGTCTCAGCGACCATCTTCCACTCTTCTTTGGTGGAACCATCATCCATGAAAACATCAATATGCGGAATCACGTTAAACGCGATCTGCTTAGTAAAGGTCTTTGGCGGCTTGTCGTCGGTCGGATTGTAGATGCTCTTGGTCTGATCCCAAAGCTCATCAGTCCCTCCTTTGCCGGCGCCGGACACAGATTGATATGTGCTGACAACGACCCGCTTGATCGTCGCGCGATCATGCAAAGGCTTCAGAGCGACAACCATCTGCGCGGTCGAGCAATTCGGATTGGCGATGATATTCTTCTTTGAATATCCCTCAATCGCGTCTGGGTTAACCTCGGGAACGATCAACGGAACAGCCGGATCATAGCGGTAGAGCGATGAGTTATCGATCACGACACAGCCCACTTTCGCAGCCTTCGGCGCATAAATCTTCGTCGCATCCGATCCGATGGCAAACAATGCCATGTCGAACCCGGTGAAATCGAACGTTTCAAGGTCTCTCGTTTTAAGCGTCTTGTCCCCATAGCTGACCTGAGTGCCAATCGATTTGCGGCTCGCAAGAGCCACAACTTCATCGGCAGGGAACTGGCGCTCGGCCAGGATATTCAGCATTTCGCGACCCACGTTGCCCGTGGCGCCGACAACGGCGACCCGATAACCCACAGTAACCTCCATCATGTCATTGAACGCGCGGGCTATAGACCCGTTGGGGGCCATGCGAAAGGGGCAAAGGGGTCACAGGGCCTTATTCGGCTATGAAACTTGCTGATATGCGCCATCAATCGCCCAAACCCGGTACCGCTATTGAATATCGCCCCTGTCTCTGAAAACTGTGGAGCCATGACAAAAGACCTCCCCTACCGCCCCTGCGCAGGCGTCGTCCTTGTGAACAAAGATGGCCTGATCTTCACCGGCGAACGCGTCGACACCCCTGGTGCCTGGCAAATGCCACAAGGCGGGATCGACGACGGTGAAAGCTTTGAAGACGCCGCCTTGCGCGAACTTCACGAAGAAACTGGCCTGCCCGCAAAGTGCGTAACAGTCGAAGCGATCATGCCGGACTGGGTGACTTATGATTTGCCCGAACACCTGCTCGGCAAGATGTGGAAAGGCCGCTACCGCGGGCAAAAGCAGAAATGGGCCCTGCTCAGGTTCCAAGGACACGACAGCGATATAGATCTCACAGCGCACGATGTTGAGTTCGCCCGGTGGCGCTGGTCCACAGTCGACGAGGTGCTGGCCGACATCGTCCCGTTCAAACGCGACGTTTACGCCAAGGTCATCGCCGCCTTCCGCGACCGATTGGAGCCCGTTGTATGAAAACCGTCATCCTCGCCCTTCTATCCCTTGCCATTGCAAGCCCCGCCCTCGCGCTGTCCTGTATGGCCCCCGACGCGGTTCGCCTTTACGAACAAGCCCGCGACAGCGAAGACACCTTTGTCGCCGTGCGTGGCCGCATCGATCTGAGCGAACCCGCCCGAGCCCCAGATCCGGACACGGAAACTCCCGCCACAACCCATGCCGTCATGAGTGGTTATGCCCTGACCAGCCATGGTTTCGGAGCAGTCTTCAATCGCCCGATACAAATCGAAGCCACGTGTTTTGGCCCTTGGTGCGGCAGTGCCGAAGGGTTCGAGGGCGAGCAACTTGCTATGCTGAAAGTGGGTGACGACACCGCCTACACACTCGCCGCAGACCCTTGCGGGGGCGCCGCGATGGCTTGGTCGAAAGACGGTGAACAACGTCTCCTTGCCTGCCACCGGACTGGTACCTGCCTGACCGCAGAGTAATCGACGTTGCGATCATTTTGGCGGGGAACGTGCCGACCCTGTATCTGATATGCAAATCGGGCAGAGCCGGCACAGAACTGTTTACTCGCAACACACTCAGGAAGACCTGTATCTGCCAAAACCATGCCAAAAGACGTCATTCCAATCAATGATCCTCCACCCGCCCTCCGTGGAAGTTGCCGAGGCCGCGTGAAATCCGGTCGGATCGCGTAGAATTCATGCGCTAAAGAATGCTGGCAATGAGAACAAAACGTGAATATCTTACACTATGATCTCGAGTCGTTGGTTACGCCCGCGCTTCGCGCCGGACGACCCACCGGGGGTGCCACCCCCGGACCCCCGAGGTATTTTTAAAAGGATAAAGCAGACCCGTGGCCTTCGCCGAGTTGAATATCACCTCGAATTTCACCTTCCTCACCGGCGCATCGCACCCGGAGGAATATGTCGACCGCGCCGCCCTTTTGGGCCTAAAGGCGCTCGCAATTGCCGATGAAAACTCGGTCGCGGGCATCGTGCGCGCCCACACCCGCGTGCGCGAAATCGCCCGGCAAGTGAAGGAACGTGAAAGCAGCGACTTGATCGGCCCGCCTGTACCAGTCGGGCTTTGGGCCAAGAAACCGCAGATCCTCGAAAGCTACCCCGGCGGATCGGAACGGCGCAAAAATGGCACCCTCGCGCCGGAAGAAATCGAGGACTTCCTTGATGGCCCCAAGGCCGCGTTCGAAACCCGCGTGCACCCATCGCTCCCATTAGATGCCTCCGCTGCGATCCTGAATGTGCCGCGCCTGATCCCGGCAGCACGCATCGTTCTCGACACCGGCTTCACTGTCACGACGATCCCCAAAGACCGGCAAGGCTGGGCAAACCTGTGCCGTCTGATCTCGCGCGGGCGCCTCCGGGCCGAAAAAGGCAGTTGTCACCTGCGCACCGACGATCTGGTCGAATTCGGCGCAAATCTTGCCCTTCTGATCCACCCACCAAACCCGCGCACGGCAAAGCGCGGCGCAAGCGGATGGCGACAAGAAGCGACACGCCTGACGCGCCACTTTGGCCCCGATTGCCACCTGCTTATCGCCCCTCGTTACGACGGTCAGGACCCCGAACGCTTCGACCGCCTGGCGTGCCTCGCCGACGACCTCAAACTGCCCACCGTCGCCAGCGCCTCCCCCCTCATGCACCACGGATCGCGCCGCAAGCTTGCCGACGTGCTGACGGCTGTGCGCACCAGCCGCAAAGTCGACGAACTTGGGCGCGCCGCCCTTGCAAACGCCGAACAGCGCCTGCGCTCTGAAACTGACCTTTGCCGCCTTCTCGGTCCCCACGCCGGGGCAGTTACCCGCGCCGCCGAGCTTGCCGGAAGTCTCGCCTTCTCGCTCGATGAACTCCGCTACGAATATCCCTCCGAGGTCACCAACGGTGAAACTGCCCCGCAACGCCTTTCACGCCTCGCCCACGAGGGCCTCAAATGGCGCTATCCCGCCGGCGCCTCCGACCACGTCAAAACCCTCCTTGCCCATGAACTCACCCTGATCTCGAAACTTGAGTACGAGCCCTACTTCCTCACCGTGCGCGACATCGTCGCCTTTGCCCGCTCCCGCGGCATTCTTTGCCAGGGTCGGGGATCCGCCGCCAATTCCGTCGTCTGCTACTGCCTCGGCGTTACCTCGGTCTCGCCGGAAATCGGCACCATGGTCTTTGAACGCTTCGTCAGTGAGGCCCGCGACGAGCCCCCCGACATCGACGTCGACTTCGAACACGAACGCCGCGAAGAGGTTATACAACACATCTACGAACGCTACGGCCGCCACCGCGCCGGGCTTTGCGCCACCGTCGTCCATTACCGCGGCAAACGCGCGATCCGCGAAGTGGGTCGTGCGATGGGTCTGACCGAAGACACGATCTCCGCGATTTCCTCGCAACTTTGGGGCTTCTTCGATACCTCCGGCATGGCCGACCAGCAACTAAAGGAAATCGGCCTCGACCCCACCGACCGCCGCCTTGCACAGACGCTCGAGCTGATCTTCGAGATCCAAGGCTTCCCGCGCCACCTGTCCCAACACGTCGGCGGCTTCATCATCACCGAAGGCCGCCTCGACGAACTGGTGCCCGTTGAGAACGCTACGATGGAGGACCGCACCGTCATCTGTTGGGATAAGGACGACATCGACAGCTTGGGCATCCTCAAGGTCGACATCCTCGCCCTCGGCATGCTGTCGTGCATCCGCAAAGCCTTCGGCCTGATCACCCGACACCACCAAACCGATTACACGCTGGCGACCCTGCCGCCCGAAGACCCTGCCACCTACGACATGCTTTGCAAAGCCGATAGCCTTGGCGTCTTTCAGGTCGAAAGCCGCGCGCAGATGAACTTCCTGCCGCGCATGAAGCCGCGCACCTTCTATGACCTCGTGATTGAGACCGCGATCATCCGCCCGGGACCGATCCAGGGCGATATGGTCCACCCCTACCTTCGACGCCGCAACGGCGAAGAGGCAGTCGAATTCCCCTCAGATGAGCTTGGCAAAGTGCTTGGAAAGACACTCGGCGTACCGCTGTTTCAGGAACAGGCCATGCAGATCGCCATCGTCGGCGCAGGCTTCACCCCAGAGCAGGCCGACCGCCTCCGCCGCTCCCTCGCGACCTTCAAAAAACACGGCAACGTCAGCGAATTCCGCACCCTCTTCATGAAGGGTATGCACAAGAACGGCTATGACGAAGACTTCGCGGAGCGATGCTTTTCCCAGATCGAAGGCTTTGGCTCCTACGGCTTCCCCGAAAGCCACGCCGCCTCCTTTGCCCTTCTCGTCTACGCCTCCTCATGGCTGAAATGCCATCACCCCGGCATCTTCGCCTGTGCGCTTTTAAACTCCCAACCCATGGGCTTTTACGCACCTGCTCAGATCGTCCGAGACGCACATGAACACGGCGTCCAAATCCTCCCCGTCGATATCAACGCCTCGACCTGGGACAACATCATGGAAAATGACGGCACCGGAGGCCTCGCGCTCCGCCTCGGCTTCCGCCAGATCAAATCCATGCGCGAAGAAGAAGCCACATGGATCGCCGCCGCGCGCGGCAACGGCTACCTCTCGATCGAAGACGTCTGGCGCCACGCAGGCATCCCACCCCGACAGCTTCGCGTCCTCGCTGAAGCGGACACGTTTGCCTCCCTCGACATCACGCGGCGCAAGGCGCTCTGGGCCGCCGCCGCCATCGCGTCGGAAAAACCTCTGCCGCTGTTCTCGGGGGACATGGACGGCGAAAGCATCCTTGAGCCGCTGGCAAACCTGCCCAAGATGTCGCTGGGAGAAGAAGTCGTCGAAGACTATGTCTCGATGCGCCTCACCTTGCGTGCGCACCCCATGGCCTTCCTGCGCCACAAACTCACGCCCGGATACAAGCCCCTCGAAACCGGCCCCGACAGCGCGTCACCCTTGCAAAAATACGTCGGGAAGTCGCCGGCACGAGCGGGGCAGAGCCCCAAAACACCCACCGCCTTACGCAGCTAAGCGCGCCGCAAAATCAAGACCGCGCCAAAGCCTTCTGAAACGCACGATAGGACCCCTTAGGCGTCCGGGCCTGGGTCTCATAATCCACATGAACAATCCCGAACCGCTTGTCATATCCAAACGCCCATTCGTAATTGTCCAAAAGCGACCAGGCAAAATACCCCTTCACCGGAGCGCCATCCGCAATCGCCCGGCGAACAGCTCCCACATGCGCATCAAAATACGCCACACGGGCCGGATCATCGACTGCGCCGCGGTCTCCGGGATCACGCCCCGCCATCCCGTTCTCGGTCACATAAATCGGCAAGTCCCCCGTGAAGTCCCGCTGCAAGCGCATCAAGACCCCATAAAGCCCCTCAGGATAAATCTCCCAATCCTGCGCCGTCTTCGGCAACTCGCCCGGCACCGCACGCTCAGACGGCCAAGCCATACCCGGGACATTCTGATGCAGAGACCGTGTGTAGTAATTCACTCCAAGCCAATCAATCGGCCCCGAAATCGCGGCCATGTCGTCCTCGAAACCCTCAGGCATATGCGGGGTCAATGCGCTTAAGATATCCTCAGGATAAGCCCCATGCGCGAGCGCACCTGCGAACCAGCGATTGTAAATCCCATCATAAACCCGCGCCGCCACCGCATCCTCTGGCGCATCGCTTGCAGCTTGAGAATGCTCAAAGTTCAAGACTATGCCAAGATTCTTCTGTCCTGCCGCCCGCATCACTTCCATCGACCGCGCATGGGCCACCAGCACGTGGTGCATCGCCCGCGCAGCAGCTCGGACATCGCGCAATCCCGGCGCATGCCCGCCAAGAAAATGCGATAACCACGCAACGCACCAAGGCTCGTTAATCGTCGCGACCGCGTCCATCCGATCCCCGATGCGTCCGATCACCGCTTGGGTGTAGTCGGCAAACCACTTGCCCACATCCGAATTGGTCCAGCCCCCCTTATCCGCCAAAGCCGACGGCATATCCCAGTGGTACAGCGTCAGGCTGGGAGACAGCCCCCGCGCCACAATCCCGTCCGCCAGCCGGTCATAGAAATCCAACCCCTCCGCACTCACGGTCCGCCCGTCCGGCATCACCCGCGGCCACATCGTCGAGAACCGGTACACATCGAAATTCCCGTCGCGAACAAGATCAAGATCCGCGCCCCAGCGATGATAGTGGTCGCAGGCCACCCGTCCGTCTTCTGCATTCACAACGTTGCCCGGAACCGCCGCAAAGGTATCCCAATGCGAAGATCCGACGCGGCCAAACGACGTGCCCTCAATCTGGTAGGCCGCAGTCGCCGCGCCAAACTGAAAATCCGACGGAAAATCCGCGCGTGTAAAATTAAAAGCCATCTCGAAACTCCTCGCCTTCAAGGTCGAAACCACGCCTAAGGGATGTACGCAAAACCAACAAGGTCAACGCGACTGGGCTTGATCTGGCGCAAGGCCGTTCCGCCTTAAAGGGCCTAGGCTTGCGCAAAAGGGGGGCACATTCATGCTCGATATCTCAACCGGAAAGATCGTTCGCGTCATCTTCCTCAGCCGCGAATATGGTCCCGAAAGCACGCAACTTGCCGACTATATTTCGGGAATGAACATCGACGAGCAAGTCAGCCTCGTCGCCTTGATGTGGGTCGGTCGCGAGACTTACAGCGCGGACGAGTTTGCCGAAGCCAAAGAGACTGCGCGTGTCGAAGCCACCGCCCCGACCGAACAGTATCTTTCCGGCATTCCTGGCCTCGCTGGATACCTCGAAGACGGGTTGGAAGCCCTCGGAATTGACGTCGCTGATGCAGAAGATCACATGTGACAATGTCCATTGGCGGTTAACGCACTGGCATCCTTGGTGAGTGAGCGCACCAAATTTCGTGGCCGCGCCACCATTGGCTACACCGTGAACCGACGTGATACCGACGTCGCATTTCTGCGCGCGCGCCCGCAAAAGAAGCCATTTACGAATAGCGGCATTGCGCGCAACACCCAACGGGCGACCCTTGCTCCTTAAAAGAGCAAACTCTCCTGACACTCGGTGTCAGTTGCGCCGCGTGACCTCTCGCCCCGACCCCGCTATCGTCGCCCCATGGCAGAACCAATCGACGATAAACCCCGCTGTTTCGGCTCCCACACCGAACTTTACGCCGACTACCACGACACCGAGTGGGGTGTTCCCGTGCAGGATGACCAAATGCTTTTCGAGATGCTGATCCTCGAAGGGGCACATGCTGGACTCTCTTGGGAAACGATCCTCAAAAAGCGCGAGGGCTACCGGGACGTTTACCACAATTTCGACGTCAAACGCGTGGCCAACATGACCGATTTCGAGTTGCACAAGGCGCTCAGCAACCCCGGCATTGTCCGGCACCGCCAGAAGGTCCCGGCAGCCCGCAAGAATGCACGTATCTTCCTGGCAATGCAGAAGGAATTTGGCAGCTTTTCTGACTGGCTCTGGGCGCATGTGGACGGAGAGCCCCTTAAGGGAAATTGGCCAACCGCCGCTGATATTCCCGCAACGACGCCTTTGTCCGATGCAATCTCAAAAGACTTGAAAAAACGCGGCATGTCCTTCGTCGGACCCACGATTATCTATGCGTATTTACAAGCCGTCGGCATCGTAAACGACCATCACAAAGGCTGCTGGAGCTACCGCGCCTAACGCAACCGCCGCAGAATTTCATAGCTTGCATAGCCATCAGGGATCATCCCAACAGACGCCTGAAACCGGCGGATCGCGGCGATCGTATTCGGCCCGATAATCCCATCGACACCTTGAGTGTTGAAGCCACGCCGCGTCAAAAGCTGCTGCATTTCCTGTTTCTCGCGGCTGGCAAGATTGCGATCCTCGCGCGGCCAACTAGCCCGAAGCGGTCCTCCACCGGCAATCCGTCCGCTCAAAAGCCCAACGCCAATCACATAGACATCCGCCGAATTGTACCTTTCGATCACGTGAAAGTTGTTAAAAATCATGAATGCCGCCCCCCGCGCCCCGGCAGGCAACAGGAT
>Ga0075467_10001412_pt1 | contig 19884 bp, 34 predicted proteins | sample DEB08_DNA_9_FD_75067 | JGI IMG/M metagenome (GOLD analysis project Ga0075467, IMG submission 75067) | Aqueous microbial communities from the Delaware River and Bay under freshwater to marine salinity gradient to study organic matter... | ecosystem: Environmental > Aquatic > Marine > Coastal ... | reverse complement strand
CCCCAAAACCCCAAAACCCCAAAACCCCAAAACCCCATGGTGGTGGCTGTTAATGTGAATGTCGGGGTATTGTTTAATTGCAGAAATTAAATTAAAGTTTAAATGGACCCCAGTAATCCAATCTCAACAACAAGGATTCAAACGCAAACTAATGGGAGGAACACAACTGATCCCACAGTCTTGGCGTCTGTTATGAACTCATAACAACGGCCAAGTCGAAGCAGCAATGGAGATCATAGTGTGACAAAGACGGCGAATGACGCCTCAGCCAACAACTCACTCTCCTAGCCCTCTGCTGAATTAATGACGATGTAGGCGGCCATGCGACCAGATGGCACCGATTCAACACTCAAACTCAGTCTTTAACAACTCCAGCATGAACAAGTCACGAAAAGTCGTCACTAGACCTAGTCTATCGGTTCCGAGTCGCGCGTGTACGAGTAGTGGGCGACACAGACTGACGAGCTGCAGAACATGATCCGAGCGGCGTCTCCCACTCGCGAGGTTGAAAAGCTCTTAATACTCGATCAGAAAGTTAAAAGCGGCCAAACAGTTATCAGCGATTCCGCAAAAAGTAAAGGGCTCACGCGCGGGAAAATTTGGTCAAATAATAACACAGGTGCTGGGAATCGCAATCTAAAACTATCCACTCCGCGCAATCAAGACTAGTTTCCGCACTCCAACGTCTAGCCACCTTCACGTAACACAATTACACCACGGGAGAAAAGCTTCTTGCAAACCGACACCTTTCTGATGATCAGTCAAAAGTAGGTGTCCTCTACTGCGAAAGGCTTCATGTCGTCACGTAATCAAAAGCGAAAGATGGCGACTACACTTTCGCCAACTTCTCGCTACCAGTCGCAAGGCGTCAGCAAGTAGTCGAAATAAGGACGAAGTCCAAGTTTTAAATAGTCGGGCAATACCTTGCAGTCACGGTAGATGAGAATTGAAAGTTCAAAGCCCTCACGGTGTGTCTCCAAACTCGAACAACCTACAGTGACGATCAAAAGAAACACCAACATGGCGAATATGACATTTGGAACTCACATGAACGACACAAACACGCAAGTTCACAGCGAGCTTGCATCGCAAAGTAAGGGCACATTAAGTGTGGAAGCAGGGATGTAAGTAGGAAATAGCTTGGAGCAGCCCTTGTTGACAAACTGGCCCTAGCCCTAAAAGGTTTCAGTGCAAAGAAAAAACGATGACGGACGCCACATCATGCAAAATTTGGGCATCCGAAACCCTTAGAACTTCCTTAACCTACAAACGGTTGAACAGCAGAAAAGTCCTTCTCATGTCACGAGAACTGGCTCCTTCGCAAAGAGACAGACACAGAAGCCAGTGTCGCAGTTTGTCAAAGCAATGGAATCGGGGGCGATGGAGTCTGGAATCTTTTTCCAAGACTCTGTTGAGCATCACACTGACCAAGAGACGGAAGTTGGAGCAGCCATCAGTCAAATTCGACCAGGAACTTCTAACCGCTCTCAACCTAGGCGCGGTCTGTCGCAGTCAATCTTCAGTCCGAAAAGTGTGACCACCTTCCAAGGCCAGCATAGCTAAGCCTTCGGTGTACCAACTAGCACGATGTAGTTTACGAGATCTAGACCCGGGGCAACGACCATCGCAGGTGCCTAAGACTAGCACCGTCGAGGTAAAAGTCGCGTCGATGTCTTTCCTAACCCGCAGAGACTAACCCTGGAAAACAGGATGACGGCGATGAATATTCACAATTATGCGAGTTAGAACATCGAAGCAGGCACTATGCATAACAATGGAAGAAACTTTACTCGATCTGATGCCCTCTCGCCTGCCAACCAGATCTCATAGCCGTCTACTCAGCAAGCTGGCTTTTTCCAGCAGGTACGCTAAACACTCATAGCTCCAAACTTTGCCACCTCCTAGCAGACAAAGAGAAGAGGCGTGTCGGCTGTTGCTGGAAGGCATGTATCTGAGCACCGCAAGACGCTGTTGTCGCCCCAGCCTCAAGTTGGCCACATTTCCATCCCATAGACTAATTCTATGACACCCTAATCTAACCAACAGCAAAACTTGCACAGGAAAGACACAGTGCCATTGGCTCTCAAGTCTTAACTAAGCTCTCAGCGACCACAGACATAAATGCGTGGCAAGAGTGCTCAGGGTACTCAACGACCAGTCAAAATGATGATGTAGTCAAAGATAGCGCCTAAAAGTCATGTCAAGGTGCCCGACTTCCTCCGCAACCATCTGAAGACGCGCTTGGAGGACATCCTGAGCCAGAAGATTGAAAATGAGGACAGCCAAAGCAGACCTAAGAATGAGTTCCACATCACTGACTTATTGGCAGTGAAAGATGCTGATTTTGACAAAGGATCTTCAACGGTAGTAGCTGGCTCCAGTGTGCAGATTAATGGCTCCCATCACGATTCAACTTTGCCATAGCGAGAGTCTGGGCAGTCGAAGCTGAACACAAAAGTAGTTTTCCAGACAATAGACAATGCCGAACGACAAGCCCCAGACCAGTAGACAAAGCAGCCTGACAGACAAGAAAGTTTCTTGGCATCCTTGCTCGATAACTAAAACGAATGGAACAATCACAAACCCTAGGGTGAAGATACGCGGGGATTGTAGATCGACTTGAGGGGCAGTGAAGGGCTTCCGTAGACCAATCAAGACCTACTTGCTACCTAGAAGACACTGTATAATTAAAATGACGCCAAGACTACTACCTTTAAATTAGGAGAGATGGACGAAGCCAACGTTGGTGAAAGCACTCATGAGCAGGTGGAGACAACTGTCCACTCGGCACGACCTCAAACAAGTTCGAACTCATAGATGCTAGCGATCGATACTATTGACTTTAGACATCAACAACGCTCAAGTGTCAAGGTGACCAAAACAGCCCAAGGTCCGAAAGCACCACAAGCTCCACCTCAGTAGCTCCATATAAACGTCTGCGATGTGAATACGTCGTAAGGGAACATCACAGCAAATATTTCCTCGTCAATTCAAGATTCTGTCGGTGTGAAAGGCATCAAGTCAGGGGAGCCAAAGATCACCACTGTGCAACGAGTACTGCACCCACCTGTTTCGAAGAAAGACAAGGAGCTGAAGAAGGATTAGATCAGAGGTCTTTCAATCGATCGGAAGCATTTTAATGCCTACACGAAAACACTCCACTCAATGAAGCATACCTACGCCTTTGAGAACGTCCTTGACATCCCACCACACATAGTAAGCGACGCCAACTTCGTGCCCGCCCTCCACAAAGTCGACCCCGATAAGCTAGCGATCCTAATTCGTCCAATCAAGAAGTCTAATTCTGAAGAAGACGACATTCTTGAAACATAGGAAGAAGATAAGTACACGCGTATCATGGAGAAGCAGGAAAAGTAGCAGACGAAAACTTCGTCAGCACTGGACGAAGCCTCCACGTCGATTTACTCAGATACAAAACTTGCGAGCAACTACTCCTCCGAGACGATCGTCAACAATGTCCCGGTTTCTTTCAAAGTTGACCCCCTGTTCAAACTATAGCAATAGCCAAATGTGACTGATGAGCTTTACCAGGACATCATGTCTCAGTGGGTAGTTGACAAGCATGTCGATTTGTACACGCCAAGAATTGACGGGTTCTTGCACGACATTAAAGAGCTTTCAGATTCACAGAACAAGTTTTTTAATCTGAAGTGCGGCATGGAGCAGGCTGAGCAAGCTGCTCTTTATGGAACAACTGAGACTTTGAGCTCCGAGACAGAGCGTATGGTTGACATGTCAAGGATACCAATGCGCAGTCACGTGAAAATGATGGACTTAGCAGGTGAAAATGAGAATCCCATCGAGCAGTAGCCCGTGCCCTCGACACCAACACGGCCAAGCGTCAAAGGAAGGCTTTCAACGATCAAGACTTCTCAGTCATTCCATGAAACTTCACCAACTTCCTCGGTTTCAGTCTCCAGCAAAGGCTTCAACATCAAGCCGCTGCAGCCAACTGGTCCAAAGGAAGACCCCTTCAGGGATTTGATCAGACAGAGAGACATCTATAAAGAGTGTTCAGATCTCTTCAATCGACGTGTTGTCTTCGCGCTGTCAGAGCATAACTCCTTGACAGCAGTAACAACCAAAATCGATCTCAACCATGATGCGATCGCGAAACTTTAGGAGTGCGTACCTATGTACAGAGACCAGCCAATCGCGAACATCCTGCCACTCGACCTATTCGACGACTTCTCCGGAGAGTGCAATCGGCTGGCTCTTTTGATGGAGAAAAAGCGAATTAAAGACGATTCCGAGATGAAGGTCTCTGTTGCCGTGCAGGACAAAGCCGGCAATCAGTACTCAATCAAAGGCTACGCGCTTGACTACCTGGAAGACCTTCAGGAGTTCATCATTGAGATCAATGGAGTGAGGCATCTAGTGGGCCGTCTGCGGATCCAATTCGAAGAGTTCGAGACAAAGGAGCAAGCGGAGACTCGTCGAGGCATGGCCTTGCAACTTCAACAAGAAACATTCCACAGGTTGAACATGGAGAGGATCTTCTTCAATGAGGTGCTCAAGTTGCACCCTAACTTGCGACAGCCATCCAAGACAACAGTTAACATCTAGAAGCTGCTGAAGAAGTCGTTCAAAGATTGGAGCAGTGAGCCGATGTAGGAGAAGATTAGGAAGCTGATCACACAGGTCGACGCCTTGTACTGCTATTCTCTTTTAAAGTCTGTAACGATGACTGAAATTGAAGAAGGGAACATTCGGTACACTTGCATGGTTCAAGGCTACAAGATTCTGCGTAGCTCCCAAGACGCAGCGCCTTACTACGCACTCGCATCATACGAAAAGAATGGCCGTCCTCTTGACTTCTTCATGAAACGAAAGCAAGTTCACGAGCTGCTCAATGACTACAGTCTTCTCGGTCGGAAGTGCTTCAACGACGCGCTCGAGTTCATCAATTGTCTCAAGATTGACCTCTTGGACAAAACGCCAATCTTCGAGATACCGCTCAGCGACAAAACGTTGACTTACTTGAGCACGTTGCCCCAGTTTGCTAAGCTCAAAAAGCACGAGATCGTGCAGTTGACCCAGGACTACCCAGTCGAAGGTCTCGTCTTTGTCCAGACGCAAAATGCATTGGCGGCCCACTTCCGTAAGGTGGTGACTCACCGGTGGCAGGAGAAGATCACGCAGTACGTCGAGAAGATGATTGCGAAGAACTTTGGGAGAAAGAAGAAGGCGAGTCAAGTCAGAGACCATAGGGTGCTCAATCCATTCTTGGTCCGGTTTTTCAAAGCTGTTTACTCTATCTAAGTGTCTCATTTGCATAACAAGCTGCACACTGAACTCAAGCACTACCTCCACTTTCTTCTCCAGTTCGCCAACCAGAACGAGAAGTTCAAAAAGTCGCACGTGTACACAGTCCTCCAACTCAACAAGATCCTGGTGCCCATCGCCAAGAAGCCACTAATCAGGATCTAGGTCGAGCTGAGAAAGAAGAAGTCCTAAATTTAAAAGTCAAAGACCATAGGGAAGCCCATGGGCATAGGAAAAATAAAAAATAAGAAAGACTTGAAGCAGAAAGAGACATTCTCGTATGTGCTGAACACGTCGCCCAAGCTGGATTAGGTTTACTTCGAGTTTTTGAACGTTGTCAACGACATTCACTCCAAGTTCTAGAAGTTAGAGCGGCTGGAAAAGCTGATCTACCCGAACCTCAAGCTTGGGTCTCCCTACTTACAAGTCAACATGGGCTCCATGGACTCCTAAGCTTTCACAGATTTGGACAACGAGGAGTCAACAGCAGACCGAGGTAAATCCCAGAGAGGAGGAATCAAGATAAAAATGAGAGCTAATAGCGAGGGGCTCTCAGACAATAATTAAGCCGACCTGATGGTGATGAAGAACCAGATAGACTGCGTGATCGAGGAGATTATCGACAAAACTGAAAGCCAAGTGTAGTATCTAAACAAGTTCACCAGGTACATGGGTGTGTCCTTTGACGACATTCTCACCGAGCTCAAGTCACAGATCTATGAAGAAAACATTTCCCAAAAGTTCTCCGACAGCGATGAACCGGAGTTAGAGCATGATCATGATGATTCGGAGATTAAAAGCACGGCGGAGGACAAGAAGAACGATATCTCGAAGGTGGAGATCACACAAGAAGTTTACTTCCACAAGTTCAACGAAATCAGGAACGCCTACTGGCAAGTGCAGCTTGAAGTGCACGACGAGTACAACTTTGGACTCACTCTGCTCGACTGCAAGCACTTTAAACAGCACATCGTGAAGACGTTGGCCTACCTAATGCAGAAGTTCGAGAATCACCTCAACAAGGACTTTGCTGAGCTGCTCAACGACCTCTGGGATAAGAACCAGAAGATCTGGGACAGAATTACGCAAGTACATGACGACATCGATATGACTATCGCGCAAATGGAGTACATCGAGGCACTCTAGCACGAGGAGATCTTCGAAGAAATGTTCACCATCATTTCCCAGATTACACAAAAGAAGAACTTCTTAGACTCTCTCTAACTGTCCATCACCGAAGAATAGTTCTCCAAGTACCTGAGCCTGTACGAGTTCCCGACCGCCTTCAGAACTATGTTATTCCAAAAGTACAGTCGATTGGAATAAGAGCAGGCGTCCATCTCCGCAACCATTAACCAGCAAGCGATAATGTACAAGCAGGAGATTGCCATCTACTTCAAGGAGTTCGAACGCTATTGCCACATCGGAATCCAAACTAAAGAAGAGCTACTCCGCTTAGCCACTGATGAAACCAGGACATCGATCTAGATGATGATCTAGAGCTCCGAGACAGATCTATAAGAAGTGAAGTACATTTGGAATCAGCCGTACATCGAATACAATGGGAACAAGATGAGGGAGCTGGTTGACGAAGTCAAAGAACTTGAAAACAATTGTAAACAGATCGTTAAAAGACAAGAGGCACTGAGCATAAAGCAAAGTTCGTTCCCAACTCTCAACCAGTTGCGCAACAAAATAAAACCGTTTGTACAACTTTGGGACGCAATCATCCAGTTTAACTAAGTGCACGACGACTGGTGGAAGAAATCATTTGTTCATCTCAACGTAGAAGAGATCGAAGAGTACTCACAAGAGTGGTACCGCAAGCTCGCCTACGTACAGAGGAGCTCCCACGTAAACAAGCACGCGGGGCCCATGTCTTTCGTCACCTACATGGGGCAGAAGCTCGAGAAGCTCAAGGATTTTATGCAATTGATCACTGCGCTCAAGGCGAAGGGTCTCGAGAAGAGGCACTACTTGTAGATGACCAGGGAGTTGGGCTTAGAGATGAACCCTAATAAGATCAATTTAGCTTGGCTTTCTAGGCAAGGAGTACACAAAGGCAAATCGTTGGAAGTAATCAAACAGATCGCGGACGTGGCCCAAAAAGAAAACGCAATCAAGCTGACACTGGAGCAGGTCGACAATGAGATTCAGACGACAGAAATCCATGCGGTCCAGTATAAAGACACTGGCACTTACATACTCAGAGGTATCGATGACGACCTGGCCGTTTTCGAGGAATGCAACACGAAGGTGGCCTCGATCACACAGAACGTATTCGCAAGGGTTTTCAAGGACAAAGTCGAAAGACTTTCCAAAGAACTCGGATTTATGATAGAATTCTTCACAACATGGAAGAACTTGCAAAAGTATTGGGCCTACCTCATGCCCATCTTCGAGCAAGGTGACATCTCGAACCAGATGTCCACCGAGTACCAGAGCTTCAAATCTATAGACTCGATCTACCGCCATGAACTGTCTGGCGTCAACGGGACTGAAAAGAAGACATATCAAAACTTCGCGCACAAAGAAGGCCTCGCGATACAGGCAACTCAGCTCACGAAACAATTCGACTTCCTGCTGAAGAGTTTGGCTAAATATCTCGAAGGCAAACGGGAGCACTTCCCCCGTCTCTACTTCCTATCCAACGAGGAGATTATCGACATCGTCGGTCAAATGGATAATATTGAGCAGATCGAGCGAAGTTTGTTCAAAATGTTCGACGGTGTTAACACAGTTACCGTGGCTCCCAGCGAGACCTCACTCTAAGATGAGAAGCTGGGTTCACTGGCCGATGAAAATCTTGAAAATCGAACCAAAGAAAGGAAAAAGAAACGAGAGCGAGACGAGAGTGGCGATTTCAGTCCGCTGCCAGAAATCACAGGCGTCAAAAATTCATAAGAAGAAATCTTAGAATTCCAAGGTCAAATTGTTTTAGAAGGCGGTGTTGAGCTGTGGCTCAAACTTCTGGAGTATTCTATGAAAAATGCAGTCGCGAAGACCATCGTGAAGTGTTTTGACAGCTACCACGAAATGAAGTTCAACGAATGGCTGCAGCAGTGGCCCACACAGATGGTCCTAATCGTGCTCGACATAAAAACCACGAGAGACCTGTCTGAAGTCTTCGAAAAGAAGCGAGGCATTCAGGCGAAGCAGAAATAAATTATTGAGCAGCTTTACAGCACTGAAAAGAAGCACCCCGTCAAGCCAGATCACACCGAAGCCTTAAAGAAAATATACAAGCGCGTCATCACACAAATCTAAGACCTGACGAAGATGATTCGCCAGCAGCTGGACCAGTGTTAACGAACCAAGATCAACTCTCTGCTAATCTCGAGGGTACACGCGCGTGACACGATCCGAAGAATGATCTACACAAATGTGGACAAGGCCACAGACTTCCTCTGGGGAATCTTCATGAAGTTCTAACTCAGGCAGACAACCTGGGGCGTCGACATGGCAAAAATGCACTTAGAGTCAATTAGTCACCAAAATACTCTCAAAACAGCGAAACAGAATTTCAAGATGAGCAAGGGCATGAGCACAGAGGACTCTCTCGAGGAGGCGGCCCTTAATGAAGAAAGAGGTAAAACGGGCCATAAACCCATGTGGTACAAGAGGTAAGACAACGAGGTCTGCTATGAGCTCTCGATTGAAATGGTCGAATGCGGATGGCCATACGGCTACGAGTTCTTGTCGAACAATGCAAGGTTGGTCATTACTCCACTGACTGATCGCTGTTTCTAGTCGCTGTTCTTGGCACTTGTGTCTGACTATGGTGGTGCTCCGATCGGCCCAGTCGGCACGGGCAAGACGGAGACGACCAAAGAGTTGGCGAAGCGTATGGCACGGCACACGTTCGTGTTCAACTGCTCAAGCAGTTTAGACTTTAGTGCCATGAGTAAGTTCTTTAAAGGCCTTGCTGCGAGCGGTACCTGGTCTTGCTTCGATGAGTTCAACAGAATTAAGATCGGGGTTCTCTCGGTGATCTCCCAGCTGATCATCAGTATCTAGCAGGCGAAGCGTGAAAAGTTGAGACAAGTACGACTTGAAGGATCCAAGATTGCGTTCTAACCTCACTGTGCCGTCTTCATCACGATGAATCCATTTAGTATGGGACGTACTGAGCTGCCTGACAACTTGAAGGCACTGTTTAGAACTGTGACGATGACTGTCCCTGACACTTCGTTCATCTGTGAAATCATGCTTTATAGTGCTGGATTCCACCAAGCGAAGACCCTCTCGAAGAAAATCGTGCGAACTTTCAAACTTGTGGAAGAGTAGCTCTCAAGCTGCATCCACTACGACTTTGGGCTCAGGACGATCAAAAATGTGATGCTTCACGCTTCATACCTTAAACTGAGAGCCATGAAGGTGCAAACGAGTAAGATGCTTAAGTTGACTGAAGCCGATAAACGCATGGAGCAGTACCTGGGCACGATGCGCCAGATGCAGCTCAAGAAGTTCAAGACGTCGAAGCATAAAGACACTCAGCCGATATTGTAACGATCGAAGCTGATTCGAAAGATAAGTATGATTTCGGAGAGCGAAGGAGATGGCCAGGTGTTCAACACTAGCAAGTTCAGTGATCTGCAGAAGTTGCTCTATATGGCAGGGCAAACTCCTATCAACGAAGAGACAGATGAGAATTCGACTTCGAAAGTGGTCACTGAGATGGCGACCGAGATCCAGTCTAGGAGGCACGACGACGTAATTGAAAAGTTCGATGACGCCCATTCGTAGATAAACACCATGAGGACGGCGAATAACAAAGACGGATCCGTGTTGTTCGACTTCGATTTCATCCAGAAGCACCTCGGCTGTGAGACCTATGAGGTGCTGGAGACGGAGGACTTGCTGGAGGAGTTCATCGTACAGCGAGCAATCCTTGACATCAACTTGCCGAAGTTGCTACAAAACGATCACTCTATCTTCGAGAATGTGTGCTCTGACGTCTTCCCCAAGACTCCCAAGCCTAACGTGCACTATGGTAAGATCAAGGAGCTCACTGAACAACGACTGCTCAAGAAAGGGCTCTATGCTGGCGAAGACTTCATGCAAAGTATTCTTAACTTGTACGAGACTACGTTGAACAGACACGGGGTGATGCTTGTTGGAAGTCCCGTCACTGGCAAAACAATGGCCATCAAGATCTTGTAAGACGTCATTAACCAGTTGACACTGAAGGAATTCAGCACCAAGAAGAAAGCATTCCAGAGGCAGAAGGCCGACAAGCTGGGAATCACCTACACAGAAGAGGAAGATTAGCTTATACCATCGACTAATGACCCGTTTGTCATCGCCGCTTTCCAACTCTCAGACGAGGAAGCCAATCTGATCAAAGACACGTGTGTCTACCGCGGGTTGCAAAGTTTCGTGATAAACCCCAAGAGCATGAACCTGGTGCAGCTAATGGGCAGCTTTGACGAAACGAGTCGCGAATGGAACGATGGCGTTTTAACCTATGTGATGAGGCAGGCGTCGCAAGAAAAGAGTGGAAAGTAAATACTCATCACCTTTGATGGGCCAATCGATCCTGACTGGGTCGAGAACCTCAACTCAGTCCTGGACGACAATTAGCGCCTCAACCTGATCACAGGAGAAATCATTTCGCTGACAGATCAGATAACGGTGTTGCTGGAGACAGCTGACTTGAAGAACTGTTCGCCAGCGACTATCTCCCGGTGTGGCATCATCTACATGCGTGATGAACTGCTTCCGATAAAGGCCTAGCTGAACTAGTGGATCAAAACACTGCCAAGAATCTTGACAGACCAGCTTGAACGTATTGACATGATGGTCAACTTCTTTATTCAGGAGATCTTTGACCGCTTCGTTGAGCCCCACATGCTGATCTACAGGATCCGAAAAGACTGGGTTCTTCTCACCTTCACGAAAGTGTTCGAGTCCTTGATCAACGACTACAGAAGTGATCGGTACAAGGACGTGCAGGCTCAACTGTAGAAAATTCACCAAGCGCGACAAGGCGGACCACCAACTCTCACATCGATGGCGACGTCCCGACACGGCTCGTAAGTATCTCTCCATAACCCCAACGATAAGGGCGGCTCTACAATTCCTGAAGCACGGAACGAAGAAGAAACATCGTCCCCTCACTCGGGCACCGTTGGAACAGAAGCTTAATTTACAGCAGGCCCGGCCTCACAGACAAGTGCCCATTACACTAAGGTCAAGCAGCCAACAATCAAGTTTGCAGACAATGACGTTCTGTACATCTAATCGATGAAGCAGAAGCACTACTGGATCGACTGTTTCTTTGTCCAAAGTCTCATTTGGTCATTTGGGTCAATCCTGAAGGAGCCCTACAAGAAAGAATTCGAGATGTGGCTGAAGGACACGATTTAGAAGAAAGACGCCGAGAAGGAAGAGAAGCGGATTCGTGGAAGCGCCGAAAGTTCCAAGATACGCTCGATCTTACCGAAGAAAAACAAGGGTGTCGACGATGATGACTACATGCCGTACGTGCCAACAGATGACTTTGTTATTGGCCAGCTCGAGATCTTGACAGCAAGTCTGCCGTTGAACCAGTCCATCTACGACATCTACTTTGATTTAGAGACTTCACAGTGGATGACATGGCAACACTTGAGTGAGATTACGTAAGATGTGCATCAAGGTGGCCGTCTCCAGGACAAGACACGAAGACATGGCCTGTTCACAAACTTTTTGCACACCCGCGACACTGTCCAGTACATGTACATAATGGAAAGGTTGGTGCGAGCGGGGCAGAACGTGCTTTTGCTTGGACCCACGTCGACAGGAAAGACGTGGACGATGCGAAACTTCATGCTGCAACGCATGAAGGACAAATCGATCGACTACGAGCACTTCAGTTTCTCGAGCTGTGTGGAAGCTGAGCGCACGCGACAGCTAATCGAAACTCCATTGAAACGCAAGCGAAAGACTTCGATCTACCCGCCCGAAGGTGTCCAAATGGTTTACTTCATTGACGATGTGAACATGGCTCACCGAGATGAGTACGACATCCAGAGTGCCAACGAGTTGTTACGGCAGTGGTTTGATCATCAAGGCTGGTTCGATATCAACTTCATGTCCTTCAAGAAAATAAAAGATGTGTCCTTCTGTGCAACAGTGAGTATTGGAGAGTTCGCCAACTCTAAACAGCTTTCAAATCGCTTTGAATGGCATTGGGCGGCCATCGGCTACACCAACTACCGCAACACCCACATCGAGTAGATCTTCACGCACATTATCAACTAGGTTGTCCCGACTAGTTGGCCAAAGCATCTCGCTAACCCCGAACAGAACATAATTCGAGCAACGATGAGCTTCTTTGAAGAATACTAAAAGCTGATCAAGCCAGCGCCGACTAACTATCTACTGCGGCTCAACCAGAGGCATCTCCTGAAGATACTCTTCGGCGTGGTCAACGTGATCCCGAGCTATTGTCAAACTATGGAGACAGTGGCGACGCTGTGGCTCCACGAAGTCAGCCGCACATGCTTGGATCGTATCATGGACGTCAGTGAACAGAAAGAGCTTCATGAGGTGTTTAAGAAAATTGCAGTTGAAAACTTTTAAGTCGACGAGCGTCTGCTTCCGGACACTTGCGCGTAGCCTTTCTTCTGCTACAACAAGCCAGAGTATGAGGACGTGTACACGGAAATTCATACCAGATCAGAGATAATAAACCAAATGCAAGACGCTCTCGCAGACTACAACGAGCTACACTACAAGCAGCCGCTGGAAATCGTTATCTTCTCGTTCATACTGGACAACACGATCAAGATTAACAGGTCGGTGATGTCGCCGTATGCAAGCACGATAATTATCTCTGAGGAGGGCTCCGGCGCCAACCCCATGACTAAGCTCGCCACCTACCTCGCCCACTTCATCTGCCACGAGTTGGACACGGAAATGAACTATCAGAAAGAAGACTGGTCGATGGAGTTGAAGCAGACTATGGCGATGGTGGGTATCGAGAAGAAGCAGGTTGTTTACTGTGTTCAAGAGAAAGATGTCATCTTCCCCGAAATACTTCTTAACCTAGACGCGCTGGCAGCCCATGGAGAATTGGTCTGGCTTTTCAATAAAGAAGAAACCGAAAATTTAATTCATCAGACCAGGTTCCGCTCTCTGACAGCATAAGTGAAGAAGAAATCGGACTCACAAGTTCTGGAAGAATTCCGAAACAACTGTCGCGAGAGCTTGCAGCTAGTGTTGCTCCTGACTCCTCGTTCGGAACTGCTCAGATCTAAGATGCGCGAGTATCCCAACATCATCAATAAGTCGACAATCATTTGGCTCGGCGAATGGGACGAAAATGGTTTCGAGCATGTATCGAAGAAGTACTTTAATCAGCAGAACGATGAAATGGAAGAAATCCAGCTGACGAAGACCAAGGAAGTCATACAGACCATCATCGCAATCTACAAAGACGTCACTGCTGCCGCTCCGACCTATTTCGATCAAACTGGCCACTTCGTCTACATTTCACCGCGCCACTTCGAGAACTTCTGCATGAGCTACAAAGCGATCATGCGCAAAAGAAAGGAAGAGCTTATCATCTTCAGAACGAGGTTCACGAATGGACTCTTTGGCATCGAGAAAACAGAGTAAGCAACTGAGAAGCTACAAGAGCAGCTGGCGAAGCTGTCACCTGAGTTAGTACAGAAGCAGCAGACGATCGAGGCGCTTATCGACAAGATGGGAAAAGACAAGGTGGACATCGGCAAGTAGATCAACTTGATCTTGCAGGAGGAAGCTTAACTTGCGACCCAATATGCTGAAGCGTAGAAGGTGCGTGCGCAGTGTGAGCGCGAGTTTGCCTCCATCGCGCCAATCTTCAACAAAGCTATCACGGGGCTCCAAATCATCAAGAAGCATTAGATAGATGAGCTACGATGCTTGAAAAGTCCTCCCGAAGGTCTCAAAGTACTCCTCAAAGCCGTCTGCATCATAATGAAAGTGAAACCAAGAATATGTCACGATAAGGGGTGCAAGAGCGATGACTACTGGACTCCAGCCGTCGGTAACTAGCTTCTCGGCAACAAGAACATCTTGTAGATGCTGGGCGCCATCTAACCGACGTCCCTAGACATCAAAACGATGTGCGAGCTTGAAGACTTGACGGCTGACGAGGCTTTCTCCTACCAAATGGTTGAGAGCACAAGCCAGGCTGCCAAGAGTCTCTTCATGTGGGTCAAAGCTGTTCGCAATTACTTCTATGTGTACAAGACAACGCAAACTTTCCGTGACAAGCTAATCATGGCGGACTTGTAGATCAAGCACCAGAAGAAGTTGATCTCCGAAAAGAGGAATGAAATCAAGTCTTTGGAGGCAAAGCTACAGACGACCAAAGCATCATACCAAGTCAAAGAAGAGGAGATTAAGCGGTTTTAGAAGGAAATTGATGATTGCTACATAATGAAGAGCAAGGCAGCACGACTGCTGAATGCCTTAGGAGGTGAGAAGCAGAAGTGGAGAGTGTGCCAGAATGTCGCAGACAAGAAGCTCAAAAACTTGGAAGGAGATAGTTTGATTGCAGCTGCAATGGTCTGCTACCTCGCTCCTTTCACGCAGAAAATCCGAGATTACTACTTCGCAAAATGGCACTCAATGATCGAGAACCGCCACATCGCTATCACTCGTAAGCTCAACTTTAACGCCTACTTCGGAGACCCTCTGAAGATCAAAGAGTGGGTCAACAACCACTTGCCCTCCGACTCCTTCAGTATCCAGAATGCCATAATCTAGGAACTCAGTGCTAGCCAATGCATCATTATAGATCCATAGATGCAAGCGAACAAGTGGTTGAGGACGGAGATTCCCAACCTGAAGATCCTCAACCAAGAAACGAGCAAGTTCGTCTAGGAAGTAAAGCTGAGCCTCAAGTTCGGCAAACCGATTCTCGTCGAAAACGTGAATGACCAAATCAGCCGCGTTCTCTACCCCATCTTCAAACTGGGAAAGATACAGAAGAAACCGGGGAAGGTTTACTCTGTGAACTTGGATGGAACTGCCACGACGATTGACCCCAACTTTAAGATGTACATCACTTCCGTTAACAAGACGCCTGACTTCGGCCCTGAACTGTCGCTGCTGGCCAACTTCATCAACTTTGGAGTGACGCAAGAAGCATTCGAAACGTAGATCCTCAGCATCATTCTGCAAGAACTTGAGTCAGAGCTGGACATGAAGCAGAAGATTTACAGGAAGCAGACCTTGAGCTGGCTGAAGGACCTGAAGTAGATCGAAGAAGACATTTTGAACATGCTCAAGGAAAGCCAAGGCGACGTCGAGGTTGTCATCGAAGAGAGTCTCATTGAAAAGCTATAGGGCAGTCGGCTCGTGGCAAAGCGAATCGGTCGATCACTGAATGAGATCAACGTCGCAATGAAAAACCTGGTGCGAACTGCTGTCATCTACAAGCCGGTCGCAGTCAGAGCCAGCAAGCTTTACTTCTTATGCACAGACATGTCAAAGTTGAACCACATGTACCAATTCACCCACCAGTGGTTCTTCGACGTCTTCCTCAATCAGCTCAAGCTGACAGACATCAGTGACTAGAAAGGAGATTACCAGCTGTAGAAGATAATGGACACCTTCACGAGGCACTTCTACTGTCAAGTGTGCCAAGCTATCTTCGAGAAAGACAAGATCCTGTTTGGCTTCTTGCTGGCGTACAGGATACTAGAGTGTGAAGTGTAGATCGATTTGAAACAGGTCGAGTTCTTCATCAAGGGCTCGCTCTCTTACGAGACTGACATTGAAGGGCTATCGACGCAGCTCAAGGACATCAAAGACTACAAACGAATGAAAACGAAGAAGGAGTAGGAGCAGAAGACTTACGAACGGCGCAAGCGCAAAATCCCCTTCATGAACAAAGCCTAGTGGAAAGCACTTGAGAAGCTCTCCCAGATTCCTCCTTTCAATCAGAAGAACTCGTAGAATAAGTGTTCCAACCTGGTGTAGCACGTCGAGGCACACCCCAACGATTGGATGCACTACATCTACAACACGTTGACGTATGACATTAACTCGGGACAGCACTCATCCGATGACGACTACATGACAGACTCAGACTTAGGAAGTAAGAGTGATCTTAAAGGCAAGCCATTCGCCAGCTCCGGGTCGAGCCTCCCATCCAAAGCCCCACCAATCCCTGCAAAGGGAAACAAAACCACGAAGGTCAGGTGGAAACAGGATGAAGCAACTGGCTTCGCTGAACAAGTCAAACTGACGAAGCAAAAGACGGGCATCAACCAGCAAATGCCCGGTGGCTACGAACAGTACAACTATAAGATAGCTTACTAGAACACCAAGGAGGCAGCTAAGATGGAAGCAGCGGTCAAGAAGCAGATTGCTCACGGTATTCTCATGCTGATGACCAAGAAGTAAATTCAGAAGGCTCAACGAACGAAAGAAGAGATAGAGCTTGACAAGATCTTCGACCTGGACCTAGTTTCGTCAAAAGACGATGAAGACTCTTTGTCTGGTGAAAGCGCCGAAGACGACAAACCAGAAAAGACGGCGCCGAGCAGTGACGAAGAAGACACCTTGGAAGCCTTTGAGTTCTACAGAAAGAACAATATAGAGGAGGATACGAAGATAGCAGAGACAATTATCGCAGGTGTGGCTGAGTACACCGAGTTCCAAGTTCAATCGCGCGAGTACAAGAACCATATTAACAAGAAGTAGTTCACTATCAACTCACATTTGCTCCGTCTGTGCGTTATGCGTTGCTTCAGACCCGAGAACCTCATGCATGAGATCAAGAGTTTCATCGTCAGCTTCCTTGACAAGCGCTACCAAGAGCCGCCCAGTTTCGACTTTGTAAACATATTTAACCAAACTGACAGATTTGAACCAATCTTGTTCATGGTCGGCCAAAACGTAAACACCTTCGTAGAGTTGAATAACCTGCGCTATCTGACCCCAATTGGCTCCTCCATCACGATAGACTACCAATCACTTGGCTCTCTTTGCAACGAGCGGATCGCGAAGATGATTATCAGAGCAGCAGCAACGGGCCAGTGGGTCTTACTTGACAACCTGCATCTGGCCACCGATATCATTCCCAACTTGCACAAATTCCTCGACACCATGATTGAGCTTCACTTCGAGTACAAAAAGAACCTGACTCTCGAATTCAAGATGCAGCAAGAGAAAGCTTTGTTGGCCAAGCTCAAAGGCACTGGCTAATTCGGCAAAAAAGGCAAAGATCTTTTGAGCTTTGGTAGCACGGTGATGAGCGAAAAGGAATACGAAGACTTTGTTGACAAAAAGCCATCAAACCTCGCTGACAGTGAATTTAAACTCGACAAGGAGGAGGGAAGTAAAGAAGACGAAGAGAATGAAATGGGAGACAGGAACGAGGAGCCCAATTTCGGAATCCTCAACAAGAATAAGAAGAGCATGGACGAAACAGCACAAGTGTTCACAAAACCACAGCAGATGAGTAAGACGAGGAAAAGGAAAAAGAATGACGCGAGGCTTTGTCTGCTTGATCTGCTTGATGAATATGAAGAGGTAGGCAACGAGTTTGACAAAAAGAACGAAGCGCATGAGCTTTCGCCCGAAGAAAAAAGTTTGGAAGAGCTCGTGTTCCCAGAAACTCTTCTTTTCCCGATCCACAAGAACTTCAGGATCTTCTTGACAACGTTCCCCGTAGACTACTTCCCAGCTACGTTCGCCAGAAAATGCAAGAAGATCACACTTGAGCTGCCTGGAGCTATTCGCCTCAACACTATGAAGACACTGAACGCCGTCACCACAGAATAGTTCTACCAGGGCACAGGTCGTTAGCAACAGTACCGAAAGCTGTTCTTCTCTATGACAGTGATGCACGCCGTCCTAAACCAGAGGGAGAAGTTTGGAGCCTTCGGGTGGTCGCAGCCCTACTTCTTCTCGCCCAACGACCTGTAGATTAGTCTGTAGCAACTTGCCACCTTGTGCAACAAGATCAAACCATTCGAAGTCTTCCCTATTCAGTTGCTGCAGTATATGGTCGGCTAGCTCAACTATGGTGGTAAAATCACTGACGATGTAGATCAAAAGACGCTTGACTACATTATCAAAACCTTTATCAATGCGCAGCTAATCGATCCAAACAAGGGAGACAAATACTGCGCTGAGAATTTACATGCGTAAGCTATTACGACACTGACTGCTCTCGAAGACCAAGCCTACGACTTGACAGGGTTCAACGCCGACGAAAATCAAGGCTTGTTCCGCAAGCGAGCAGTTTACGTTGATGACAATGGCCAGAAGCGCACTTATTTGGTGCCACTCGAGATCCTAACAATCAAAGACATGAAAGACCACATCAGAGACACGTTCCCGCTGGAAGATATGCCAGAGATATTCGGGCTCCACTAGAGCGCCACAGTCAAAGCAACGACCGATCTTGCCGCTGACCTCATGCAGCGAGTCTACAAGTACCAGTTCGTCATCAAGAGGCCGGTACAGTAGATTAGTTAGACATAGCAGAGTAACCACTAATAGCAAATCATGTACGAATTCTACAAAGCCAAGCTGGTGGCCCTTTAGTACGACATTCCAAAACCCTTTGCCCTGGAAGAGTACGAAGAACACATCCCGATTTCCTACTACAAATGCATCAACACTCTCATCCAAAAAGAGATCCAGCGCTACAATCACTTGATAAACAAAATAAATCGCAACATTAAGTAGACCATAGACGCCATGGGAGGTGTGAGGAAGCATGACCACAAGACCGAGAACACCTTCATTTGTCTCCAGTACGAGAAGACCCCACAGGAATGGCTTGACCATAGTTACGCTTGCTCTCACTCGATTCCCATCTTCGTTGAAAACCTCATCGAACGTGTCAAGTTCATCAGAAGTCTGTTAGTGGAGGCATCAAAAGACGAGTTCACATAACGTGACTTCTGGCTACCCGGCTTCTTTGACCCCAAGTCCTTCCTCACTATGCTCCAGCAGGAAGTGGCTAGAAAACAATGCATCTCGATTGAGCAACTTGCCATCACTTATCGTGTAATGGACTTGAAGGAAGAGATGTTATCTCACCGGAAAGCAGCCTCAAAGAACATCTACTACGTGCACGGGCTGTACATCTACGGCGCACAGTGGGACGCAGACACCTAGAACATCGAAGACTGTGCCAACAATGACAACCTGTCGTTCGCGATGCCACCGATGCAACTTCTTGTAGAAAGACAGATCGAAGCCGTCTACGATAAAGATTCAATGGAAGGCCTCGGGTTTATCTTCTATGACGACCTGCAGCCTGAGCTATACTTCTACCAGTGCCCACTCTACATCTAGGCGGAGAAGAACAGGATATAGACGGGCAAGGGGATTCCAGGAGCAGGCCAAAGCCACCAAGCGTACCAGGTTGCAAGCATTCCCATTCCGATCAAAGACAGGAAGCCAGCTTTCTGGATCAAGAGAAATGTCTGTCTACTTTGTTATAGTCTAGAAGTAGAATGATATATATATTGGAACGACCCCAAACCCTTATTTTTATTATTAAAACAAACTTTAATTAATTATGCAACTTATTCGTGTGATTCTATGGGGTTTTGGGGTTTTGGGGTTTTGGGGTTTTGGGGTTTTGGGGTTTTGGGG
>Ga0075467_10001411_pt1 | contig 19885 bp, 9 predicted proteins | sample DEB08_DNA_9_FD_75067 | JGI IMG/M metagenome (GOLD analysis project Ga0075467, IMG submission 75067) | Aqueous microbial communities from the Delaware River and Bay under freshwater to marine salinity gradient to study organic matter... | ecosystem: Environmental > Aquatic > Marine > Coastal ... | reverse complement strand
CCCCAAAACCCCAAAACCCCTGTCACTTGATTTTTATTATATTTTAAATTCTGAGCTTGAAATATAATTTAAAACCTAAAATTCAAATTATGGACAAAGACTTATCAAAAAAGCTTTCCTCCGGGACGGCAGAGAAAGCATCGACTGGCAAGGATTCAAAACCCGTAAAGACCAGTCATGACGCAATAAGTGATTACAGTGATGACTGGGGCGAAGACTCACCGTAAGTGTTATTTCCCTTCAAAAAGGGCCTATTTACTAATTTGCGGTTTAATGTAGTGACAAGGGGAAGAGCGTCGCTCTGGATCTCAAAAAACAGATCGAAAGTAAAAACGCCATCAAGCAGGCACAGGAAGCCAAGAAGGCCGGCAAGTCTGGCTTCGATGATGATGACGACAAAATGGGCTCTGATTACGACCTGGATGCCCTCTGGGCCAAGTTCAGAGAGTTTCTGTCCGATGTCAAGCCAAACGGTGAAAAGCGGGAAATCAGAGGAACAGACAAGGCCAGTAAACTTAGATTTACGGAGGCGTGTTAAGTCTACGACCGCACTTCCAAGGGTGTGATATCGAAGCGCATGCTCTAGCAGGCCTTTACAACTGCTCGCCTGTCATTCAACCCTACCGAGAAAGAGTGGGACAAGATCATCTCCTCTCTGGAGGCCTGGGACAGCTTAGAAGACAAGACTGTCTATTACCGCAAGTTCCTCGACGCTGCATTTGCCAGAGAAACAGTTTCTACTCACGGCATTTTCCCCAAATTACAAAAACGCGAGCCTACCAAGTTTGAGCTCGAGAGGAAAGCCAAGATGGAGGAAGACGAGAAGAGGGCCCAGGAGAAGGCCGCAGAAGACAAGGCGATCATCGACGCTGCGAAGCTCAGGCGAGAGACTGAGCAGCAAAGGGCACTGCTGAGCGGAAAGCCTGTAAAGACTGACGCCAAGCAGAACCTGAAGGAGGAGGCCCTGATCAAAGAGCAGGAGAAGAAGGAGGCCGAGAGAAAGATCAAGGAAGAGAACGATGCTGTGAAGCGTGACATTGGGGCTTTGAAGGTTTCGATCGCATCTCTTCAGGACAAGGCTTCCAAGAATGGAGAAGACGTGCGCAAGTGGTTCAACCTCTTCGATGCCGACAAGAGCAACAGCCTCAACCAGGCAGAGCTCACCAACGTGCTCACCCACGCCGGCCTCAAGCTGCCGCAGAAAGAAACCACCAAGATCTTCCGCCTTCTGGACGCAAACGGCAACGGAAAGATCACCTACAATGAGTTCTGCGACGTCATGTATGGCAAGGCGACGCCGGACTACATGACTTTCGTCACCAAGGAGCGAGAGAAGGCCAAGAAAGAGGATCAGCTCAAGGAGCTCCGCCAAGCACGTGCAGCTAACATCAAGAGTGTCGGCGGTGACGTCGGCTCTTCGGAGGTGAGCCGCGATGACAAGCTAGGGAAAGTGGCGGGCATGAGCTCGGTGATGGGCAAGTCAGCAGGCCAAGAGGAGAAGGCTAGAGTCCTCCTGGTCGACGATGGTGACACCCTCCGCGTCATGGCCACAGTCAAGGAGCTCCTCAGGACGGGGCCGTCCGGCAAGCCTGCGACGTTCGACGACCTGCTGGTGCTGATGGGCAAGCCCAAGTTCCAGAAGGAGGACCAGGTCACCCTGGCCGATTTCGAAGCCTGCGTCAGGGCTGCGGGTGGGACAGGCAAGCTCTCGGCCCACGAAATCAAGACGCTCTTCCGCTGCCACAGCGTCGAGCCACCCAAGTCCCAGTTCGAGTCCTTCGGCCGCAAGGCGGAGCCCTACATCCCTCTGAGAGACTTCAAGGACAAGTTCCTGCCCTCCCTCAGCTGGCAGAGTGACACGGGCCCCAGCAAGTACGAGGCCGCTCCCACCAAGAAGGATGGCGCCAGCGAGACCTCTCGCACAGAGAGCCTGGCCATCGACCAGATCCTCGACGGAAAGCGGGCGGGCGACGTCGCCAAGGAGAAGGAGGAAGCAAAGCGCAGCGCCCAGGCCCGCAAGGATGCCCTGACGGCCGCGCTGAAACCTGTGCCTGAGGAAGGTTCACGCTCAGACGCCCTGAGTCAGGACTCCCGGGCTTCGAAGCCGATCGAAGACTTGGTGGGCGCCAAGTGGCAGGACCCCAGGAAGAAACTCGCAAACAAGCAGCTCGCCGCCATCGCTGAGGTGAAGAAGGAAGGCGGCCTGACGCGCGAAGCTCTCGCCAAGCATGACGTCAAAGTCAACGAGCAGTTCTACCGCCAGCCACAAGCCGTCGTGCTCGCGACCGCTGCGCAGGTGGAGGCCAACCGAGGCCTGGACCAGAGCCTCGAGCGTTTCTTCAGGGAGTTCTGCAAGGCGCTCATCGAGGAAGCGAACAGCGCGCCCAAGGCACGGGAGGTGGCCAGCTACGTCGACCACTACGGGAAGACGAACGCAGGCTTCCTCTGCTACGCCGAGTTCAAGGAGATCTACCAGACGCACGCGCAGCCCATCCTGAATGCGAAGGGCCCTCTGCCCGAGGAAGGCAAGCTCCTGGCCCTCTTCAACGTGTTCGACGTCCAGTCTCGAGGCAAAATTGCCAGGCTTGACTTCGTGAGCACCGTGTCGCAGTCGGCGCCCGCGCTGCACCTCGTCGAGAGGCTCGGCAACAAAGTGCGCAAGGGTGGAGAGAGGCTTGTCCGTGCGCTGACAGAGGAGTTCCAGGAGGCCGACGCCCCCTTCGGCTGCAACGGACGGCTCCCACTGAACAACTTCCAGGTCATCATGAACGACTACGACCTGCCGCTGGTCCAAGCGGATCTGACCGACCTCGAGAAGAGGGGCTACGTGCACACCGACGACCTGGACTGCAAGTTTGTCGACTACCCCGGCGTCCTTGCCCTCGTGAAGCCCAAGGCGTCTGCCCTGGCAGGCCAGCCAGCACTGCTCGCACGGACGGTGGTGAAGCTGCAGGCCGCCTGGCGAGGTCGCAAGGGCCGCCTCGAAGCCGCGAGGCGCAGAGCGAGAGCCAACGCAGACCTCGAGGAGGTCGGAGAGGTCATCCAGGCGCTGAGAGCCAACGATGGTGGTGCCCTCGCCAAGGCTACCGCCACCAAGGGAGCGAAAGCTGCTGGCGGCGCAAAGGGCAAGCAAGACCCAAAGCAGAAGGAGTCTGAGCGCAAGCGCCGCGAGGCCCCCAAGGCAGGAGGGCGGGCTCGCCAGCAGGAGGCTGACTCCCTCGAAGCGAAGATGGCCGCCGTCGTCAGGCCTGGTAAGGAGGGCAAGCACGCCGACAAGCTCTTCGCGGCGAGGAAGGAGATCGGCGACTACCTCCGCACGACGGTGATCGAGCACATGATCGAAGCCGCCTTTTGCTACGGCGAGTCTCTGGGCGCGTGCAGGACCGTGCAGCGCAGGTTCGAGACCCGCCCCGTGACCAAGTTCCTCTTCCCGATGGTGCAGGAGTTCCAGTTCGGAGTCCAGGGAGTGCTCCCCAAGAGCCTGCAGGCCGTCAACCAGCTGGGCCAGGTGATGTGCCTCGACGCCGAGAACTAGCTGAACCAGTTTGACGTGGCCACCGTCAAGAGCCTCCAGTCGGTGAACTTGGGCACTCGCCCACCGCTCAAGCACTACAACATCATCGACATGGTGTGCGACCAGGCGAGCGGCCGCCTCTACACTCTGAACGCCAACTGGATCCTCGAAATCTGGAGCATCGAGCAGAACGCCGCCTTCCCCCAGAAGCGACTGGCCGTGTGCGCCAACGAGGGCGGCAAGGACTTCATCAGCCTCTACTACTCGCAGACCTTCAACAACTCCAAGCCAAGGTTCCTGTCCCTGCAGGAGAGCAACCAGCAGATTCTGGTCGTGAACACGTCCTGCGTGGACGGCAGCGTCGTCTTCGTCGACCCGATTTCGTTCTCGGTGCTCAAAAAGGTCCAGCTCCGGTACTCCGACTACGAGGTGCCGAGGGCTGTGCGGGAGAGCATCCGCCAGCTGCAGCTGATCTTCGACAGCATCCGCGAGAACCAGGGCAAGGACGTGCTCCACATCTTTGCAGACATCACCGATAGGGACACGCAAGAGGTGAAGGTCAGGGACTTCGTGGCCAAGCTGGTCAGGCTCGACCCCAACCTCGTCGAGGAGGACCTCTACAAGTGCTGCCGGGTGCTCGACAACGACGGCAGCGGCACCATCACGCTCGACGAGTTCCTGGAGTTCTTCGGCACCATCGACCCCGACGACGGAGGCGCCCAGCATGCCGAGGACGAGCTCCTCGACGAAATGTGGCCCGAATGGCTCATCAAGGAGGGCAAGCTCGCCCGCGCCCAGAGCTTGCTGACGGCGATGCACGCGGTGCTCGAGCTCGAGCACGGGATCACTGCCGAGCAGGCGTTCGGCATTTACGACATGAAGGACGCAGGCGACTGCTCGAGCGACGAGTTCAGGCGCGTGCTCAAGATCTTCTTCGGAGAGGCGATCCCCAAGCAGGAGGACCTGGACTTCTTGATGCGCCTCGCTGTGAAGAAGGCCGACGGCCGAATCGCCTACCGAGACTTCTGCAAGTTCCTCAGCAAGCGAGCCGTGCGCACCTTCAAAACTTCGGGAGCCGCAACGGAGTCGCAGCCTGCTGGCGGCCCGGGTAGCGGCCAGCTGAGTGCACTCCAGCGCGAGCTCCAGCAACCGCTGCGAAAGGACGCATCCCTGACCTATGCTCTGAGGAAGGCAGCTGAGCTCAAGCTCGACCTGCGGAGGATCCTCGCCCAGCTCCACAAGAACGAGCTCAGCGTCATCCCCCGCTCCAAGTTTGCCGGCCTCCTGCTGGACCTGCCGCTCGGCCTGAACGAGGTGGACGTGCAGGAGATCCTGGAGAACGACCTGCACTTCGACAACTACGGAAACGTCGACTACACCGTCGTGCTCAACGGCGACCTCTTCTGCGCGCTCGAGCGACAGCGGCTCAAGGCCACGCACAAGGCGAGGAAAGCTGTCCGGGTGGGCGAAGCCGGGAAAGCGGCGAAGGCAGAGGCGGCGGAGGCGGAGAAGGTGGACAACAGAAAGGTTGTTGTCGAAGACTTGATTTACATCGACGACCTAGAGATCTTGGTCTACACCACAATTGCTCCCAAGACCTCGACAGTGTTCATCAACACCGTCAAGAAGGCGCCCACCTCAGCCTCCAAGTCGGAGGTCGAGGTCGTCACCCTCGACAAAGTCGGCGCCAGTGCGGCAGGAGGCGAGGAAGCTGGCTCTGCAGACGCGCCGGCGAGTCTCGCGGCCAACTACTACCAGCTGATTGCGAAGCTCAAGGGCCACAAGAACTACGACCCACCCTCAATGTGCTACGTCCCTCAGAGCTGCTGTCTCGTCACCGGAGAGAAGCGCCTGGACGAGCCAACGTACGCTCCTCCGAAGGGCAGCTACCCAGGAGCAGCCGACCCCAAAGTGCCTTCCTCGCACAAGTTCCAGAAGAGCAAGCAAGGGGCCTACGAGAAGCACCAGGCACGCGGAGAGAAAGGCCAGCCGTGCGAAATTCTGATTTGGAACCTCCAGCGGGACCTCATCGAGCTCTTCTAGTCGAGGCCACCCTGGAACATGCCTTGCCACAAGCGCATTTCCGCCCACAACTCCTCGATCCTGGAGATCTGCTACCTGGCCAAGGCGCAGCTGCTCGTGACTGCCAGCACGGACCAGACCATCAAGTTCTTCGACCCCGCCAGCACAAGCTACGAGCTCACGGACCCGAGCAACAACCCTCACGCCCAGATGCGGCCGGGGCACTACCAGCCTCTGAAGCGGGAGCTCACGAGGAGCAACGTCACCTTCAAAGAGGTGAAGAGGATCTACACCGGGAGCGACACCTCCTGCTTCTCCCTGAGGTGCCTGCACCTCCCGAACGTCGCGGTCGACCCCGCGAACCCCGAGCTCAAGTCCCAGATCGAGTGGCTGGTCGCCCTCAAGCTCGGAAAGCCGCAGTGGCAGCAGAACCGCAACACGCAGGTGGGCTTCATTTGCGGGTACGGGATCGAGAGGGTCCAGATCGAGGTCCCAGCTCTGCACCACGACGACGTTGTTCCGCCTTTCGTGCTCAAAGAGTGCGAGGAGCTCGTTGGAGCCAGACGCCGCAAGATCGTGGCGACCTTCCAGCGAACTCTCTAGCAGACGATCTCGCAGATCTTCTCGCAGGTGCAACTGCAGGACAGCCAGATAAGTAAGGTCAGAGGCCACTTCATGCAGGCCATCCTCGCGAGGAAGGAGCTCAAGTACGTGAACCCAGAGCCCCTGAGGGAAATCTACCGACTCCTGCTGACGCTCCCCGACAGGACCAAGTTCCAGAGCTTCCTCGCTTCGTCCGGCTGCAGCGACAAGCTATCGGTCTCGGAGACGTTCTTCTACCTGCAGAAGTTCCAGCAGATCCATCCCCTGCGCACCACCCAAATCGAGTTCGAGCGGAGCATCCAAGACTTCCACGACAAGCACTCGCGGCAGTTCCTCAAGGGCGTCAAGAGGTGGCCCAAGGAGAGCGTCCAGAGGTTTGCCGACTACATCCGGCGCTGCGGACTCGACCTGCCGTTCCTGCAGACAGGCGGCCCGGCCGGCAAGAAGTTCAGCTCCTTCTGCACCCGAGAGAGGTTCGTCCAGTACTTCAGGGACGTCGTGAGCAAGGGCGGCGAGCACTTCAGTGACCTCGACGTGGACTCGATCCTCAACGACCTGGACCCCTTCTACACTGGCGCCATCCAGCTCACTCTCCTCCAGAGGGTCTACGAGGAGGAGGTGCAGTTCTTCAAGCAGACGAGCCTGAGCAGGCCCAACGAGATCCTCGACGACATCCGGACGCTCGCCTTCCCCAACAAGCGAGTGCAGCTCCAGCTGGCCCTCGCCTCGGCAGACAGGGAGGGCGACGGCTACCTCCAGCAGGACCAGTTCATCCAGGCCTTCCAGCAAGTGGGCCTGGCCATCTCGCGGGACACCCTAGAGTTCTTGTTCAAGGTGCTCTCTGAGACCTACACCCTGCCGAAGACCGAGTTTGAGCCGAGGGAAGAGCGGCCCGCTGGCGAGGACCCAGCTTCTGAGCGCGTGCTCTCGCTGTCCTTCTTCATGAGCAAGCTCTTCCGCCCCCACGAACTGCGCGAAGTCGACGAAGTGGACCAGACCTTGGGCCAGATCAAGGCAGCCCTCGTCTACAAGGGCATCGACTTCAGCATCATCTTCGCCGAGCAGTCGGAGGACGGCGGCCAGCGACGCGGCAGACAGGCCAAGCGGTCTAGGGAGGAGAGGAAGCAGGAGGAGGCAGGGCAGCAGGCAGCTGCCAAAAAGAAGGAGTCGGCCGTCGACATGACGCAGCACTACACTCGCTTTGCCCAGCAGATCGTCAAGGAGGAGTTCTGCAGCCGGGTAGAGTCCTTGAACGCTTTGCACGTTACCCCCGAGCGCGTCCGGAGGCTCGCCACTTTCCTGGCGCTCAACCAGCAGAACCAGACGGTCATCCACCTCAGCTCGTGGCTCCACCACCTCAGGCGGGCCAACACAGCCTTCCAAGAAGCTGACAAGAGAGTGCTCCCCCTCATCTGCGCGAAACTGCTGAGGAACGAGCGCGTGTTCCGATCTTGGCTGGAGTCGTGCGGACACATCCGCGGCAAGAGGGAGGAGGAGAAGTTCGTCCAGCAAGCAGACCTGCGCTCGGTGCTGACCAAGTTCGGGGTCAGCTACATCAACCAGGAGCTGTTCCTCAAGGAGTTCACCAAGGGCGAGCAGGTCCACGTCGAGGACCTGGCCACCAGGGTCAAGGCCATGACTCGCAAGCACTACCAGGCCACGGGCCAGGCCTCTGGCGAGGACGACTTCGAGCCCAACTCAATGGCGGAGCTGCGCAGGACCGACTACTTCAGCAAGGTGCACCAAGCGATCCGAAGCACCGGGGTGGACCTCGACACGCAAGACCTCGTGCGGCAGTTCAGAGAGTTCGATACGGCGAGGACAGGAGCTCTGAAGGTCTACATGCTCATCAACGTCCTCAAGCACAACCACAGGGCCATCTTCAGCGACGACTGCCTGCTTGGCCTGCAGTTCCAGCTCGAGTGCCTGTCCGGTGACGGCACGGTCGACTACGAAGAGTTCACCAAGGTCTTCCTCGAGGAGAGTGCGTCGAAGGGGAAGCCCTCCCAGGAAATGAGACTCGACCGCAAGTCTCCTTACAACCTCCAGGACTACGAGGACCTGCTGAGCAGAATCGGCAGCCACGTGAAGGAGCAGGCCCTCGACCTGATGCGCATCTTCGACATCTTCTGCAAGCAGGGCGGCTTCATCTCGTTCGACGACCTGAGGAAGATCCTCGACCTGATCGAGTTCCCAGTCACGGATCATCAGTTTGAGCTGATCAGGAGGTACGCAGACGAGAACAACGCCGGCACCCTGCACGCGTACGAGTTCGTCAACTTGATCGTCTACTCCAAGGAGATCACTTCCTCCTACGACGTCTACCGCTGGGTAGTGGCTTCGCGCGAGCTGGCTGGCCGGTTCAGCCTGGTCGAGGTCGTCCAGGGGGCCATCGAGTCCATCAAGGACCAGCTGCTCACCAGGCACGGCGACGCCGACGGCAAGCACAGCGGCGTGCTCACGACCGAGAGCTTTGCGGAGCTGCTGGCCGCCGAGTGCCCGTCGCTCAGCGAGTCGGACAAGCACCTGCTGTGCGTCTTCGCCGCCCGAGGCAGCCGGAGGATCCACGGAGGAGACCAGCACAACACGGCGCCTGTGGACTTGAGCAGCGACCTCGTGCAGTTCTACCACTTTGAGAAGGCCCTCGAGGAAGTGATCCAGCACATGCGCAAAGAAGCCATTGTCAAGCAGCAGAACTCGAGCGACGAGGCCCAGAGCGCAGAGCTGGCCAAGTTCCGGAAGCAGGTGGAGGCGGAGGTGGAGAAGCAGCGCAAGCGGGACGCCGAGCACTTCGGCTCGGCCCAGTCCCAGAGGATGCAGGCCTTGAAGGGCCGAGTCGTGGGACTCTTCCAGGAGCGAGACGTCACGTTCTTCGACTGCTTCCAGAGCCTCTACGATCCTCTCAACCCGAAGGCCAGCATCATCTCGGTGAGCGACTTCAAGAAGAGGATCAGGCAGCTCAACCTGCCGCTGTCGGTGCAGGACCACAGACTGCTCAGGCGCATTGCCGACCCCCAACAGCTCGGCAAAGTGGACATCAAGAAGTTCTGCAGCTTCTTCGAGACGGCGGACCTCCGACAACGGCGCCTCCACAAGATCCTGGACAAGGTGGCCACCGCCTTCTTCCTGCAGGGCTTCAACATGAGGAGGGCCTTCGCGCTGTTCGACGCAGACGGCGACGGTGCCATTTCGGCCAAGGAGTTCAGGCAGGGCATGGCTGCGCTCAACCTGCACCTGCGGTACGACGAAATCGACGACCTCATGCACTTGTGCGACCGAGGCGGCGACGGCCAGGTCTCTTACGACGAGTTCATCTCGAAGATGGACGTCAGCATCAAGAACCGCTAGGGCCAAGTGCTGGAGCAGGTGGAAGAGGCCTTCTTCGAGAGGCTGGGGCAGGCGATGGAGTACAACCGTGAGACGCTCTACGACGTCATGCAAGACTACGACTTCGAGCACGACGGCACCATCGACGCCGGGGACCTGCCGAAGGTGATCAAGAAGCTCGGCATCATGAACCCGGACCCACACCTCCAGCACGTCCTCCGAGCTGGGCGCTGCGGCCCGAACGACAAGCGGATCGACTACACGGACTTCTCGCTCAACCTCGAGGCGGAGATCACAAAGAGGAAGAGGCTGGCCGACTCTGTCCACGAGAGGCTTCTGCAGAAGATCTCCGCTGTCCTCAAGTCCAAGGACACCTCCATCTTCGAGTTCTTCGTCATGCTCGACGTCAACCAGGGCGGCACGGTCTCCAGCCTCGAGCTCAAGACCGGTGTCCAGCAGCTGGGACTCCATGCCACTCCCCAGGAGTTCCAGAGCCTCTGGAGAGCGGTTCACCGACCTGTCGGCCGGATGCAGCACGAGGACGCTCGCGCGCGACCAGCAGGAGGCGCCCGCGACTCAAAGCGGCCGGGCAGGCGGGGGCCTGCGGTTGAGGAGGTGGACTACCGTGACCTGCTCAGCGGCTTCGCCAAGGCTGGCTGTCTCAAACTCTCGCAGGCACTCGACCACCAGGACGCCCTCCTCGCCAAGTTCCGAGCCCAGCTCAAGAAGGGCAGGATCTCCGTCGAGAAGGCGTACAAGACCCTGGACCCCAACAACCACGGCTGCGTCCAGAAAAAGGACTTCGCCCAGGACTGCCAGTCGCTAGGGCTGCAGTTCAGCGAGGAAGAGCTCCTCCGACTCTTCGAGTGCATCTGCGAGCAGGGGACGAAGAAGACGACCAGCAACGACCAGCAGACCCAGCAGCTCGAGCGGGGGCAGCCGACTGCCTACACCCGCTTCAACTTCAAGCAGCTGCAGGAGGCCGTGCTCGTGCAGCGAGATGAGAGCTGGCTCTTCCAGGCCTGCATCAAGATCCACGCGGTGGTCCTGCAGAAGGGACTCTCCTACAAGCGCCTCTTTACCCAGTGGAGGGACAAGCAGTCCAAGACGCAGGCGGGCCGACTCGCCGAGAGGGAGCTCGCACAGGGGCTCAAGAGGCTCAAGGCAGGCCTCACGACCGACGAGATCGAGAAACTCTGCGGGGCTCTCCACTACGAGGGCAAGGACACCTCGGTTTCTGCTCTGGACTTCGAAAAGCACGTGATCGACTGCGCGAGGAAGCTGGAGTCGGAGAGGAGCTTCGAGCGGATGATTCTGCAGGAGTGGATTGCCCAGTTCAACGACTGCCTCCAGAGAGAAGGCGCCCCGATCGAGCGCCTCTTCTACGAGCACGATTCCGACCAGGCGGGCGGCCTCACGTTCCCGGACTTCGCAGGCCTCAACGAGCAGCTCGGGCTCTGCATGCGAGGAAAGGACCTGCAGCGCGTCTTCGGCATCCTGGATCGAAAGCGCACGACGCGCGTGAGACTCGAGGACCTCAAGGGAGTCGCATCCCTCCTCCAGAGTGCGGAGGACAGCGAGCAGAACGCGCTCGCCAACTCGGATGAGGACAACCTGAAGGGCCTCGGAGGAGAGGAGCTCATCCGCAGACAGGAGCTCAATGACGTCTACGAGAAGGTCAAGGAGGCACTCGAGAGCCTGAATCTGACCCTCGAGACCATCGTCTACAGCGAGCTGAAGTACCTACCGACCCAGCTGGCGAACGCCAAGGGCCTCCAGCAGGTGTTCGAGAGGCTCGAGATCGTTCTCACCAAGGGCGAGGCCGAGAGGGTCCTGGCAGACGTGCGACAGGCCAACCAGGGCAAGTTCGAGTGCTCCTTCAAGAACTTCATCGACTTCATGACCCGCAAGAGGATCAACGTCGCGTTCGTCGACAAGGGCTTCATCGATCCGCTCATCGCGCAGTGCTGCCAGCACCTGGCGAAGGCCAAGGACACGCTGGGCCTCACCTTCGAGCAGCTCTTCGGCATCTTCGACGGGGCAGCAGGCACCGGATCGCTGTCCAAGGAGAACTTCCTGACCTGCGCCCAGGGACTGGAGCTCGATATCGCGGCCGAGGACCTCACGGAGCTCTTCAACTACATGGACGAGAGGTCCGCAAACGAGGTCAGCAAGGTGCAGTTCGTGGACGCCCTCACCTTCGTCACCAACAAGCTGGGAGGGCAGAGCTTCCTCGAAGCCCAGGCGGGCAGGGGACTCAGCCAGGCGAAGAAGGGCACGACCAACCGCCAGGCCATCCTCAACATCCTGAACAACGTGGCCGAGGCAGTCCACAAGAAGCAACTGCAGATGAGGCAGGTGATCCAGATGCTCGACGTCAGCGGCACCGGCTTCATGTCGAGGACCGAGTTCAGCCAGGTCATCCGAGGGCTCTGCGAGACGATCACCCTCGACGAGGCGCGCCTGCTGCTCACCTTCTTCGACGAACGAAGCACGGGCAAGATCGCCGTGCCAGAGCTGGTGGCGCTCCTGCAGGACCTGATCAACCAGCAAATCGGCGGAGGCGTCTACGCCTTCATGCAGGTGCAGCCACTGATCCAGAAAATCATCAACCAGCTGGCTGTCGACGCCGACAAGTTCTTCGACGAGGTGGCCTTCCTGAACGACGCCTTGCTCAAAGAGGAGGCGGACACCGAGGGGCCGGGCCAGGCTGCCGAGGGCGCCACTAGGAAGCGCTCTGTGGCGATGACCCGCGACCAGATGTGCGGCCTGAGCAAGAGGCTCTTCTTCGGCCAGCTCGCCGCCTATGGGGTCGCGCTCTCCGAGCAAGAGAAGGCGCTGTTCTCGCAGGTCTTCGGCCTCGAAGGAGCCCGAGGCAAGCTGGACTACCTGAAGCTGGACCAGGCGTTTGAGGGCGAGCAGCAGCACCTGTACGCGCTGGAGGAGTTCTACACTGTCGAGTGGGAGCGACGAGTGTTCAAGAAGATCGGAGAGTACCTCAAGAGGCACAACCTCACCATCGAAGCCTGCTTCGACCTCATTGACGACGATGGAAGCCAGACAGCCTCGTACGCCGAGCTCAAGCAGGCGCTCGCCAGGTTCGACTTGCGTCTGACCGACCAGCAGGTCCAGGTCTTCCTCGGCAGGCTGGGTGAGGCCGGCAAGGGGTACATCTCGCGAGAGGCCTTCATCCAGAGGTTCTGGTCGGCCTACACCTACGACGATGTCCTCAGCACGCAGGAGCGCGCTGCGTCAGCCGCCAGCTCGATGCTGCCCGAGGGCACTGCCGGTGCAGCGGACCGAGGAAGGATAGCCACAGGCCTCCAGCAGAAGCTCAAGCAGCTGCGAATGCTGAGAGCCATCCAGGAGCGCGTCAAGGGCGCCCTTCCAGCCAGCGAGGCCTTCACCCGGCTCGACTCTGGGGTGGGCTTCCTGACTCTGCACGACTTCCAGGCCGCCCTGCCTCTCCACTTCGACCTGACCCTTCGGCAGCACGAGGTGAGCGCCCTGTTCGTGGAGATCGACACCGATGGGAACGGCGTCGTCAAGTACGCCGAGTGGGACGCCTTCTACCGCATGGACTACGAAGAGCGAGTGCAGGAGCTGGAGATGGAGAAGGAGAGGATGGTGACCCAGTACGACATCTTTGACCACCTGCTGAAGGTGCTCAAGCAAAAGGGCCTGACGCTCGAGGAGATGTTCGACCAGATCGACCTCGACAAGAACCAGTTCATCGAGGTGGACGAGTTCCACCAGACCCTGGAGTGCATGGGCTTCCTCATCACCGAGGAGCAGGTCTTCGAGCTGATGCGCCAGATGGACGAGAACTTCGACGGGCGCATCTCCTACAACGAGCTGCGAGCGCACATCCTGCGGCTCGGCTTCCAGCTCGACAAGACCCTGGAGTCCAGGAACCGACCAGGGCCTCAGACGCAGATGACGACCTTCGTGTGGCGAGACAAGGGCCTTGAGCTCATCATCTCGGCCCTGCAGCGCAAGCTGGAGGGCAAGACTTACGAGGAGTACCTGAAGGACTTCGACCGCGACCACGACGGACACCTCACGCCCTCCGAGTTCAGGCAGGCTCTCCTCGCCCTGAGAGAGGCCCAGCTCGCACGACCTCAGATCGAGAGGATCCTCCACATCCTGCTCGAGGAGCAGCGGGCCCAGCCCCTGGTGGCGATCGAGAGAATGGCCAGCTTCCTGCGGGGCTACTCGTGCCTGGACGAGGAGTCAGGTCAGGCGGGTGGCAGCGGCTCGCTCCTGATCGACGAGGATCTCTTCGTGTACATCGTCGAGAGGTACGACGGCTTCTCTCGCCTCGTGGAGCAGTTCAACGCCGTCGAGGAGCGGGCCCAGTACATCGCCCGCCACACCCACGAGATCAACCTGCGAGGACTCGATATGCTGGCCAACCAGATGAACCTGGGCAAGATCCTCCGGAGGACCCAGGTAGTCAACGGGCTCTACGAGGCCACCCTCGTCCTGCTCGCCGGCGAGGCCAACCGCCTGATCCGCGACGAAGCCCAGCTCTGCGTGCTCGACCCGACGCACAGCATCAACACCATCGTGACCGACACCAACGCGGGAGCCCTCAGCGCAGTCGGCGTGCCGCTGATCGAGAACTCCTAGTTCGACATCGACTACAACACCCTGGAGGTGCAGCCATCCGGGGCTCAGAGGTACTCGGGAGTCATGCCCAAGTCGAGGAAGCAGGTGGAGGTGCTCATCTACCCCAACGACTACCTCAACTTCGTGTCTGCTGATGGCAAGGTGTACGCCAGGCACCTGCAGCTGGAGCTCCAGGTGCACCGGTACTTGATGGGCGCCCACTACGACGACGAGGAGGACCTGGACCCGGAGAGGATGGACGTGTTCCCCAACTTCGGCAAGTTCGAGAAGAAGATCGGGCTGGCCGCGAGCGACAAGGAGATCTTCGTGGTCAACGAGCTGATCGACGAGGACAAGTGGATCAACCTGGACGACTTCGTGACCAAGAACGGGGGCATCCTGAACATCCCGCTGTTCTACCACACGGATGCGCCGCTGTTCATCATCAGGCACTGGGCCAAGATGCTCTTGGCCATCATCAAGAAGGTGCACGACGTGTCCGCTGTGCTGCGCTGCCTCCAGCTGCGGCAGGTCTGGGTGTCGAGGGACGGCCAGAGGATCAAGCTCGGCCACGTGCGAGGAGTCGGCAAGGTCAACAATTTCGGCTCCATCTCCTCTTGCCCAGACATCTACCTCAGCCTCGAGAACAACGGCGAGGATCAGCGGCCAGGCGCGAGCTCGACCCAAGGGCCTGGCCAGAAGGTCGGTGGCGCGGCGTCCTCCTCGAAGAAGACGGATGGCGTCCGCCACTTCTCGAACAGCTGCCTGGACAACCCCTTCGTGGCCCCAGAGACCCTGTTCGTGAAGTTCCTCGACCAGTCCGCGGCGCTCGACGTCTGGTCCTTCGGCATGATCATGTACTGCCTCCTCCTCGGCAAGAAGCCGCCAAGCTACTACTCCTCCTACAGGGCCTGGTACAAGAAGTGCCACGGCCACGACGTTGAGATGGCCACGCTGCCATTCATTCCGCCCTCGCAGTCCAACTTCCTCTACGACCCCTTCGCCGTCGACTTCGAGAATCCTTTCGACGGGGAGGAGGACCGGTGGAGCCAGGAAGGCGGCCTGGACATCCAGGGCTCGCTGAAGGAGAAGCAAGGCAGCATGAACTTCGAGAACTTCATCAAGTGCCTGCAGGGAAGGAGCTACAGCAGCCTGTTCACCCAGGAGAACTCAAAGAAGTTCCACTTCAAGACAGTCAGCGAGCAAGCTGACCAGGAGGGCGGCCTCGGACAGGGAGGGCCTCGGGCTCCTCGCTACCCTGGGCAGCCACTCACGAACCAGGAGGCTAGGCTGAGGCTGATGACGGCGTTCGCCCGGGCGGACGTCTTGGCTCGCAAGAACGAGCTGGGACTCATCCTGTACCTCATCTCGAGCTGCCTCGACGCCGACCCGAAGAGGAGGCCGACCATCACAGGCCTGCTGAACTCCCCGCTCTTCCAGCTCGACTCCTACGAGATGACGAAGGCCGTGCGGTTCTCGCAGAACGTGATCCTCTACAGGTCCCCGCAGAGCACAGTCACCATGCGCCTCACCGCACCCTTGAGAGGCATCTGCTCGTTGGCGATGAAGCACCCAGAGAGGCTCCTCCACATCGAGGCGGACATCCTCAAGATGTTCGCGGGCGCCGAGGACTGCGTGGCCCACATCTCGTCCCTTCCGCTCGAGGAGATCAACGAGGTGCTCACCCAGGAGGAGAAGAGGCGCGCCTTGGCTGACCCCGAGCGCTCGGCTGCCTTCCGGGGCAAGGACTACTCGCAGCTCAGAGTGTCGCCCAACAGCCCCTTGGCAGCTCAGGTGGTCGAGGACCGCGTCGTCGACATGCTCATCTTCCTCACCTTCCGCTTCACGAGGGCGTTCGCCGACTGGAAGCAGCGGGCAGCCGCTGATGCGGAGGCCGGCCTGTCACCCTCCAAGGCTCACGGAGGCCAGAGCCCTACCGAGGGCACGAGACGCAGCAAGTCCGTGCGCTTTGGACCGGAAGGCGCCACCGAGCGCACCTCCAGCCAGGCGCAGACTGTCATCCTGAAGGGCGCGAACAAGCGAGCGCAGAACCTCGTCCTGCAGAGGATGACGAGGCTGCTCAAGACGCTGGTCTACGGCCTGCACTCCTACTCCACGCCCATGGCGCCCTTCGTGAAGGAGGTCGCCGAGTACGTCCTCAAGCTCTACGTCGGTGAGGAGTACGAGCTCGGGTCGGACTCCGTGCTGCGAAGAACTGCAGGGGCCGAGAGCACCTTGAAGGACTACCTGCGAGGACGGTCCTTCTTCAGAAAGGAAGCAGACTTAGTCGAGCAGTTCAAGTCGGACAGCGCCGACAAGGCCTGGCACCTGGAGCAGAGGAACCTGAGCTTCCTCGACAAGTCGAATCACTGGTCGCTCGAACTGCACCAGGAGGCCCACAAGATCTACCGAGACGCCATCACGGAGTCGGGCATGGGCCAGAGCTGCTACCCGGTGCTCAACGACTACATCTCGAACGTGACCAACTCCTTCGAGCCGTCCAAGATCTTCTCCAAGCAGATGAACCAACTCTCGCTCAGCTTCTTGATCCCCATGAGCCGCACTACCGCCTACTACAACGAGCTCGGGCCGATCACGGAGTGCCTCAGTCGCCTTTACAGCCCAGATCTCGAGAAGGCAGGCAAGCGCTGCGCCCTGGCGATGATCAGGTCTGTGTTCCAGACCGGCAGCTCCGACAAGATCAAGGCTTGCCTCGACATGCGTGTGCCCAAGCACATCATCCACTTCCTGCAGGACAGCGACAGCGAGGTACGCAAGGAGTGCCTCCTCACTCTCCTGGAGATATCAAAGGGCCTCCAGGACGACGACTTCGAGATTGTTGGCAAGAGCGCCGCGAACCTCAAGCAAGAGTATTCTCGACGTGGGTTCAGGAAGTCTGCCTTCGACCAGCACAAGGCGATCTCGCTGGCCTCCCAGTCTGAGGCGGTCGAGGCGACGGACCAGGACGTGCCAATGGGCGGCGCCAACGCGGGCCGCTCGGTCCTTGCCTCGCAGCAGAGCAAGAAGATCCCCCAAGCCACCGCTGACGGATACTCGTCGTACATCAAGAGGACCATCGCCCTCATCGAGAAGAACGAAAACGAGAGGTTCATCAACTTTGCGCTCGATCTCCCCAACCTCAACTTCCTCGCAAGCAAGCGCTTCCTCAGGGAGATGGCCGTCTGTTTCGAGTCCCCTGTATTCATTGCCCCTCTGACTCGCCTCTTGAAGTCTAAGACAGAGTCCTTCCCCAACAAAGAGATCATCATCTCGATTGCCGAGAATCTGTTCTGCGGAAACGAACGAGTGCTGACTGCCCTGAACTCACCAGCCTGCGACTCCTACATGACTTTGCTGAGACTGCTCATGCAGAACACCAAGGTCCAGCATGCTAGAGCAAACCCATCTGGACTCTCGGCGCAGATGCGCAACCACCTCAAGCTCCAGGATAGAGCCATCGACCTCTTCAGGTTCATGTTTGAGCAGAGGCGGCCGTCCATCATCCGTGACCTCAACTGCATTGGGGCTTCCGCCACTCTGCTCCGCGAGTAGGGATTGAGAATCCCAGAGCTGATCAGCCTGCCCGACATCGTGGCGTTCTTCGACGACTTCTCGGAGCTGGAGGAGCTGCAGCCCGACATGATCATCGTGAACGACTTCCTGCTCGTCATCAAGGACCTGCGCTGCTGGGTCAAGCACTTCTACGACGAGAGCTCCATCCCCGAGCTCACGCGCATCAAGGCCCTCCAGCGCTGCTGCAGCTTCCTGGTCAAGGTCGTCGGCCTCGCCTGGGACGACTACAAGGTGGCCGACGCGGAGAGGCGGCTCGAGTACCTGCAGCTCGTGAAAGCCTGCCTGCAGCTGTTCGACTGGCTCTGCGTGAAGGGCCGCGAGAGCTTCCTGTTCAACGAGCAGTGCGGCCGCGAGAACCTGGCCTTCATCGTGGGCAGGTGCAACATGGCGCTGTCGCAGTTCCGCGCCCCTCCCGAGCAGACGCAGCTGCCCCTCGAGGACCTCGCCTTCAACAGCAAGAAGAACAAGCAGGCCCAGGCCCAGCGCAAGTACGACATGTTCCCCTTCACGGAGATCGGAGCCATCCTGCAGAACATCCTCTACCAGCTTGTGCGCAAGGACTCCCGCTTCCTGAACCGCCTGCTGGCCGAGGCCAACTTCGGCTTCGTGTTCGGTGAGCAGTTGGTCCTCGAGTACGACTTCATCCGGCACTGCATCGACAACAAGATCGAGAGCATGGTGCTGATTGACTCCTACGTTAAGAAGAACGAGATCCGCCTCAACACCTTCGAGTACCTCCTCAGGTCGAGCGAGCCCACTCTTAAGGACCAGCTCCTCAACAGCGCCTTCATCGACAAGCTCTTCCAGGACTACATCGGCGACTTCAGGGAGTTCAACGTGCAGTTCTCCAAGATCGACCTTGAGTTCCTTGCATTCCGCAGGAGCTACCCCATCCGCCTTGAGTGCATCTCGCTGGTCAACACGACCCTGATGCTCAAGCCTCACGCACCTCGAGTGTTCACGGAGGTAGTGATGTACGCCAGGCGGCACTTCCTTATCAAGCAGGAGCTCGACCTCCTCCGCACAGGACGCCTTGCCAACAAGGAGTCTAGCGCTCTCCTCCTCTTCGCAATCCTGCTCGAGAGCAACGAAGAAGACCTAATCTACGTGATGATGCAGGAAGGCGCCCCCGAAGTTCTGCGGCGACTGACAAGAGAGCATCCTTCGCTCGGCCGCAAGTTCCCCATTCTGACAGCCTTCACAAGCACTTTCTGAGAGTCTAGATTATAATAATAACTTTAATTTTAATTCAACCTTGACAATAATATTTTGCTTAATTAATTTTATATCATGGTTTATTATCTATTTAATTATATTGGTTTTTCAAAAAGCCACAAGGCAAGGGCATCTTCATCATAGACGAGATCTCAGAGAAAAATATTGAGCACCCAAAATATCAGGTTTTGAAAGTTAACTAAGTCAAAAGGCCAATTATTCTTGATATTTCGGAGAACAATATAATTTAGACGATAGCAATTTCCCCTGGGTCTTCCAGAAAATTGTAGTTAATTAGAAAGAAGTATATTGAAAAGCTCTTGTTAAAGGCGACGAGCAAAAAATAATAGGCCAAAATTAAAGCCATTTTTTGGCAATTAAATACAAGACAGAATTCAGGGAAGAGCTTCCAATAAACACCTGGCGATATATACCTGGCGCTCCTGGATTTCTAAGAGGGAGCTTTCGGGAAAAAAATACCAAGAAAAAAGTGAAAGAGAACTTGAAAGTCAGTGGCCGCTCCAGGCATATTTTCTCCCCAACCTCCATAATTTTTGGGATTATGCAGCACATAAAGCCCCTATGGCAACCGCGCGTAGACCACTTCAGACTGCAAGTTTTATTTCGAGCGACGATATGATGAAAGAAGAGGCGACGAGAAGATCCACAACCCCTAGCAGCGCAGGAATAAGGTCTGGGCGAGAACAACCTGAGCAGAGTTCTGCTCAGCACCTCGTTGCCCATTACTGGACCCGAGATCGAGAGGAGCGAGCGCGTCGCTGCCTTGGCTGCAACCAGAATTGTTGAGGTCACCTCGCCAGTGAATGCTGAACAAAGCGACTAAAAGGCTCCAGGGTTATCAGATTTGACGACCGCGCCGAACTCTCCGTAGTGCCATAGAGAGACGGGGACGAAACTCCTGAAACCCACCCAAGTGGTGCTGGCGAAGCATTCATATCCATTAAATTTTATCTGTAAACCAAATTTATATCAGTCAAGTGGGGTTTTGGGGTTTTGGGG
>Ga0075467_10001410_pt1 | contig 19897 bp, 16 predicted proteins | sample DEB08_DNA_9_FD_75067 | JGI IMG/M metagenome (GOLD analysis project Ga0075467, IMG submission 75067) | Aqueous microbial communities from the Delaware River and Bay under freshwater to marine salinity gradient to study organic matter... | ecosystem: Environmental > Aquatic > Marine > Coastal ... | reverse complement strand
TTCTGGTATACATCAAGATGGTGTAATTAAAAATCGTGAAACTTACGAAATTATTGATCCAAAAGCCGTTGGTGTAACCGAATCTGCAATAATACTTACAGCTAGAAGTGGTCGTGCTGCATTAGCTTATCGTGCTAAAAATGTTGGCTACGAACTTACTAAATTACAACTGGATGACGTTTATTCAAATTTCCTAACCTTCGCAGATAAAAAGAAAGAAATTAACGATAATGACATTCATCAAATTATCGAGACAAGTAACATTTATAGAGAAATTATTTCAGCTTAATGGGAAAAACATTATTTGACAAAGTTTGGGATGCACACGTCGTCGATTCGATCCAAAATGGACCACAAATTTTATATATTGATAAACACTTAATTCACGAAGTAACAAGTCCGCAAGCATTTAGCGAACTAGAAGATCGAAAAATTCCAGTTTTTAGACCAAAGCAAATTGTAGCTACTGCAGATCATAATACACCAACACTAAATCAGGATTTACCAATTAAGGATGATTTATCCAGAAAACAACTAGAACAACTTTCAGATAACTGTTCTAAAAATAATATAACCATTTATGAACTTGGTCATAAATACAATGGCATTGTACATGTCATGGCTCCAGAATTAGGCATCACACAACCTGGAATGACGATGGTTTGTGGAGATAGCCACACCTCAACACATGGCGCTTTTGGCACCATTGCCTTTGGTATTGGAACCAGTCAAGTAGCACAAGTATTTGCTAGTCAATGTTTATTATTATCAAAACCAAAGAGTTTAAGAGTTATGGTTAATGGCAGATTGAAGAATGGCGTCTTACCTAAAGACGTCATTCTTTATATCATTTCAAAATTGGGCACCAATTCTGGAACTGGCTATTTTTGCGAATATGCTGGTGATGTGTTCGAAAACATGAGCATGGAAGGACGTATGACAGTTTGCAATATGAGCATTGAAATGGGAGCTCGTGGTGGCATGATTGCTCCTGACGAAACTACTTTTAAGTATGTAAAAGGTCGGAAATTTGCACCTCAGGGAGAATCTTTTGATAAAAAAGTTGCCTATTGGAAAACCTTACCAACTGACGCTGATGCGGTTTTTGATAAAGAATACGTCTTTGATGCTGAAGACATTGAACCAATGATAACTTATGGAACCAATCCAGGAATGGGAATTAAAATTTCTGAAGCAATCCCAGTAGATAATAATGCTTCCTTTAAAAAATCATTGGAATACATGAATTTTAAAGCTGGAGAATCACTTATTAATAAGCCTATCAATTTTGTGTTTATTGGAAGCTGTACCAACTCAAGAATAGAAGATTTTAGAGTCGCAGCCAACTTTATTAAAGGAAAGCAAAAAGCAAATAATGTAACCGCTTGGTTGGTTCCAGGAAGCAAACAAGTAGAAGCACAAATAATCGAAGAAGGTTTAAAGGCTATTTTTGATGAAGCAGGTTTTGAGCTTCGTCGACCTGGTTGCTCAGCATGCTTAGCGATGAATGATGATAAAATTCCACAAGGAGAATATTGTGTGTCTACCTCAAATAGAAATTTTGAAGGACGACAAGGTCAAGGCTCAAGAACTATTTTAGCAAGTCCTTTAGTCGCAGCTGCAACTGCAGTAGCAGGAAAAATTGTAGATATTACAAAAGAAATTGAAACCTTAGAATTAGCTTAATATGGAAAAATTCACAACACTTACGTCGAGAGCTATTCCATTAGCCATTGAAAATGTGGACACAGATCAAATTATTCCTGCTCGCTTTTTAAAAGCAACAGATAAAGAAGGATTTGGTGATAATGTATTTAGAGATTGGCGTTTCAATAAACATGGAGAAGTAAATTTAGATTTCAGCTTAAACAATCCAAAATATTCAGGAAGTATTCTTGTTGCTGGAGACAATTTTGGTTGTGGTTCCAGTCGTGAGCATGCAGCTTGGGCATTAGTTGGGTTTGGTTTTAAAGTAATAGTATCGAGTTTCTTTGCCGATATTTTTAAAGGCAATACACTAAATAATGGATTGCTTCCTGTGCAAGTTTCAAAATTGTTTTTAAAGACTTTACTAGAAACTGTTGCAAATAATCCAGAAACACAGATTGAAGTCAACTTAGAAAATCAAACAATTTCTATTTCCAATTCAGACATATCTGAGTCCTTTGATATAGATCCTTATAAAAAAACTTGCATGATAAATGGTTACGATGATATTGACTATTTGTTAAGTAAAAAAGAACAAATTGAAGCCTTTGAAGCTCAAAATATATTTTAATATATGAAACTGAACATTGCGGTTTTACCTGGAGATGGTATTGGTCCTGAAGTGACTGATCAAGCCATAAAAGCTTTAAAAGCTATTGCTATGGAGTTTGACCATACCTTTACATTTACCTTTGCTCCTGTTGGCGCTATTGCTATTGATGAGACTGGACATCCTTTGCCAGACAAGACTTTAGCTGTATGTGAATCTACAGATGCTATTTTATTTGGTGCTATTGGTGACCCAAAATACGATAATGATCCTTCGGCAAAAGTTAGACCCGAACAAGGATTATTACAATTACGAAAATCATTAGGCCTTTATGCTAATATTAGACCCGTAAAAGCGTACGATAGTTTACTTGATAAATCACCTTTAAAAAGACACATTATTAAAGGGACAGATATTAGTATTTATCGCGAGTTGACTGGAGGTATTTATTTTGGCCAAAAATATTTAAGCGAAGATGGACACACAGCCTCAGATTTGTGTGTGTATTCTACTTTTGAAATTGCAAGAATTGCACACTTAGCGTTTAAGGCTGCACAAGCAAGAAAACACAAGGTAACTTTAGTAGATAAAGCAAATGTATTAGAAAGTTCACGTCTATGGCGAAAAGTTGTGAAAGAAGTAGCAACTTATTATACAGATGTTGAACTAGACTTTTTATTTGTAGATAATGCAGCCATGCAAATTATATTGAACCCAAAACAGTTTGATGTGATCTTGACTGAAAATATGTTCGGGGATATTATTAGTGACGAAGCTAGTGTTATTGGAGGTTCTATTGGCTTGTTAGCATCTGCATCTGTTGGAGATAAGTATGCACTGTTTGAACCTATTCATGGCTCATTTCCTCAAGCTAAAGGAAAAGGTATTGCCAACCCAATTGCAGCTATTTTATCGGCAGCTATGTTGTTAGAGCATTTTCATTTACATTCTGAAGCACAATTGATACGTAAAGCCGTTGAAAAATCATTGAGATTGCACATTACAACACCAGATATCAATACTAAATATGATAATGTAACCACAAGTAAAGTTGGAGATTTTATTGAAGATTATATCTCAAACCCAAAGGACACAAATCTTAACTTTAAGAACATACATTTAGGACAATCCACGATTATTTGACAGTAAATTGATGGTTAATTGAAATTAAATTTGAATGGATTTTAAGGCGCACTTTTTGGAGTGCGCTTTTTTTTTAAAATAGATGACCCACTGAGAAATCCGTAGAATTTTCGAAGTAAAACCGAACCAAGCAATTAATTAATTATATGGGATGTTTTAAACCGTCTTTCTTATTAATTTACCTTTTGTTACTATAAGTTCTTGATTCCGTTTTTTCTTATAAATTATGGTAAAAACTATCGCCAATAATATTGTAAAGCCCCTAAACAAGTTAGAAAGCATACCTCCCAGCGCAGTGTCGTCCATTTCAAATAGGTGCCATGCCAAATTCATTAATGAATGTAAAAAAACAGGTATCCATAAATTATAATTCCATTCTACAAATAGCCAAGCAAATAGTATTGCTCCCATAAACGTGATTGAAAAGATACCTATTAATTCAAGAGTATCTTGGCTTTGATATAAGTGCCCTATTGCAAAAATAATTGCTCCAATAATAATTGAAGAGATAAATCCGAGTTTTGTGTATTTAAAAAGTTGTCCAAATAAGAAACCTCTAAAAAACAATTCTTCAACAAAACCAACAACAATTGATCCTGCTATTACATTAGAAATTGAAATCTCCCGATTGAATTCAAAAAAAATCAATCCTCCAAAAAACATTGGTAGAGAAAACAATAATGCAAAAACAAATGGCTTAATTGGATTGTGGCTAAGACCTAAATTTTTAAAGATATTTATTTTTGAATTTATGGCGTATGTTCCTATATATATTGGGATTCCTATGATGGAATAGGTCAGGATATAACTTAATAATCCGTTGTTAGTAAATACATCCAAATATTGTTTAAGAGATGAAAAATATTGTTTCAATATGAGATAAACAGCAAAACAAACTATAGTGAAAATTATTGCTTTATGTTCCTGTTTTAAAGTCACGAATTACTTTGTTAGGCTTTGGTTTTACTTTTGCAGACCTTTATGATTTTGAAATCGTTTCAATACTTCGATAAACGAAGTTAGCCGTTTTCTATGAATTTTACATGCTATACAATTTCTAATTCAGACTTTAAAAAAAATATCGCTTAAAAGCCTCCATAGCTTCGTACTCCGCCAGTCCTAATTGATTATATTTTTGTGCTGTTGATCTATTCCTGTCTTCAGCTCTAACCCAAAACTCTCTTTCGTCATTTCCAGGAAATAACGCAGAATCTTTTTGTGACTGATGCTTAAATATAGCCTTACGCTTTCTGAATAACTCATCAGGACTTAGAGGTACAGCCATGTCTATTTCATCAACACGCCATTCCTGCCAAGCGCCTCGATAGAGCCAAACCCAACAATCTTTCAGAAATTCTTCATGCTTTAATTGCTCTAAAGCTTTGTAAATAATCGACAAACATATTCTATGTGTTCCATGAGGATCAGAAAGATCTCCTGCGGCATAGATTTGATGTGGTTTAATTTCTTTAATTAAATCTACCGTTATTTTTATGTCTTCATCACTTATAGGTTTTTTCTTCACCTTTCCTGTTTCATAGAAAGGCAAGTCTAAAAAATGCATTTTTTCATCCTCAATACCTACATATCTGCATCCTGCTCTTGCTTCACTTTTTCTGATTAATCCTTTTATTAATTTTATTTCTTCAGAATCGACATCTCCTTTCTTTTTTTCTTTTATAGAATTTTTGACTCTTTTATAAAGTGAAGTTTCATCTTTAAATGTAGTATTACCAAAATGGTTTTCTATGTCTACAACAAAATCTGCAAATCTGATTACATCGTCATCAAATACTGCAATATTTCCAGATGTCTGATAAGCAACATGTACATCATGACCTTGATCTACTAACCTAATAAAAGTTCCTCCCATAGAAATAACATCGTCATCTGGATGTGGACTAAAAATGATGACTCTCTTTTTAGATGGTTTCGCTCTTTCAGGTCGATATGTATCATCGACATTAGGTTTTCCTCCAGGCCAACCTGTAATTGTATGTTGTAGTTTATTAAATATTTTAATATTTATATTATAGGCTGGTCCATCACTTATAATAAGATCGTTCATTCCAAAATCAGAATAATCACGGTCTGTTAGTTTTAAGATTGGTTTATTTAATTTCTGGCTTAACCAGATTACAGCTCTTTTAATTGTTAGTTGATTCCAGTCAACATCGCCTAAAATCCAAGGCGTTGCAACTCTGGTTAACTCAGCTCCTGCTGCAGCATCCATAACGAATACAGTATTATCATGTTCTTGCAAATAAGTAGCAGGAACTTGATCAAAAATATCACCTTCAATAGCACGTTTTACTATGGCTGATTTTCCTTCTCCTAAAGCTATGAGAATTATTCTCTTTGCCTTTAAAATAGTACCAATTCCCATTGTTATGGCTTTAGTCGGAACATTTTCTTCGGTAAAAAAATCACTTGCAGCATCTAACCTTGTAATGTGATCTAAGTTGATTATCCTTGTTTGTGAACTTTTTAATGAACCTGGTTCATTAAAGCCAATATGTCCAGTACGACCAATTCCTAGTAGTTGAATATCTAAGCCTCCTACTTCATCAATTTTCTGCTCGTAGGATCTACAATATTCTTGAATCTTATCTTTTTGTATGGTGCCATCTGGAATGTGAATGTTTTTTTTGTCAATATCAATATGATCAAACAAGTGCTCATTCATAAAGCGAACATAACTTTGCAATTCATGTGGTTGCATTGGGAAATATTCATCCAGATTAAATGTAATTACATTTTTAAAGCTTAGTCCTTCTTCCTGATGGAGACGAATTAGTTCCTGATAAATACTTATAGGTGATGAACCTGTTGCCAGACCAAGAACACATGATTTTCCATCAGCAGCTTTAGTTCTAATTGTAATCGCTATTTCTTTTGCAATTAAACTTGAAACTTCTTCTGAGCTTTCAAAGATTTCTGAATGAATTTTTTCTTTCACTGTGTAAGGAGATTGCTCCCAATTTTTACGATTAAAAATCATAATTTATGCTATCGAAGTATTAATTAACTAGTGCTTATATTTAATTATCTATAATTCTTTTATTTTAATGTTTTTATACCACACCTTGTCCCCATGATCTTGCAAGCCAATATGACCAGTCTGATATTTACCAAATCCTTCCCAACCATTAAACTTAGAGTTGGTTACCATACTATCCCATTTTTCTCCATGAACTGGGAAAGTCATAATCTCTTTACCATTCATAGTTACTTTTCCAAGGTTAGCTTTATGATTTATTTCCAAAACACATAAATTCCATTCACCTGCAGGATTAATAATCTCTTCTGGACATGCTATCATATCATATAACGAGCCTGCAGTATGAGTACCTCCAGCAACTTTAGCATCTGGATGCTTAGCATTATCAAGTACTTGAATTTCTGGTCCAGTTTGATAAGCCTCAGAGAATTTTTCGTCTTCAAAAACACTCCAAAAAATCCCAGAATTACCACCTTCAGCTATTTTCCACTCAATTGACAACACAAAATCGGTATACTTATCTTTAGAAATAATGTTCTTGCCTCCTTGTTCACCTGGAGTAAATAGCATTGCCCCATCTTCAATAGTCCAATCGGAATGCATGTCATCTTTTAAATACCCTCTCCAATTATCAAAATTTGATCCATCAAAAAGAATCGTCCATTCTGAATCTACTTTGTCAATAACTTCTATTTGTGTTATCTTTTCTTCAGATGTTTTTGAGTTATCCTTACATCCACTAATAATAATTGCTAAAATTAATACTGATAATAACCTTTTCATTTATTTCTTTTTTTGGTTGGTTTAAATTTTTTACTAATAATCTATAGACCTAATATCTTTTTAAGTTGCTCATTATCTGTATCTGTGCCAGCAAAATCATCAAAAGCTTTTTGCGTAGCTTCAATAATATGGCTATTAATAAAAGATACTCCTTCTCTTGCTCCTTGTTCTTGACTTTTTATAACACACTCCCACTCTAACACAGCCCAAACATCGCAACCATATTCAGTTAACTTTGAAAATATTGTTTTAAAATCAACCTGTCCATCTCCTGGAGAACGATAACGTCCTGCGCGATTTTTCCAATCATTATAACCGCCAAAAGTTCCTTTCTTTCCTGTTGGATTAAACTCAGCGTCCTTAACATGAAACGCTTTAATAAATTCGTGGTAATGATCAATATATTTAATGTAGTCCAATTGTTGCAGTACGAAATGAGATGGGTCGTATAACATATTAACGCTTTCATGATTGCCAGTAGCTGCTAAAAATCGTTCAAAAGTATCTCCATCATGAATGTCTTCAACAGGATGTACTTCATAACATAAGGCCACACCATTCTCTTTAAACTTATCTAAAATAGGCAGCCATCTGTTTGCCAACTCCTTAAAACCCATATTAATCAATCCTTTGGGTTGTTGAGGCCAGGGATGTATTGCTGGCCAAAGTAATGAACCTGAAAAGGTTGCATGTGCATTTAATCCCAATCTTTTGCTCGCTACTGCAGCATCTTTTACTTGTTGGGTAGCCCATACTGTTCTGGCCTTATAATTTCCTTTAAGTTGCTTTGGCGCAAAAGCATCAAACATAATATTGTGTGCTGGATGCACGGCTACTAATTGCCCTTGAATATGAGTTGAAAGCTCTGTTATTTCAAGACCATAGCTATTTATTTTTCCTTTTAATTCGTCGCAATACGTCTGACTCTCTGCTGCTTTTTCCAAATCAATTAATCTCAGATCAGTTGTTGGGATTTGAACGCCTTTGTACCCTAAATCGCTTGCCCATTTGCACAAACCATCTATTGAGTTATATGGAGGTTTGTCATCCATAAATTGCGCAAAAAATATAGCAGGTCCTTTTATTGTTTTCATTTATTAACTTTATTAAGCTTAGTCCAAGCAGCATTATTTTTATCACTCTCTACAGATGCGTATATAAATTTCATCCCTCTTATACCATCCATTACCGTAGGATAATCTGGATTCTCAATGTTTTCACCTGTGCTAACAGCCATAAAATGTAATGCAAAATTTTTATAAATATTTGCAAATGCTTCCAGATAACCTTCTGGATGTCCTGCGGGTATTCTTGAAGCTAACATAGATTCTGGGTATAAATTATTACCATTTGGCGTGTATACTTCTTTTGGCTTGTCTAACCATCTCGAAATTAATTTATTAGGATTTTCTTGATGCCATTCTAAACTCCCTTTATCACCATAAACTTTAATTGCGAGATTATTTTCTTCGCCTATAGCAATTTGTGAAATAGACATTGTCCCTTTTGCACCATTTTCCATGCGTAATAACAAATTTGCATCGTCGTCTAAAATTCTACCTTCACCAAATTTCCCTAAATCGGCAGCTAATTCTTTAATTTGCAATCCCGTTATATATTCAACTAAATTTTCAGCATGAGTTCCAATATCGCCCAGGGCACCTCCAATTCCAGAACGTTTTGGATCCATTCTCCAAGATGCTTGTTTTTGCCCAGTCTTTTCAATAGCTGTAGACAACCATCCTTGTAAATACTGTACTTGAATTTTTCTTATGTTTCCTAATTCCCCATTTAAAACCATAGCTCTTGCTTGTTTTACCATTGGGTGTCCTGTATAATTATGAGTAAGTGCAAATAATCGATTACTTTTATTTACTATACTTTCAAGCTCTATGGCTTCATTTAATGTAAGCGTCATTGGTTTATCACAAACAACATGAAATCCGTTTACTAAAGCCAGTTTTGCAGGCGGGAAATGCATATGATTAGGAGTAACTATAGCAACAAAATCCATACGAATATCCTCAGGTAATTCTTTCTCCTTCAAAATCATCTCTTCATACCTTCCATAACATCTAGCTTTGGGCAGAGATAATGCTTTTCCAGATGCAATCGATTTTTCTTCACTACTACTAAACGCTCCACATACTAATTCAATCATGTCATCTAAAGAAGCCGCTTTTCTATGAACATCTCCTATAAATGATCCGATTCCACCACCAATCATTCCCATTCTTAATTTTCTTTTCGTCATAAAATGCCTATTCTAATTTTATATCCTTTTTCTTATTATGCTTTATATTCTATTTTTTCATCTTTAAATAACAAAGCAAAAATAATCAACACTGCAATAGCAAATATTGTAGGGAAGATCCAGATATCTTGCCAACTATGGACTCCATCTGCAATAATATTTCTATCCACTATTTGACCAGCAACCCAAAACCCTATTAACATTCCAACTCCATAAGTTGCCAAAGTAATCAATCCCTGAGCTGCACTCTTCACCTTTTCTCCTGCTTTAGAATCTGTATAAATTTGTCCAGACACAAAGAAGAAATCATAACAAATACCATGTAATGCAATTCCAATCACTAACATAAAAAACAAATCTCCTGCATTACCATAAGCAAACAATAAATACCTGATTCCCCATGCTAGCATTCCAAATAAAATGGTCTTTTTAAATCCATATTTTTTAAAGAAAAATGGCAGTAACAACATAAACCCTACTTCTGAAATTTGACCTAATGAAGCCCAAGCTGTTGAATTCTCCACTTTATATTCTGTTAAAAACGGACTAATATTTTGATAATAGAATGCCAAGGGAATGCAAATAAGAACTGATGATATAAAGAATACTAAAAAATTTCTGTCCTTCAATAACTTCAATGCATCTAAGCCTAAAATATCTGAAAGTTTCACTTTTTCTCCTTTACTAACACTTGGTGGTGTTTTGGGCAGCGTGAAACTAAATAACCCGAGAATTGCAGATGCAATCGCCACCATGGTAAACGTATTTGACAACATGCCTTGTCCTATGTTATCAATTGAATCCCATTTAAATGCGAAGCTAATAAGTAAGCCTGCAAGTATCCAGCCAATAGTTCCAAATACACGTACATAAGGAAACTGTTTTGCAGGATCATCCATTTGATTAAAAGACACTGAATTAACTAGTGCTAAGGTTGGCATATAAGCAATCATATACCCTAAAACATAAGGATAAAACCCACTAAACTCCGTAATCTGAGACATTTGGTACATTAATATTGCACCAACGATATGAAGTACACCCAAAATACGCTCGGCATTAAAATATCGGTCTGCAACAAGACCAATAATAAAAGGAGCAATAATTGCTCCCCAAGATTGAGTGGAATATGCCATAGCAGTTTCTGCACCACTAGCATTTAAGTTATTACCCAAAAAAGCACCCAAGGTAACGAACCATCCTCCCCAAATAAAAAATTCAAGGAACATCATAATTGATAACTGTACTTGAGTTTTAGTTTTCATGAATAATTATTAATAGTTAGTTTAATTTTTTAGCAACTTGAACTAATAAATTCCTAGTTGCAATTATGCCTTGTTCTTCACTCAAATTTTCTCCTTCATATTCTACACCAATATAACCTTGATAGCCTGCATCTTTCACAATGGTCAACATTTTATAATAATCGATACCTATTTCATTGCCATTCTCATCAAAATCATATGACTTTGCGCTAACTGCTTTGGCACTAGGCATCATTAATTTTACGCCTTCGTATTTATCTGGATATTCTTCAAAACAGCCATCAGTACCTTCTTTTCTAGTGATACAAAAATTTCCAAAATCTGGTAACGTACCACAATTAGATTTTCCAATAGCATTAATAACTTTCATCAAATAAGGAGTGTTAGATGATAATCCACCGTGATTCTCCACTATAATATTAATATTCTTTGGAGTAGCATATTCCAATAATTTTGTTAAACCATATATTGCAGATTCTATCCAAATATTTGAATTTTCTGCTCCTGGCAAATTAACTCTTATGGAATGACATCCTAATTCATATGCAGCATCCACCCATTTCTTATGATTCTCTACTGCTTCATCTCTAATAGCTTCTTCCGAGTTTGCCAAATCGCCTTCACTATCAACCATTATCAGTAAATTTTCAACTCCTGCTTTTTCACTTTCCTCTTTTAATCGTGCTACTAGCACCTTCATACCTTCTGTTTCATCAACGTACTTAGCAAGTTCATCAGCAAATAATTGACTAACATATTCTATCCCTTCAAATCCCCATTCTTTAGCTTTTTTTGCAAAATCAAAAGGACTTACAGTCTTATCCATTATCATTCTATGCATTGACCATTGTGCAAGTGACAACTTAAAAAATTGAGAGTTATTTGTACTCATTTGGTTTTCATTTAAAGGAAGTTCTTCTTTTTTCGCATTGGATTTACATGCTGCAAAAGCCACAAAAACTAATATTAGTAAAAAAGCAATATTTTTAGAATTTTTTTGACTTTTCATATGCTAAAATTAAGGAATACTGCAAAATTTTATTGTATATATTTAAAAAATTACAGATAAGATAATTACTTTAGTAGGCAATGTAAAAAATATTTTCGAATCATCACTTTCTAAAATACTATCAAATGAATAAGAATAACTTATCTCCTCTTCAGGAAGAATATGATGCCATTGTAATAGGAACAGGAATCTCAGGAGGATGGGCTGCAAAAGAACTTTGTGAAAACGGATTGAAGACTTTAGTCCTTGAACGTGGACCTATGGTAAGACACATTACTGACTACCCAACAATGAATCTGGATCCTTGGGACATGGAACTTAGAGGAACAACTTCATTAGAAGATAAAAAAAGCCAATTAAAACAAAGCCGCACTGGGTACACTACATCTGAACCAAACAGACATTTTTTTGTTAATGATCTAAAACATCCATACAATGAAACGAAACGGTTTGATTGGATGAGAGGATATCATGTTGGAGGTCGCTCATTAATGTGGGGCAGACAGACTTACCGTTTAAGTGACCTAGATTTTGAAGCTAATAAAAAAGATGGTCATGGTGTTGATTGGCCAATCCGTTATAAAGATATTGCTCCTTGGTATAGTCATGTAGAAAAATTTATTGGTGTTAGTGGTGAAAAATTAGGATTACCACAATTACCTGATAGTGAATTCTCACCACCTATGGAACTTAATTGTGTTGAAGAACACTTAAAAGAAAACCTTTCTCAAAATTATGAAGATCGATTATTAACTATTGGTCGTGTCGCACATATTACTGGAGATAAAAATCATGAAGGCCGAAGTAAATGTCAATACCGAAATAGATGCATGAGAGGCTGTCCTTTTGGCGCTTATTTCAGTAGCAATTCAAGCACATTGCCAGCGGCAGAACTTACAGGAAATATGACTTTAAGGCCAAACTCAATTGTACATGAGATTATATATGACGATAATTTAAAGAAGGCAACTGGAGTAAGAGTTATTGATACGGAAACTAAAGAAACCTTTGTTTTCAAGTCCAAAATAATTTTTTGTTGCGCATCTTCAATAGCTTCAGCTTCAATTTTAATGCAATCAAAATCTGAGAGATTTCCAAACGGATTAGGAAATGATTCAGGGGAATTAGGACACAATATTATGGATCATCATCTTGGCGCAGGTGCATCTGGAAAAATTGATGGTTATGAAGACAAATATTATAAAGGTCGGCGTCCAAATGGAATATATATTCCGCGATTTAGGAATTTAGGAGATAAAAATACTGAGAAGAAAGAATTTTTAAGAGGATTTGGTTATCAAGGTGGAGCTGGACGTAGTGATATTTCAGAACATATTGCTGAACTTGCTTATGGTGCTGAATTTAAAGAAAAAATACTAGAGCCTGGAGGCTGGAGAATGGGCTTAGGTGGATTTGGAGAATGTTTACCAAACCATGATAATAAAATGACTCTTGATTATGAAAAGCTAGATGATTGGGGCTTACCAACAGTTACATTTGATGCTGAATGGAAGGAGAACGAATTGAAAATGCGAGAAGACATGAAAGAACAAGCAGCCGAAATGCTTAAAAAAGCTGGTTTTAAAGATGTAAACACGTTTGACAATAGAGCTGCTCCAGGAATTGGTATACACGAAATGGGCACTGCTCGTATGGGAAGAGATAAAAATACATCTGTATTAAATGAAAACAATCAAATACATACTGTACCAAATGTATATGTAACTGATGGTGCTTGTATGACATCATCTGGGTGCCAAAACCCATCATTAACTTATATGGCTTTAACAGCTAGAGCGGCTAATCATGCTGTAAAGCAATTCAAAACTAATTAAAATGAAAAGAAGAGATGCATTAAAAGGAATGGGGTTGTCATTAGGATATGCCATTGCTGCTCCAAGCATATTAAGCCTACTGCAAAGCTGCAAAACAGAAACGTCCGTTTGGACTCCTACATTTTTAACTCCGACAGAAGCTATTGTATTAACAAATCTTGTAGACTTAATTCTTCCTGTAACAGAAACTTCACCTGGAGCACTAGACGTAAATGTTCCTGAGTTTTTAGATCTCTATGCACACAAAGGATATGATGACGAACGCAAATCGAAATACAAAAAAGGAATTCAGGCAATCATAAAAGCATTAAACGTCTTAGATGCCGACCCTTCTAATCTAAAAACCGAAGATTACGATGCCCTTTTAGCAAAATATTTAAAATCGAGCAAAGCACAACAAAAAAAATATAATGAAGAAACGGATGAAGACAATCAAGATGCTCTCATTTACAATGCTCTTGTTGACATAAGAGGATCCGCTATGTGGGCATACAAAACTAGTCAACAAATAGGAGAAAACGTTTTAGCTTATGATCTTGTTCCAGGCGAACAAAAAGGTTGTATTTCACTCGAAGAGGCTACAGGCGGAAAAGCATGGTCTTTATAAGCCTATATTATGAAAAACAATTTAAGTTTTATACTTCTTTTTTTAATTTTAGTGGTAAGCTCGAGCTGCAAGAAAAAAGCAGACACAGAAGTAGTTTTACCCGAACAACTGACAAATGAATGGATTTCATTATTCAACGGAAAAGATTTAAATGATTGGAACGTAAAAATAAAAGGGTATCCACTAAACGAAAATATCCATAATACCTTTCGCGCAGAAGAAGGAGTCATTAAGGTGTCATATGATGGTTATGACAATTTCAATGAAGCTTATGGACATCTCTTTTATAAAACTCCCTTTTCTAGTTATAAATTAAAAATGGAATACCGCTTTACTGGTAATCAAATTATTGGAGGTGCTGGATGGGCAGAACGTAATAGTGGTGTTATGTTGCATTGTCAATCACCTGAAAGTATGGCATTAGATCAAGATTTCCCAATCTCTATTGAAACGCAGATGTTAGGCGGATTAAAAGAAGGTATAATTAGACCAACGGCAAGTGTGTGTACTCCAGGCACAAATATTGTTATAAATGGAGAATTAATCACCAACCACTGTATAAGTTCATCTTCCGAAACTTATTATGGAGATCAATGGGTTAATTTAGAAGTTATGGTAATTAGAGACTCAATAATCACACATAAAATTAATGGAAATGAAGTACTTTCTTATATGAGTCCTCAAATAGGAGGTGATTTAGTTCAGTACTCTAGCGAATGGCAGGCAAAAAGTGGTGAATTGCTAAAAAGCGGTTATATTTCTTTGCAAAGTGAAAGTCATCCTGTTGAGTTTCGAAATATAGAATTATTAGAGTTGGATTACTAATCAAATAATAATGCCTGAATTGTAACTGAGTTAATCAATATTAAAAATTTAAGTGAGGAAAATCGTTTATACTATTCATAATAAAATAAAAACATTGATTTGAAACGACGAAAATTTATTCAAAACTCCTTATTTGCTTCAGCAGCGATAACAACAGTTACTGCTTCAGGTGTGACTAAAAACTTATTTTTTAGTGACAACAAATTCAAATACAAGCTTAAATTCGCTCCTCATATTGGCATGTTTAAACATCATGCTGGTTCAGATGTTTTAGATCAATTACAGTTTATGATTGATCAAGGTTTTACAGCATTTGAAGATAATGAAATGCGAAATCGTTCATCTGAAACACAAGAAAGAATAGCCAAATTGATGCAGGACAACAGCATTGAAATGGGTGTTTTTGTTGCTCACAAAATCTATTGGAAGGAACCTAATTTAGCTTCAGGTAAAAAAGAGTATAGAGATGAATTTTTAAAGGACATCGAAGCTTCTATAATGGTTGCAAAACGTGTTAATGCTAAATGGATGACAGTTGTTCCTGGACATGTAGACTTAAGAAAAGATCTGAATTTTCAAACTACAAATGTGATTGAAACTTTAAAAAGAGCATCAAGCATATTAGAGCCTCATGGTATAAGCATGGTATTAGAACCTCTTAATTTTAGAGATCATCCTGGACTGTTTCTAAATGAATCTCCTCAAGCATATCAAATATGTAAGGCAGTAAATTCTCCTTCTTGTAAAATTCTATTCGACATCTATCATCAACAAATTCAAGAAGGCAATTTAATCCCTAATATTGAAGCTTGTTGGGATGAAATAGCTTATTTTCAAATAGGTGATAATCCAGGGAGAAATGAGCCTTCAACAGGTGAAATAAATTACAAAAATGTGTTCAAATATATTTATAACAAAGGCTATAATGGGGTTTTAGGAATGGAACATGGTAACTCTATAGAAGGCATAGAAGGTGAACAAAAGGTAATAAAAGCATATCAAGAAAGTACTAACTTTTAACTTAAACTCATGAGTAACAATAAAAGCAGAAGGTCATTCATTAAAAAAACAGCTTTAGTAACAGCAGGAATATCAATAATACCTAGATCAGTATTAGGACGAGGGTTTATTGCCCCTAGCGACAAGCTAAATATTGCTGTTATAGGAGGTGGTGGAAAAGGCTATAGCGATGCAGTGAATGCTTATAACAATGGTGCATCTAATATTGCTGCAATTTGCGATGTAGATTGGAATAGCTCAAAAGGTTTGATTGAAAAATTTCCAAATGCCAAAAAATTTAAAGATTATAGGAAGTTGTTTGATCAAATAAAGGATATTGATGCTGTCACAATATCAACTCCAGATCACACTCATGCAGTAATAGCAAATACCGCAATGCAGTTAGGCAAACATGTATATGTTCAAAAACCATTAACACATAATATATATGAAGCAAGAATTTTAACAGAGGCAACTGAAAAGCATAAAATTGTGACTCAAATGGGGAATCAAGGAGCTTCAGGTCAAGGTGTGAAAACAATGATTAAATGGTTTGATGAAGGAATTATTGGTACTGTAAATGAAGTTGATGTCTGGACGAACAGACCTGTTTGGCCTCAAGGTTATCCTGCACCAACTCAAAAACCTACATTGCCAGAAGGTATAGATTGGGAAAGCTGGATTGGACCTGCGGACTATGTTGATTATCATCCTTTATACCATCCATTTGCTTGGAGAGGATGGTGGAATTTTGGAACTGGAGCTCTTGGAGATATGGGTTGCCATTTAATGGATCCTCCATACAGAGTGCTTGGTTTAAGTTATCCAACAGAAGTAGAAAGTAGCGTTGGTGCAGTTTATACTAAAAACTGGACGCCAGATTATTATGCTGAATCTTGTCCTCCTTCATCAAGGACTCAATTAAAATTTAAGGCAAGTGAAAAAAATCCTTCAGAAGTAAAATTAACTTGGACTGATGGTGGATTACGACCATTCCATCCCGATTTGATACCAGCAAATCATCCACTTGGAGATGACAATAGTTCTAACGGTGTTATTATGATTGGAACCAAAGGAATTATGACGTGTGGCGTTTATGGAGCTAATCCAAAAATTTATTTGAATTCTGGAGAATTAATTACTTCCGAAAATGAACCAAAAGGCATAGACATGCCTGAGCATGGTCACCAAGCTTTTTGGGTTGATGCTTGTAAAGCAGGTTTTGGAAGTAAAGAACATAAAGAATTAACTTCTTCATTTGATTATGCAGGCCCATTAACCGAATCAATCTTGATGGGTAATTTAGCCATTAGAAGTTATGGTTTAACAGAAACTAATGGAAATCGCATATCATATCCAGGGCGTAAAAAACTTCTTTGGGATGGCGCTAATATGAAGGTAACCAATTTTGAAGCTGCTAATCAATTTGTAAAAAGGGAATATCGAGAAGGCTGGACTTTATAATACCACTATTTATCTAAACTAAAAACTGAAACAAATCAGGCTTATCGTTAAGGTAGTCTCCATAAAAATTATGAAGTTTCATTTTGGTGATTAAAGGTTCTAAATCATCAGGTGATTTAAGCTGTAATCCGACAACAGCAACATCATTTTCTCTATTCACTTTCTTCGTGTATTCAAAGTGTGTGATGTCATCATTTGGTCCTAAAATTTCTACTACAAACTCCCGTAAAGCACCTGCTCGTTGCGGAAATTTAATTATGAAATAGTGCTTTAAATTAGCATATAACAAAGCACGTTCTTTAATCTCGGCAGTACGCGTAATATCATTATTACTTCCACTAATTACACACACTACATTTTTTCCTTTTATCTCTTCAGAAAACTGGTCAAGAGCAGACAGACTCAAAGCTCCTGCAGGTTCAACAATAATAGCATCTTTATTATATAAATCTAAAATTGTTTGACATATCTTACCTTCATCAACAACAACAACACGATGTAATGTCTCTTTGCAAATCGCAAAATTCAAATCTCCAACACGCTTAACTGCAGCTCCATCCACAAAATTATCTATAGATTTTAACTCAATATTTTTATTGTTTCTAATAGAATTTAACATGGAAGGTGCGCCTTTTGCTTCGACACTGATAATTTTTGTTTGCGGTGATAATATTTTAAAAACAGAAGACAATCCTGCTGCAAGACCGCCACCACCAACAGGCACAAAGACATAATCTATAGGATGTTCTTTTGCTTGGTCTATAATTTCTAAGCCAACCGTTGCTTGGCCTTCGATGACTTTTTCGTCATTAAAAGGATGGATAAATGTTTTATTTAAACGCTTACACTCTTCCATTGCTGCGTGGTAAGCATCATCAAAAGTATCACCTACTAAAACAACATCTATAAATTCTTCACCAAACATTTTTACTTGTTCAATTTTTTGTTTCGGTGTTGGCGAAGGCATATAAATAGTGCCTTTAATTTTTAATAATTTACATGAAATCGCTACACCTTGTGCATGGTTTCCAGCACTTGCGCACACAATTTCATTCTCAATTTGAGAGGCGCTCAAAGAAGAAATTTTATTATAAGCTCCTCGAATTTTATAAGAACGCACTTCTTGTAAATCTTCTCTTTTAAAATAAATGTTTGCGCCAAATTGCTTTGAATAACGTACGTTTTTTATTAAAGGTGTTACAGATGCGATTCCTTTTAATTTCTCTGCGGCAGCTTCAATAGCAATTAATGTTGGTCTATATGTCGTTTTTATTTCTTCCATGTTTGATGAGATCCTAAAACGTACTTCGACTAGGCGCAGTGCAAGAATTCAGGATGACAATATATTTATGCTAAAACAGAATTTTCTAATTTTAAATTTGATTTTATAATTTTCATCGCTGTCATTGCAGAACGCAATACTTTTCCAGTTTCTTCAATTGGATGTCGTCTTATGGCATCATTGACTTTGATCAACTCTAAATTGTCAACTCCATTTGTTTTAGAATATGCTTTTCCAATAACATCAGTTTTTATAGTTTTCATAAAATCAACTAGTAATGGCTTGCAAGCATGGTCGAATAAATAACAACCATATTCAGCAGTATCAGAGATGATTCTGTTCATTTCAAACAACTTCTTTCTAGCTACAGTATTAGCAATTAATGGCAATTCATGTAAAGATTCATAATATGCTGAGTCCTTAATAATACCGGAATTTACCATAGTTTCATAGGCTAACTCCACTCCTGCTCTAACAAAAGCAATCATAAGTATGCCATGATCAAAATATTCTTGTTCAGGAATATGATTAGACGTTGCTGTTGTTTTTTCAAATGCTGTTTCTCCTGTTACAGCTCTCCATTTTAATAAATTAACATCGTCATTTGCCCAATCTTCCATCATTGTTTGTGAAAAAAGACCAGACATAATATCATCCATATGCTTTTCAAACAATGGCTTCATAATTGTTTTTAATTCTTCTGACAATTCAAAAGCCTTTATTTTTGCTGGATTTGACAAACGATCCATCATGTTTGTAATGCCTCCGTGCTTTAAAGCTTCTGTTATGGTTTCCCAACCATATTGAATTAATTTTGCAGCATAATTTGCCTCGATACCTTCTTCTACCATTTTATCAAAAGACAAAATTGAAGCGGTTTGCAACACACCACATAAAATAGTTTGCTCACCCATTAAATCACTCTTCACCTCAGCTACAAATGACGATTCCAAAACTCCAGCTTTATGCCCACCAGTTGCTGCTGCATAAGCTTTAGCTTGCTCCCAACCTTTTCCTTCTGGATCATTTTCAGGATGCACAGCAGTAAGCGTTGGCACACCAAAACCACGTAAATATTCTTCACGAACTTCGGTTCCTGGACACTTTGGTGCTACCATAATAACCGTTAAATCTTTACGGATTTGTTTTCCTTCTTCTACAATATTAAAACCA
>Ga0075467_10001406_pt1 | contig 19932 bp, 20 predicted proteins | sample DEB08_DNA_9_FD_75067 | JGI IMG/M metagenome (GOLD analysis project Ga0075467, IMG submission 75067) | Aqueous microbial communities from the Delaware River and Bay under freshwater to marine salinity gradient to study organic matter... | ecosystem: Environmental > Aquatic > Marine > Coastal ... | reverse complement strand
TGATGACTCAAGTTGGAAATCGAATTCAAATCGTGGACACCAAAAAATGGGGATTTATCTATGAAAATCAATTATTTACAGCGGTTTTCTTCTAAAACGTTGGGACACTAGTGATAGTAAACAATCATATAGGAATAGTAAATATAGGCACCAGTACGCTTAGAGAATTGGTAAGAGTAGCCAACTGATGATATGGTTTGGCTGGTTCTGGCCCCTATGGTGAAGTCGCCCCCTGGCCGCATTTGTTCAATGGAAGCAAATAATTTGCCTTGCGGACCGGCTGCTGCGCTCAGGCCCACCATCCACTGATTGGTGCGCGCACCTGGTGCAAAAAGCACCGCGCCCCTGGTGTTCGCATCACCACCTGTTGTTTCGACGTTACCGAGTGTATTGGTGCCACTGATTCGACCGTCAATGTTTTGTCCAAAAGCTGCGTGCAGCTTAACCACCTTAAAGTCATACACCCCAACGACGTTCCATTGTTTGATTGAGCTTGAGTTTTTACTGGATGGTGAAAGGTAGGTGTCAAACATCGCCGTCTGTAACACGGGGCCAGAAGAATAGCGAACCGTTATGGAAACCGCGCGAAACTTGTTTGATGTGCCAAACGCTCCCGCTTGAACGGGTGAATCTGCCGCTTTAAGACCAGTTTCGAAGGAATAGCCTGCCATGAACTGAAAGCCGTTGAAATCTTCTGTTGCAAGGGCCAACATGTTTGAGTATCGAATATTGGTCGCCCCCATTGAGCTGTCGAGTGAGGCCTGGCTGAAATTGGTGTTAAACGGATCAATGCCAACAATAGCAATGGAACCTGGGCTTAAGCGGCGACCCACATCCATCGAACCTATGCCGTTTTGAACCAAGCCGAAGGTTGACTGACGAGTAAAACCCGCTGAGGATCCATTGGTTGCATCGATGCCGCTTTCAAGCACAAAACGGCTTTTAGACCACGACCCAGATCCTCGACGCCCTTTAAACCTCTACGCGATGCCGCTTCCTGACCAGAGGTTATGCCAAACTGACTGTAAATGGTGTTTGGGTGGGTGAACACATCAGGCGAGGTGCCAGCTTTATTGCGCTGATAAGCGAAACCAAGATCCACCACACCACAAAGAGTCACCGAGGATTGGGCGTGGGCGTTGTTGACGAGCCCTGCACTGTTAAGCGTGATGGTCAGCAAAGCACTCGAAATGCCAGTAACCAATTGTTTGTTTAGTCTCAGCATCGTTCTACCCAAAACGGTCAAGTCGAGCTGTGAATTGTCAACTGAAAAAATGACAGTCAAGTGAAAGAAGCTTGAAATGTTTGGCGATCGCTATTAGCGTGCCCCAAAAAAACGGTGGGCAATTAATGGACGTACCTTAAGCGTTAAGCGATAACCCATCTCCATGACCCAAGTGACGGGCTTAAAGGTGGCGATCTTGCCCAAGCCGCGCCAGGGTGCTGGCAAGGCAAGCCAGACCCGCGCAAATCCCGCTGCTCCGTCGAAAACCTGACCGCTGGCGACTTCTTTGACATGAAAGCGCGCCATTAGCGTGGCTTGATCGTAGCCAATTGGGCAGCTTGGGTTTTCTCCAGCGACATCTTCCCAGAGGATGCGAGCGTGTTTGTCCAAGCCCCGGTAGTACTGAATTTCTTTCGAGCACATGGGGCAACTACCGTCAAAATAGACCACGACCTCAGGACCTTTGGCGTCGTCGTCTTTGGCTTGGTTGTTTACTGTTTGCATGACCTGAGTGTAGTGCAGTTCAATAGCCGTGGCACTAAAATCCACTCGCAGCCAGTGTCAACGCACTCAGTTACTGCACCCGGCTTTGACGCCACAAATAGCGTAGTGGTTTCCAGAGCAACGCAAACGCTGCCACAGACACCAAAACAACCGCAATTGGATGGCCCACAAAAAAAGCACTAAACCGACCATCTGTCAGGATGAGTCCTTGTCGCAAACTGATCTCCAAAGTCGGACCGAGCACCATGCCAATCACCAATGGCGCCATCGGGAAGCCCTGTCGACGCAGAAGAAATCCAACGATGCCGGCCAAGGCAGCCACCAAAATATCAAAGGGGTTGCCGTTGACAAAATACACGCCAATCGTACACAGGACAACGATTGTCACCAACATGAACGCCTCGGGCATTCGCAACAACGGGGCAGCACCACGACTGACCAAAGCCCCTAAGGGCAATAACAAAAGGTTGATAACCAAAAAGCCCAAAAAAATGGCGCCGATAATCACTGGGTTTTCTTCCATCAAACGGATGCCAGGCGTAATGCCGTGAACGGTTAAGGTGGCCAACATCACTGCGGTGACGGCATCGCCTGGGATGCCAAGCGCCAGTGTCGGAACCAATGCGCCACCAGTGACAGCATTGTTGGCAGATTCGGAAGCGATGATGCCATCGGGCTCGCCTTTACCAAACCCCTCTTTTCTTGGTGATGAGCGTCGCGCTTCGGCGTAAGAAATAAAAGCCGCTGTTGCTGCGCCTGTACCAGGCAAGATGCCGATGCCACAGCCAATGGCCACCGACTTAGAGAGGCCTGTTAATCTGCCTCGCCAGTCTGAAAGCCTAGGCAAAACAATACCTTTAAAGTCAAACATTTGAGCACTGCTATCGAGTTTGGCCGCCGCACGGGTCAAGACCTCTGACAGTGCAAAAACACCAATCACCACTGCCAACAAATTAAAGCCAGCGATTAATCGGTAATCACCAAACGTAAAGCGCACTTCACCGGTAATCGGGTCACCACCCACACACGATAAAAAGACACCCACCATGCCCATCATCAAGCCTTTGACCTCGGTGCCTTCGGACACTGACACAATGCATGTCATGCCAAGAAGAATCAGGGCAAAAACCTCAATGGGACCAAAGTTCAGCGCGAGGGCGGCCAATTGTGGTGCGGTAAATATCAGCATCACTGCTGAGACCGTGCCACCAATAACAGACGCAACAGTTGACCAGCCGAGCGCCAGCCCTGCCTCGCCGCGTTTGGCCATCGGGTAGCCGTCAAAACAGGTGGCTGCAGACTGAGGTGTTCCAGGGGTATTGATCAAAATCGCTGAGATGGACCCGCCATAAACCGAGCCGGCATAGACCGCCAACAGGGTTAGCACGGCAGGGGCTTGGCTCATCGTCAGCGTGAAGGGCAACACCATGGCCACAGCGACGGTGGAACCGATGCCTGGTAATGCCCCCAGAACAATGCCCAAAGTCGTGCCCAGTAGCAACACCAAGATCCCCTCCAAAGTCAGGATCAGTTCAAGCGATTGGTCAATGGTTTCAATCACAGTTTTTGCGTCAGAAGAGGTAAGTGATGGGTGATGTGGGTAGGGGTAGCGAGAGCCAGTGGTTAAAAAGGATGACCAACGTTGCGGGCAATCCCACAGAAAAGGCGATTAGCGAGATGGGCTTGGTCCAGCCCAGTAACCGCAACGTCACCAAACAAAATACCAGCGAGGCCAGAAAGAAGCCCGCTGGCATGATACTCAGTGCGTAGACCGGTAATAGCAGGGCTAATAGCCCCACACGTGCTAACGGCCTGGCTTCTGTTGGCGCTCTAGACCAGACTGTCGAGATCAGGTTTAAACCAGCCAATCCGACCCAAAGCCACAAAATGATGCGTGGGAAAAAGACTGGGCTGAAGGCCCCCCCTAAGTCTGCAAATTCCAGGCCAATCGTTGAAAAAAGCAGCGCGAGGGGGGTGAGCAATAGCGCAATGGCGCCAATCGATTTCTCAGTCAGCACAGGCTATCGACTCAATGAGATTGAGGTTCTTGCCGTTGCGACCGCTGTTGCCATTGTTACTATTGCTGGGTTTGCAACGCATCACTTCAAGCCAGCCGCCTTGATCAAACTGATGTTGGACTCGTACTCGGCGCGATAGAACTGTTCAAACTCAACAAAATCCATGTACCGAATAACCGTTCCTGTTTTTTCTGCAAAGGACTTAAAGCTGTCTGACTGTGTGGCAGCTTTACACGCCACGGATAACTTTTCTTGAATGGCTTTGTCGAGTTTGGCTGGTGCAAATAAACCACCCCATAGGTACAGCTCGTTGAGTGGCTTTGGTACGCCAAGTTCGGTCATGGTCGGTACATCTGGCATGTTTTCTAACCGTTTGTTGTTAAAGACACCCAGCGCCTTTAGGCCACCGCGACTCATCAATGTTTCCGTATCACCAAAAAACTGGATGGTTCCTGCGGCCATGGCTTGCATGGCGGGTCCCGAACCCTGGAAGGGTAAGTGTTTGACGTCTTTGATGGCACCCATCCCTGAAAAAGCGGCCACCATGGCCAAGTGCGTCAATGCGCCAGGACCTGAAGAACCATAGACGTATTTACCAGGGGCAGCTTTGACCGTTGTTTCGACGTCTTTGAGTGTTTTAAAAGGGCTGTCGTCTTTCACAAAAAACATCGCTGGCGATGCCGCTACTGCACAAATTGGGGTCCAACTGTCGGCGTTATAAGGCACATTTTTAATTTGTGGTTGCACTGTGGCAACCGTTACCGACCAATAACCCAATTGATAGCCATCAGGCTTTTGCTGCGCCAAGGCAGAGGCGGCAACCGTGCCTGAGCCACCAGCCATATTAGAAACAAAGACATTGCCTTTTAGCGCTTTGGAAAATTCAGGTGCAAATCCGCGGATCAGAATATCGGTTCCGCCGCCGGCATTAAACGGTACGATTAGGTTTAAGGGGCGCTCTGGGAACTCAGCATGCACCCCAAAAGAGGTAACGGCACCAAGGGCGCCCAGGGTAGCGAGTGCAAGGGTGAGTGCTTTCTTTTTTATTCTTATCTCCTAAGCCGATCGGCTTGGTTATGTTTTTTTAAAACACTAGACACGCTGACCACTGTCAGGGTGTGTCGCTTTGTTTAAACCAGCCATGACTTTCAAAATTGGGTTAGCCAGAGGGCGAAAGTATTCTAGTGAGCCATGCCGTTATAAAAAGACTTGGTTAGTCTATGACAGCTGTCGTTTATCGCAAAGGTTTTTTATGCTGCAGAGCAATAAAGTTATTGCTTTTTAAGGGGCTTCCCTAGGATTAAAGAAAGTTTGGAAAAATGGCAGTTAGAGAGACCACTGTCTTATGTCTTAATGTGTCGCCAGCGTAAGACCAGCTTCTCTAACTCAAGCACCATCAATACAGACACGCCAACCCCAGCGACGATCAGCAATTCAAGGAAAGAGAGTCCGTGCGTGGCAAAGAGCTGTTGCATGGGTGGCAGATAAGTAAAGCCAAGTTGAAGCACCATCACCAGGCCGACTGCCATCAACACGCGCGGCGTGCCTTTGACACCTTGCCAAGTGAAGGCGCGCGACTTGAGGGAACGTACACTAAACAAGTAAAAAACCTCCATGCTGACCAAGGCATTGACGGCCATGGTTCGCGCTGTCTCGACCGAGCCGCCTTGGCCAAGCGTCCAATGAAACACCCCAAAGATTCCCATCAAGAAAAGTAGCGACACAAAAACGATGCGCCAAATCAAAAATGGTGAGAGCAATGGGGTGTCTCGGTCGCGGGGTTTGCGCGACATGATGTCGGCTTCGGCCGGTTCAAACGCCAGCACCATGGCCAAACCAATCGCACTGACCATGTTGACCCACAGGATTTGAAGCGGCGTGATGGGTAGCGTCACACCAATCAAAATAGCGACTGTGATCGCCATGGATTCCCCACCGTTGATGGGCAATAAGAATGCAATTGATTTTTTAAGATTGTCGTAAACCGTTCGCCCTTCTTTGACCGCCTTAACAATTGACGCAAAGTTATCATCAGCCAAGACGATTTCAGCGGCTTGTTTGGCCGCCTCAGTGCCTTTCTTACCCATGGCAATGCCAATGTCGGCCTGCTTTAAAGCTGGCGCGTCATTGACACCGTCACCAGTCATGGCAACCACCTCACCATTGGTTTGTAACGCACGAACCAGCCTAATCTTGTGCTCAGGACTGGCCCGCGCAAAGACATCAATCCTTTGAACAGCGCTTTCTAATTCTTGCGCTGACAGGGTCTCGATATCCAAGCCAATCAGGGCTTTTTGCCCGTCGCACGCCAAACCCAACGCTTTGGCAATGGCCATGGCCGTGCCGGCGTGATCCCCAGTGATCATTTTCACGCGAATGCCCGCTTCTTGGCAGAGCGCGACCGACTCAATCGCCTCTTGTCGGGGTGGGTCAACAATCCCAGCCAAGCCGATAAAGGTCAGCGCATTAACCTGAGCACCGATATTGATCTGATTCAACCCATTTAGATCTGTTTTGATGGCGAAGGCCAGTACGCGGCGTCCCATTTGCGCCTGCGCTTCAATCATTTGGAGCCAATAGTCACGGTCAAGTGGCTCGCGTAAACCCGCTTGTGTCAATTGATCATCGGCCAAGTCGAGTAGCTTTTCTGGGGCGCCTTTAACCAAAAGAAACTGATCACCCGCTCGTTCTTTTGTTGGATTATTGTGAGCTGTGGCCATAAAGCGATGGTCAGATTCAAACGGCACGCAAGCCACCCGTGCTAACTGTTGCTGCCACGGTTCGGTTTTTAAACCCAACTTCATGGCTAACGTAAGTAGCGCCGCCTCAGTCGGGTCACCACTGACCGTCCATTCAGCGTCCGAGCCGCATTCAACAGACGCGTCATTACACAACACACTGATAAGCACCAACCATTCAATCGGTAACAACGCCACTGAAGAGAATGTGACCTTGGTGGTTAGTGCTGCCAGTGGCTTGAGGGCTTGTTTTGAGGGGTCGAGCACTGCACCAGTAGGCTCATAGCCCACACCCTCAACAGTTAGGGTTTCACCGGCCAGACACACTCCTTGGACGGTCATTTCATTGCGGGTGAGGGTGCCAGTTTTATCGGAACAAATAACCGTGACAGCACCCAGCGTTTCAACAGCGGGCAACCGGCGCACCACCGCTTGACGCTTGGCCATACGCTGCACGCCAATGGCCATGGTGATCGTCAAAATAGCTGGTAACCCTTCGGGGATGGCGGCAACCGCCAAACCCACCACAGCCATGAAGATCTCCACGCCGCCTAGTTGTATCCACCAATAGCCGTAGGCAAACAAAAACACGGCTGCTATCAATATCGTCAGCGTGAGCCAACGCGAGAACTGTTCCATGTTCTGAATAAAAGGTGTTTGTGTCTGCGTGACTGATTCAATCATGCGACCAATACGCCCCATCTCAGTATGCATGCCGGTACCCACTACCACCGCACGCCCTTGGCCCTGTGTCACCAACGTTCCGGCATATCCCATGCTGAACCGGTCGCCTAGCGAGACATCCACTTGAACCGGTTCGGTGGTTTTAATGACCGGCACTGATTCACCCGTTAACGCAGACTCATCAACATTTAAGTTCGCCACATCGAGCCAACGAACGTCAGCCGGCAAGTGATCGCCAGAGGCGACTTGCAACACGTCACCTGGCACCAAAACATCGGCCGGTAGCGTCTGCAATTTACCGTCACGCCAAACCTGGGTTTTGGGGGCGAGCAGTTTTTTGATGGCTTGTAATGACTTTTCGGCTTTGCCCTCTTGATACAAACCAATGGTCACATTGAGCACTACCACCGCCAAAATCACTCCCGCATCCAGATAATGACCAATGATGATGGTGATGGCGCCAGCCGCTAGTAGCACGTAAATCAGTAGGTTGTGGATTTGTGCCAATAAGCGTTTGAACCACCCGTCGCTTTTTTCAACGGCGTAGGCGTTCTCTCCAAAAATGGTCCGTTGTTGATTCGCCTGTTCGGTCGACAAGCCACGATCGGTGCTACCAAGGGACTCATGGACTTGCGCGACAGAAAAGCCATGCCAAGGCGCTGTCGCATCGCTTACTGGCTTATGTCCTTGAGCGTTCTTAACAGCGGTTTTATCCATGAGGCGTGTGTTGCCCTTTCAGTAGTCTGTCACTTTCTGTGGCGATTTGCCGGATGCAATCGGCAGCACTCGGTATGTCGTGTATTAAGCCGGTGGCTTCGCCCACTGTCACGTGGGCTCGGGTGTAGTCTTCTTGGGCCAACCCTTCGACATAATCTTGCCGGGCGTGATCGGGGTAGTGCTTTAGCTCAGCGACTTGGTGCTCCCATTGACGATGGATTTCATTGCGCAACGCCCTAAAGTCATAGGGGTGTGGCCAATCCAGGCTTCTGAGTACATCAAACACACTGCTGCGGGCCGTTTGGTCGCCATGTGCCGACACGGACTGTGCTTTTGCCGAATTTGGCGCCAGGCATTCTTTGGTGACCCACAATCGCGATCCAATCACCGCGCCATCAGCACCGAGCAGTTGGGCTGCCGCCAACCCGCGACCGTCGGCAACCCCGCCTGCTGCCAAAAGTAGCGTCTCTGGTGAATGTTTGACGAGCCAGTCTGCCACCTCAGGCACCAAAGTAAAGGTCCCGCGTGCCATCTGACTGTTCATGCCGTGGCCACCGGCTTCCCCGCCTTGCGCCACAATCACCGTGGCGCCGGCTTCGATGGCCATGGGCAGCTGATCGAGCCTTTGTACCTGACAAATCAGCGGAATATGTGCTGCCCGTACTTTCGCGGCAAAGGCCCGCGAATCGCCAAATGAGAACATCACGGCCGCAGGCCGCTGGGCTTGATCGAGCACCCAATCCAAAGCGCTGGCTTCCTGCTGCAAACGCCAAGTGATGAAGCCGATACCAAGCCGTGAGTGTGCTTCGGGTTCACACGACTCAAACGCTTTGTTGTATTCCGTTTGCACCCAATCCAAGTCACCGTAGCCGCCACCCACCAAGCCCAGCGCACCAGCCTGCGCGCAAGCCGCAGCCAAGGCGCCACCCGCAGCGCCAGCCATGGGGGCAAGGGCGATCGGACAGGTCAAGTTGAACTGGCGAGTAAATCGCGATGTTGACCGCAAGGATGAAAAACTGACGTCACTCATGAAAGGATCTCAAAATTCGCAAAGGGTAAATACAGCATACCGAAAAAAAATGGCGCCCCGATAGGGGCGCCATTTAAATCGCTAACGGATGCGAAGTGTTAGCCAAAAGGTAGCCACAGCACAATACTTGGAAAAACGGTAAATAAGATGATGGCCAAGCCCAATATGAAGAAAAATGGCATCGATCCTCGGGCAACGGTCATTAGCGACGTATTTGGCGTTAGCCCCTGTATGACAAAGAGGTTTAGACCCACCGGTGGGGTAATGACCGCCATCTCAGTGACAATGGCCATCACAATGCCGAACCAAATCGGATCGTAGTTATAGGCGTTGATTATAGGTAGCAGTAGTGGCGTGGCAATCAAAATCACCGAGACCACATCCAAGAACATGCCCATCACGATTAGGACCAAGAAAATGGCTATCAAAACGGTGATCTCTGAAAACCCTTGTTCCGCGATCCAACCCACAAGCTCTTGTGGCAAGCGCAGTCGTGTTAAGAGATAACCAAACACCAATGCGCTTGAAAGGATGGCCAGAATCATGCCAGATGTGTAAACAGACTCTCGAATGATGTGGTGCAGTGTCGCAAAGTCGAGTTTGCGCTTGTAGGCGGCAATCAACAGCGAACCCACACAACCAATGGCCGCTGACTCTGTTGGCGTGGCGATGCCAAAGTAAATCGAACCAAGCACGGCAAACACCAGCATTAGCGCAGGGAAAGTCACAATCCAAGGGTTACCCGCATCAGCCGTGTCTTTTTCAAGATCGGCAAGCTCAACAATGGGCATGGATTCCGGTTTAAACCACCCCAAAATCACAATGTAAGCCGCCATCATGAGCGCGATGATGATGCCTGGAATGACCGCGGCGATGAACAGGGTACCAACCGACTGTCCTGCCACCAATCCATAAAGAATCAGACCAACACTTGGTGGAATAAGCAAAGCCAAACTGCCAGCTGAGGCAACCACACCGGTGGCAATACGCTTGTCGTACCCAGCACGTAGCATTTCAGGAATGGCAAATTTGCCAATAGTGGCTGCTCCAGCAAGAGACACACCGCACATGGCCCCAAAAATGGCACACGCCCCAATACTGGCCAATGCCAAAGAGCCGCGAACTTTTCTGAGACTGATGCGGATGGCTCGATAGATATCAGAGCCAAGTCCTGACACAAAAATGATCTCGCCCATGACGATAAATAACGGCACGGCCACTAAAGTGAAAGTGCTCATGCGGTCATACATGACCCCGGTCACAGCCGACAGGCCACCCACACCTTGGTGAAGCACGATCCCAACCAAACTGCTGACGCCGAGCGTGATAAAAATAGGCAGTCCCATGGCCATTAGGCCGAACAACATGCCAAGAACAATCAAAGTGACTTCAACGTTACCCATGTTGCGCCCCTTCGTTATTCGCTGCGTTACCCAATGACTTAGCGGCTTGAATTGCCTCATCAATGGCACTTAACGCTAGCGACAAAAACCCAATCGGTATTACGGCGTAAGCCACGCCAAGTGGGAAGGCAAGAAGGGAAGAGGAGCGCGAGTCAGTTTCAAGGGCAGAGAGGGACATTTCAGCACCGAAATAAACGACCACCAACGCAAAAAGCGCAATGATGATTCGATTTAAAATTTTGAATTTGGTTTGCGCTGTTGGTGAAAGTCGAAGGATTAGCGCGTCAACATTAACGTGCCGATCTTTGTTCAGAATAACGGCCAATGGAAGAATCCCAATTGATACCAGAAGGTATTCCGTCAACTCAAGGGAATACTGCGTTGGGCTTCCAAAGATGTAGCGCATGATCACTTCATAAACGACGACCAACAGCATGGCTGTCAGCGCAAGCTCACAAGCACCAAAGCAAATCCGCGCATATACGCGGCATAGTTTAGAAAACATATTAATTTATCCAAATCGGTCCCACCCGGCTTGCGGGTGGGACCGTGCTGCTAAAAGGATTTAACCGACATCAAAAAACGAAACGGCTTATTGATTCTTTTGTGCAAAATCGATGTACTTTTGAGCATCAGGTACTTGTGTTTTCCACCAAGCGTAGACGGGTGATACCACTGTCTTGAACGCAACGAGCTCTGATTCAGGTGCAACGTAGTAATCCACACCATTCTTCTCGAACAAAGGTTTGGCATCAACCAAGTACTGGTTCAAGATTTTCAGCTGATCAGCGCTGCGCTCGTTGGCGGCCTCTTGAATAATCTTTTGTAGGTCAGCAGGTAACTTGTTCCACGAATTTGTGTTGATCGCCAAAAAAGTGGTGAAGTAAGACATATTGACCAAAGTCACGTTGTCGAGCACTTCGTATAGCTTTCGGCCAATCCCCGTTAATAATGGACGTGCTGTGGCATCGATCGTGCCGCGTTGCAAGGCGATATAAAGATCGCTGGAGCTCATGGAAGTTGGTGCCGCACCGATCAGTTCCATTGCTTTACTTGCTGCCGTTCCGCTGACTGCAATTTTCTTGCCTTTGAGATCAGATGGCTTGCGTACCTTAAAGCCTTTACCGTAAAACTGGTAAGGACCACCCGCAGCAACGTTAAGCACTTTGACGTTGCGCTTGGCCATGGCCTGGCTAATGCCAAGATCAAACAAACCAGCATCAAGTGTTTTCTGGATAGAAGTAGGGCTAGGCCACAAGAAGGGCATACTTGAAATGCCGAGTTCAGGGAATAGACCAGTGTTGTAAGTGTCGAGCGGAGAGGCCAGGTCAATATCACCACGCTCTAGCGCGCCAAATTCTTCTTTGCCACCAAACAACTGAGACGAATGGAAGATTTCAATCTCGACGCGACCATTCGACCGTTCTTTAACTTTATTGGCAAAGTTAACAATTGGGTTGTAGAGGTAGCCGTATGTTGTTGGCCAGTACGTTGAGAACGTGAGCTTGAATTCGGGCTTGGCGAATGCAGTACCTGGCAGGATGCCAGCGGCCAGCACAATGGCGCCAACTGACTTGAGGATCGTCTTGACTTTCATGAGCGTAATGCCTCCGTTATTATAAAAACACACCCAAAAAGGTGATCTCGGATTCATTCCAAGTTACACAAGGTTACAGCTTTAGACGTTTTCGTCAATCGGGCAAACGATGATGCGGCGTCGTTGACCAACAGTTCGCCATAGTGGTTAAGTGCAATTACTGTTTAATGGCTTACCGAATCAAAATCAGCGCTCACAAAAAATAATCGAGGTCACATGACTCAACCCCTACGTTTATTGGTTTCAGACATGGCTTGGTCTTCGATCCAATCAGATGTCTATCAAGCCCTGGCAGGACTTGCCATCGACAGAATCACTGTCGATGAGGTCTTAAGCGGCCATAAAACCGCGGATATTGCCTTTATCTCACGCGACGTCACTGGCATGTCGACTAAATTTGTGATCGAACCTGAAACAAAGCGGTTTTACGACGCCCTGGCGCAGTCGCTTAATTTGCGATGGCTGCACGTGCATTCGGCTGGTGCTGACCGACAAATCTACATCGATTTAATGGCCCGTGGCGTCACTGTCAGCACGGCCTCTGGTGCCAATGCTCGTGCGGTTGCACACTCGGCATTGGCTGGGCTCTTAGCGCTTGCCAGAAAACTGCCGCTATTGATGAAAGCGCAGCAAGCCCACCAATGGTTACCACTGCTTAAAACGGGTTTGCCTGAAGACTTAGACGGGCAAATAGCCGTGATCGTGGGGTGGGGACCCATCGCCCAGATGATTGGTGAGGTTTTACATCTTTTGGGTGTGCGCCTTGTGGTGGTCAGGCGCTCAAGTGCCGAAGTGGCAACGGCTGAGCAAGTGGTGCCATTTGACAAAATCAGTGACGTCTTACCGATCGCCGATTGGCTGGTGTTGGCCTGCCCGCTGAATGCGCAGACCCACCACTTGGTTAATGCCGCTGCATTATCCGTGATCAAGCCGGGGGCTGCGATTGTCAATATTTCTCGGGGGACCGTCATTGATGAGCCAGCCATGATTCAAGCGCTTAGAGACGGCCGGTTAAGTGGTGCATTTTTGGATGTGTTTGCGCAAGAGCCGTTACCCGCTGATTCGCCGCTCTGGGATCTGCCAAACGTGATTGCCACGCCGCACACAGCTGGCTCATCGCTGGGAATGTATCGTCGCATGGAACAAACGTTTACCGATAACTTGGCGCGCTACGTGAAATCACAGCCATTACAAAATGTGGCTAGCCCAACAAATTAAATAAAAAACCAACAAACAACATACAAAAAACCGACCACAAGGGTCGGTGCCACGGGGCTTGAGCGAAACGCTGCAAGCCCCGTGGTTCAAACAAACAACAATCGATCGCGCAGTGGATTACTTCTTTTTCATGGGCAATTTACCGATGATGCCGTTCCATTTGGTGATTTGTGAATTGATAAAAGCAGCTGCCTCGGCCGGTGTGCTGGTCGCAGGAATGGCACCGGCTTTTTCAAAGGCAGCAGCAACCTCAGGGTCAGCCATGGCGCGGCCGACGGCTGCGTTGAGTTTGTTCACGATTGCCGCTGATGTGCCTTTTGGGGCCAGCAGTGCATTCCATGTGTTGATTTCATAGCCAGTCAATCCACCCGCTTCTTCGATGGTAGGCACGTTTGGCAATTGGTTGGCTCGCTTGGCTGTTGTGACCGCCAGTGCTTTGACTTTGTCACCCTTAACCAGTGGCAGTGCCGCTGGCATCGTGGCAAAACTCATCTGTGTGTCGCCCGCCAACACTGAAGTGTTTGAAAGCTTGCCACCTTTGTAAGGGATGTGAACCATGTCGATACCTGCTGCATCAGCGAACATTGCGCCACCCACGTGAACGGGCGACCCCACGCCGCTTGACGCGTAGTTCAGTTTTCCAGGGTTTTGCTTGCCGTAGGCGATCAAGCCCTTGACATCATTGAAAGGCAGGTTTGAGTTGATGATCAAGATCAAAGGTATTGCTGCCACCATCGAGATCGGCTCAAAACCGTTGATGGGATCGTAAGTCATCTTGTCGCCATAAACCGCTGGGTTCATGCCATGGGTTGACACCGTGGCCATGTAAAGTGTGTAGCCATTGGCGTCGGCATTTTGCACTGAGGTAGCACCGATACTGCCAGCGGCACCGGGACGGTTCTCAACGATGACCGGTTGACCCAATTCGTCGTTGAGCTTTTTAGCCAATGTTCTGGCCAAGATATCCGTGGTACCCCCCGCTGAGTAGCCAACAACAATTTTGATGGGCTGATCGGGGTAGTTGCCAGCCGATTGCGCCCAAGCGGCAGAAGTGCTCAGGGCGGCTGATACGGTCAGGCCAATGGCGAGCTTGGAAAAGGTTTTTGTAATATTCACTTTGTCTCCAGAAATGGTTATCTTTTTTAAAGGCACTGATGTTTCTTGTTAAGTCAATGGGTTAAAACAAGTCGTCAAAACTAGATTACACCTTCTTGCTTGAGGTCGCTGAGTTGGATCTCAGAAAATCCCAAACCGGCAAATATTTCGGCATTGTGTTCACCGCGCTCTGGTGCCGCCTTGAACTGACGCAAGGGTGAGCGGCTGAACTTGACAGCTTGACCGACCAACTTGATTTCGCCGAGCTTTGGATGCTCAAGCGATTGAGCCATGCCCAAATGCTGCACTTGAGGGTCTTCCATGGTCTCTTGCATATTCAAAATAGGACCGCATGGCACGCCAGCCTGATTCATCTGATCAATCCAGTGCGCCGTGGTTTGTGCTTGGGTCTTCTCATTGAGGGCTTCATTGAGGGCGGGGCGATTTTTGCCGCGCAAAGGCACACTCTTAAACCGCTCGTCAGCCAATAGGGGCTCGGCACCGATCACTTTGCAAAGCCGTTCAAACATGTCATTGCCCATGGCTGCAATATTCATAAAGCCATCGGCTGTTTTAAAAACGCCAGTGGGTGCGCTGGTGGGATGGTCGTTGCCGCTTTGGCCCGGAATCTCGCCATTCATGAGCCAGCGCATGGCTTGAAAGTCCATCATCCAGACTTGCGCTTGCAGCAAAGACGTGTGAACCCACTGACCTTCACCAGATTCTTCACGTTCGAGCAGCGCAATCAGAGTGCCAATCGCACAAAATAGCCCTGATGTCAGGTCAGCCACGGGAATGCCGGCGCGCATCGGTCCACGCCCAGGCTCACCGGTCACTGACATCAGACCACCAATACCTTGTGCGATTTGATCCAAACCGGGGCGACCTTTATAGGGGCCATCTTGCCCAAACCCCGAGACCGAGGCGAGAACGATGCGGGGGTTGACCTTTTTTAATGACTCGTAATCGATACCGAGCTTCTCTTTGACATTGGGTCGATAGTTTTCCACCACAACGTCGGCGTGCTCGACCAAAGACATAAAGATAGCCAAGCCCTTGGGGTGCTTTAAGTTAAGGGTGATGCTGCGCTTATTGCGATGTGTGTTTTGATAATCGGCAAATTGCGCCGATCCACCCGGTTTGTCATCAGCCTCATCACCGGGCTGCTCGATTTTGATGACATTGGCACCCCAATCAGCAAACTGGCGAACAGCAGCCGGTCCTGAGCGAACACGGGTTAAATCCAGAACGGTGAATCGACTCAGTGGTCCAGCGGCACCCATCGCACTACTCCTTATTTTTCCTGATGTTGGTTGTCCGACAACTCTGCAATGAGCTTACACCGCATGTCTAGGGTGCTGTCCAGATGTTTCGATCAAATAAAGCCCATTAATCAATGGTTGCAAATGGCGTTAGACTGATTCTTGTTATTTGTTAGAAACGCCTGAGGAAAACCGAATGAATCAGCCTGCCCGTATTAAAAGAATTGTCACCTACCAAGAAGATGTGTATGAGGCCAATGGCGTGAGCACCAATGGCCGTGTGAGTAGGGCTTGGGCAGCAGCAGTCATCGATAACCCATCAACTGGTTTAGACGACATGGTCGTCCTTACAGACATGGGCGAGCGACTCGGCGAGCGACTCGGCAAAATACTGCTCGATGTTATTCGCCCAGAAGAAGGCGAGCTTTTGGCATACGGTAAGAGTGCAATTGTTGGTGGCGCAGGATTGCTTGAACACGGTGCTGCAGTATTGCATCCCAAATTAGGCAAACCGTTACGTGCCTTGATTGGTCAGGGTAAATCCATCATCCCCTCAACGGTCAAACAGGACACGATTGGCGCCACCATTGATATCCCGCTGCATGCGGCGGATAACGAGTGGGACTTTGCGATGTTGGATGCCATCACGGCGATGGTGCCAGGTGCGCCTTTAAATAACGAGATTGTGGTGTTTGTTGCCTTGGCTAGGGGTGGCCGGCCCGCGGCACGTATCGGTATCAAAGCCTAGGTTTGCTTATTAGCGAATCACAGGCAAGGGAGTTACCAATACCTGCGTGCTCGCCGCTAGAATTGTCGCAGCATCAAAGCCTAGTTTGCCTTGCGTTTGAAGGGCTGCCGCTGAAGCAGCAGTCCCTATGGCCGCAGCCTGTTGCAAAGAACCACCATTGGCAAGTGACCAAAGCAAGCCGCCCACGAAGCTGTCACCAGCGCCGACCGTACTGGTGACTGTGACAGCTAAGGCATCCACTTTGAGGGCGGTCGTGGCATCAATCATCAAAGCGCCTTGAGCGCCTAGCGTTAATGCCACAATTTTGACTTGTTCTTTCTGGATGAGCTCACGCGCAAAAGACACACATTCAACCAGATCAGAAAAAGGTGAGCCCTTTAGGGCTTCGAATTCGCCCAGGCTGGGCTTGATGATATCAACGCCTTGACTCAGGGCTTTTTTTAATGGCACGCTAGCGGCATCAACCAATATTTTTATCTGAGGGTATTTGAGTCGAGCGCGGTCAATGATTTGGGCATAAAAATCATCGGGCAACCCGGGTGCAAGGCTGCCACTTAACACCAACCACTGCTGGGGTATGTTTTGCTCGATTTGAGAAAGTATTTGCTCAGCATCGAGTTCTGACAGTGTTGGGCCCGGCAAAATGAAACGAAATTCGCGATCGGTGGTGCGCTCATAGACCGTAAAGCACTGTCGGCTTTCTTCAGTGATGGCAACACTTAAGAAATGCAGACCGTCGCCTATGAGGTGTCGCTCAATTTCTTGGCCACGATAACCACCAGTTGTCAGTAACGCTTGGACATCAGCACCAAAGGCATGCAGCACTTGTGCCACGTTGATACCGCCACCACCAATTTGCTCTTGCTCGGGTGCGCAACGTAACTTTTCATGGTCGATCAGCCGATCGACCGAGGTGGCAACATCTAAGGTCGGGTTTAAAGTGACCGTTAAGACGTTGTGCATGGCTGCCTACCGTTCATTGGTTGGCAGCCATGCACACAGCATCAGGCGTTACCCGCGGCAGCCTGCTCTTTGGCTAGGGTTTTCTTGCGCAGATGGCTGCGGAAAGACCCGAAGAAAGACCAGGCCAAGATGAGCCCAGAAATAATTAACAACCACATGCTGATGGGGCGATCAATGAAAGTAGCCATGTCACCGCGTGACAGCAGTAGTGCTCTTCTGAGGTTCTCTTCCATGAGTGGCCCCAAGATAAACCCGAGTAACAGCGGTGCCGCTTCAAATCGCAGCAGTGACATGCCATAACCAATAATGCCAATGATGGCTACGACGTAGAGGTCAAAGGAGCTGTTGTGTACGCTATAAACCCCCATCATGATGAACACCAAAATTGCAGGGTAGAGAATGCGATAAGGGATGTTCAGTAACGACACCCACATACCGATCAACGGGATGTTCAAAATCACCAAAAAGATGTTGCCGATAAAGAAGCTAACGATCAAACCCCAGAACAAAGTGGGTTGCTCGGACATGAGCATTGGCCCGGGCTGGATACCGTGAATGATCAATGCGCCCAACATGATGGCCATGGTGGCACTGCCTGGGATACCGAGCGTGAGTGTTGGAATAAAGGCGGTTTGTGCTGCAGCGTTGTTGGCTGATTCCGGTGCGGTGATACCTTCAATGGCACCCTTACCAAACCGGGTAGGATCTTTAGCAATCTTTTTCTCAACCGCATAAGAAATGAAAGAAGCGATAGCGGCACCAGTGCCGGGTAGCGCACCAAAAAAGCCACCGATACCCGAACCTCGAAGCATGGGCTTGATGCTGTCCTGGACGTCTTTTTTGGTGGGCATCATTGAGCGCATGGTGATTTTTTCAGTGATCTTGCCATCACGTTTGATCGTAATACTGTTGATAATCTCGGAAATGCCAAACAAGCCCATGGCCAGGCCGACCAAGCTGATGCCGTCCATCATTTCAGCGATACCAAAGTCAAAGCGCGGCACTCCTGAGTTGATGTCAGTGCCAATGGTGCCCAGTAAGAGACCAAAGACCACCATGGCCATGCCCTTGGCAGGTGAACCCGATGCCAATGTTGACGCAGAGATCAACCCCAAAATCATTAGCGCAAAGTATTCAGCTGGCCCAAATTTCAAACCGATTTCGACGATCGAAGGCGAAAACAGAATCAGTGCAAACACACCAATCATGCCGCCGATCAGTGAAGCAATGGTTGTCATGAACAAGGCGACGCCAGCCCTGCCTTGTTTGGCCATGGGGTGACCGTCAAGGCAAGTCACGGCGTTGGCTGCTGTACCGGGAAGGTTTAAAAGAATAGAGGCTGTTGATCCACCGTACTCTGCGCCGTAATAAACACCAGCCAACATCACAATCGCCGCCGTTGGTTCAATGTGGTAGGTGATGGGTAGTAGCAGCGATATGGCAGCCAAGGGGCCGATACCAGGCAAAACGCCAATAAAGGTGCCTAGAAAAACGCCAAAGAAGCAGTACAACAAAATATTGGGCTGTAAGGCGGCTTGTAGGCCGATGTAAAGGCTGTCGAGTGTTTCCATGAGTCGCTACCGTGATGTCTGTTTCTAGGGGTTTGGTGAGTGTCTTAGTAAGACCAAGGCCATACGGGTATCACCATACCCAGACCAAACGAGAAAATCAGATAAGTAATAACAGCGATGCAGCCCGACAAAATCAATCGCGCCTTCCACTTAATGTCGCTGGCCATACTGCTTGCAATCACAGCAAGAGCTGATGTGAAAATCATGCCGAGGTGATTTAGCAGCACGGCGAAAACCAAAATACTGACCATCACCCAAACCAGACTGTGCCACTCAATTTTGATGCTGGTGCCTTCCCTAAACAAGGCGGGTATGGCCACAAGAACACCCAAGATGGCTAAGATAATACCCAGTACGGTGGGGAAGTATCCTGGGCCCATTCTTTGCAATTCACCGAATTCGTATTGCCGCGCGTGAATGGCAGCAAAAACGCCGATGGCAATTAAAGCGATGCCACCAATCAAGTCACGTGTGTCTCTATTTTTCATGCCACCCCCTTACACGCCTTTGTGTGCGTGAAATATTCGATTTTGCTTTTGATTCTATCTGAATCATGAACATTGTTATACAGTGCCGAACAACCCGTGGTAGTTACCAGTATGAAGCTTGTCGCATCTTAGTTTTGCTCATCAAGCCTAATGACTTCATCAAACCGCATGACCGCGTCAACGCCGGCAACCCCAAGCCCCGCCTGCTGTACGAGCAAAGGATTGATTTCAGCTTCTATCAAAGTGCATGACAATTGGCTGACCATTTTGGAAAACATTACGAGTGTACAAACCAATGCATCAATGTCCATTGAGGGTTTGCCCCGATATCCCATTAACAAAGGCCATATTTTGAGTTGCTTAAGCAGTTCGAGCGATTGGATTTTCTAGAGCACTTGACCTTTGGCTAAGATAGTCACAGCACTGTCTTGTAAGAGTTCAGCAAGAACACCGCCTGCGCCAACCATGATGGTCATGCCCAGTGGATCTCGTCTAGCGCCTAGTATGAGCGAGACGGGCGCTTGTATCTGTGTCTGAATTAAAAACGTGTCGATCTTTAAACCTGTCGTACGCAAGATTTGCTCGCGCATTTGATCCAATGATGGCCCGACGGTCTCTGCCGTTTGATGCATCACCACACCACCGATGTCCGATTTATGCGTAACTTGATT
>Ga0075467_10001401_pt1 | contig 19943 bp, 18 predicted proteins | sample DEB08_DNA_9_FD_75067 | JGI IMG/M metagenome (GOLD analysis project Ga0075467, IMG submission 75067) | Aqueous microbial communities from the Delaware River and Bay under freshwater to marine salinity gradient to study organic matter... | ecosystem: Environmental > Aquatic > Marine > Coastal ... | reverse complement strand
TGCCTCGCATGGGCGCGTCGTCTCGCGGCGGACTCTGAAGGGCCGATCACGGCGGCGGCTGAACCCGCTCTTCGTCGGATGGCTGATGGGCTGGCCCATCGGGCACGCGCTCTGCACCTGCTCGGCAACGGAGTTCATCCATTGGCAGCGGCACATGCGTGGCGAACTCTCGCAGCTGCCCATGGCCTCGGGCCCGTGGATCTGGCGACCGAGCGAGGGCCCGGCTCAGATGAACCTCTTTGAAGGATTGCTGCCATGAGCATGCACGGACGGATTGGTCGGGCTGGAGGGACAAGGGTGAAACGCGCGCTGGGCGTCCAGGCAGCGCTGGAATGGACGTTCAGGGTTGAAAAGGCGCAGTTGGAACTGCCCGTGCCGAAGGATGTCACCGAGGAAGGCTTTGGCTTCGGCCTCGAATATGTCCTGCTGCAACGCGCAGCGCTGGGCTGCAAGGTAGATGGCGGCCAGCACAAGATGGGCAGTTACACCCATGCGGACGCCGAGGTGATCGCCGCCACAGTTGCCGGGATGCCCGACAGCCTCGGCGGCATCCGCATGGCGATCCGCATGGCGGAACTGGCCAGGGCCGGGCTGACACCCGACTGGATGCCAGGTGTCGTGCCGCGCTGCGTCCCGGTGGAAACGCGACAAAACCAGCATGGCGTGCGGGCCGTGACGGAAGTTGTGGGCACTGAGCGGGTGCAAACCCGGGGTAAATGGCGAACTGTGGATGTCCTCGTTTGCCCGGTCACTTGGCGGCCGCATCCGGAGCAGATCGCCTCCGCCCAGCGCGGCTATGAGGATTGGTGGCAGGCGCTGGACTGGGTGCGGGACGGGTTGGTGGCGGGGCGCATGCTGCGGGATGTTGAAGTGATGGCATTGATGCCAAAGGTGCAGCCGTGGAACCCTTAGGCCATTCAGGATGGGTGGGAAGCGGGCATCCGCTGCGAAAGCATGGCGAACGAGTGGGAAAACTGGGAGCTGACATTCAGATGCCCGCGTTTCCGGCCATCACGCTGCACCGCCGCAGGTCGGCTTCGAGCCCACAGCGGACCTATTGATTTTATGCTGCGTGCGCTCGCAGTGTGGATATTGTTGCAACAGCATAGATTCCTATGCCGCTGTGCCGCGAGAAAATCAGCCATTCATACGAACCGCAGCGAGAACGAAACACTCAAGGATCAAGTCGCAGCACTAAGTTGCCTTTTGCACGCACAGCTATTGCTGACGCAGAACGCGTTCGCAACAACAGCTGTGGATGCTCTGCAATGCAGCGCAATTCTCCAGAGCCGTCGTTTTTTGGCTGTTGAGCAGCCCCAATCAAGACCTTCCATTTACTGCTGCCAGGAGCAACGACTAGGTCTTGGACAAAACGAGCTTGTGCAGGCGGGGATGCCTGGGATCAGCGAGTGATGAACTATTTGAGCATTTGAACGACGTCGAATCTCTGACTCATGTTGCCAACAAGGTGATCAGGCAGAAGGTTTTACATGTTCCTGCTGCCTAATTCCGTTTTCCAAACCGCTCTAAACGCTCATACAAATATACTTAATCTCGAGATAATCCTCAGTTCCATACTTTGAACCTTCCCGACCTTGACCAGATTGTTTAACACCGCCGAAAGGGGCAACCTCGGTCGAGATTAGGCCAGTGTTGACGCCAACCATGCCGTATTCCAGAGCTTCGGCCACTTTCCAGACATTCGACAGATCGCTGGCGTAAAAGTATGATGCGAGACCAAAGATGGTGTCATTTGCTTGCTCGATGACATCTTCCACGGTCTCAAACTTAAACAAAGGGGCGACTGGGCCAAATATCTCTTCCTGCGCGAGGTCCATCTCGCGGGTCACGTCCGTCATGACGGTGGGAGGATAGAACGTGCCGCCGAGACTGTGGTCCGTACCGCCCGCAACAATGTTTGCACCCTTGGACGTTGCATCCGCGACAAGGAATTTCACCTTGTCCAACGCAGCGGCGTCAATCAGCGGACCCGCCGTCACCCCGTCCTCAAAGCCATCGCCGACTTTCATTTTTTCAACGGCCTCGACCAGCTTTTTCGAGAATGCGTCATAGACATCCGCCTGCACATAGAGCCGGTTGGCGCAGACACAGGTTCGTCCGTTGTTACGGTATTTGGAGATCATCGCGCCTTCAACTGCAGCGTCCAGATCGGCATCATCAAAGACGATAAACGGCGCATTGCCGCCAAGCTCCATCGAAGCTTTCATGACCTGATCAGCAGATTGCTTCAACAGGATTTTCCCCACTTCTGTGGATCCCGTGAAAGTGATTTTGCGGACCTTATCGTTTGAGCAAAACTCTTCGCCAATCGCCGCCGAAGAAGCCTAGGTGATAACGCTGAGCAGCCCTTTGGGTATGCCAGCCTCTTCTCCCAACACGGCCATAGCGAGCGCAGAAAGCGGCGTTTGCTTTGCTGGTTTGACAATAAACGCACAGCCCACTGCAAGGGCGGGTGCAACCTTGCGCGCGATCATCGCATTCGGGAAGTTCCACGGCGTAATCGCGGCCACAACGCCGACTGGTTGTTTGAGAACGACAATCCGTTTGTCGCGCTGATGACCCGGAATAACATCGCCGTAAACGCGCTTGGCTTCCTCGCCGAACCACTCGATAAAGCTGGCACCATAGAGAATTTCACCCTTTGCCTCAGCCAGTGGCTTGCCCATTTCAGCCGTCAGAATTGCGCCCAGATCATCGGCCTGAGCGACCATCAGATCGTGCCACTTGCGCAAGACTGCGGCGCGCTCTTTGCCCGTTCTCGCGGCCCATTCCTTTTGCGCCGTATAGGCGGCATCAATGGCGGCTTTCACCTCCACCACGCTCATATCTGGAAGCTGGGTGATGACTTCATTCGTGGATGGGTTTGTGACGTCAAAAGTCTTGCCGCTGTTTGCAGAGGCAAGCCATTCTCCCGCAACAAAACCAGCCGATTTCAGGAGCGACTTATTGTTCAAGCGGTCCAACAAAGATGTAGAATTGTTTGTCATGTTTCTGTCTTTCCTCGGCTGGGTTTACCATGCGGCTTTGTAGATATTCAGCGCGTCTTCTTCAGTGAGTTCACGCGGATTGTTCACAAGCAATCTGGTTTGGTTCATGGCGTCGGAAGCCAGCTTGGGCAGGAAGTTCTGCGGGATGTCCATTTCGCGCAAGCTTTGTTGCAGCCCACAGCGTTTTGACAGGTTTGCCATAGCTTCGCAAAACGCATTTGCGCGTTCTTTTTCATCCGTGATTTTAGCAAGTTCCGGGAAGGCAAAAGCTGCTATTTCGGCGTAAGGTTTGGGAGCAACCTCTGCATTAAAACGCAAGACGTAAGGCAGAACCAGCGCGTTAGAGAGGCCGTGCGGCACATGAAAATGCCCACCAATCGGGTAGGCCAGCGCGTGCACGGCTGCGACAGGAGAATTAGCGAACGCCTGACCCGCCATCATTGAGCCAAGCAGCATATCGGAGCGAGCTTTCAGGTTGTCGCCCGAGAGCACCGCTGTCTCAAGCGACGCGCCCATCAAGCGCAAGGCTTCTGTCGCAAGGTTGCGCGAGATCGGGTTGTTGTTTGCACTTGCCGAGGCATAGGCCTCAATCGCGTGCACCATCGCATCAATGCCGGTAGCCGCCGTAATATGCGGCGGCAGGCCAAGCGTCAACTCAGGATCAAGCAGCGCGATGTCGGGGAGGATGACGGGCGAAACCACGCCCATTTTCTCGCTCTCGCCTGTTGTGACAATGGAGATCGGTGTAACTTCTGAGCCGGTGCCAGAGGTGGTCGGAACCAAAATGAGCGGCAAGCGCGGCCCCTTGGCGTTGCCAACACCGTAGGCGTCTTGCAGGTTTTCGTTGCCTGTCGCGAGCAGGGCCGCGAGCTTTGCCACATCAAGCGATGAGCCACCGCCCAGCCCGATAACGCCTTGAGCTTTGCTATCAATCGCCATCTGCGCGCAGAGGTTCACTATGCTTTCGGGCGGATCGGCTTTGACATCCCGATAGAGTGTAACATCAACGCCTGCACCTTTGAGTGAGGTCAGCGCTTTATCTACGATACCCGTCGCCATCATGCCTGGATCAGTGACCAGCAACACGCGGGTTCCGATCTCGTTAACAACCATCTCGCCCAGTTGCGCCAACAGTCCGGCACCAAAACGGATGCTTGCAGATGTATTGAAATTGAACGGTGTCATGTGGAACTCCTCATAGTTTATGACCCGAAAACCCAACTGACGACTGTGATGACACTTGCGGCAATAACCACAGTCCACAGAAGACGAATGAGTTCAGGTTCTTGAATTTTGGTGTCCCGTATCGGGATTTGCGTAACTCGTTCCAACGCAACGACTTCAGTTGCAGAGGCCGTCGCGAGGTTCATCTTGTAAGACAGGAACCAAATCAGAAAAACGCCCAGCACCCAGAGCATCATGATCCACGCCCAGATAGAGGGCATGCCTGTGATCCAGCCCTCGGGCCCCTCTGCCGGTGCGCCGAAGGCTTGGTTGCCCAATATGACGCCGGGGCCAACCGCAAGGAAGAACCACGCTAGAATTGCCGACCATGCGGCGGGTTTGAGACCGCGACTGCGAGGCGCAACAGGCGCGTGTTTGCGCACAAATTGCCTAATCTCAGAGGCGTTCTTTGAATGTCCACGCCCCTGAGTGATCGCTGAGATTACAAGAACGGCGAGCAGGTTCACAAATAGGCCCCATCCCGCCGAATGGATCGTCCAAGGCCAGCGCCCCCAAGGCAAATCAAGTCCGAGGAAATTAAGGATTGCGATACCTGTGTGATCGGTAACGAGCACCGCAAACAGGCCAAACATCAAACCGCTTATGACGGCTTGTTTGCTGATAAACTGGAACCAGCACAGTCCGATCAACGCGGGCCAAAGCTGTAGCGCGGCAGGCAAGGCTAACGCGCCGAGCGCTGACAAAACAACGGGTGAGAGCGTCGCGAGAAGCGCTGCTATGATCAGCAAGATCACAACGCAAATCCGCCCATACAAAACTTGATCCGATTGCGGCAAACCCTTGTGGAAGAACGGTACATAGATGTCGCAGATCAACGCATGCGCCGCCGCCAGCAAGCTAAGCCCAGATACCACTTGCACCGCCGCGATGAGGCCGATCATGATTGCACCCGTAAACCAAGGCGAGTGCACCGATAGGTTAAGCAATAGCGACGGAATGACGGCTTGCTCGCCTCCCAAGCCAAAGGCACCGATTGCCACAACTCCAAAAACGATAAGCGCACCAAACACCCCCGCAAAAACCCACGTCTGACCTGCGGCAATGCCCACAGAGCTGCGTGTGCTCAGCACCAATTGGGTGATCATCGGGCTGGCTTGTATTCCCAACAAGACCAACGCGGTGCTGGATATCATCACAGCTGTCCACTGCCCGCCTGTGGGTGCTTCGACGCCGTGGCCTGCTGTAAACTGGATAACGCCAGCGATCTGAAAATACCCACGCGCGATACTTTCAGGCTCCTTCGCGAGAGCGGCCAAATGCAGGTTCAAGGCGACAAAACCACCGCTTTCTATCAGCACGAACAAGCCCGTTCCGGTGATCGCTATCGCTATCAGAACGGTTTGGATAACGCTCAAATATCCGATGGAGCGCATTCCACCAATGACGACATAGCAGGCAAGAAGCACGGCAATAGCCCAGACAAAAACGGGCAAATCGCTTTGGTTTTCACTTAGTCCTGCTAGCACAGAACCCACAGCACGCAGCTGCAATCCTGCAAATCCAACTGCAAACAAAACAGCAATCAGCGCGCTAACAACCCCGATGCTGCGTCCGCCAAAATAGCCGTTGAATAGCTGCCCTTGGGTGTTGAAATGATACCGGGTTGCGATCTGCCATTGGATTTTGAAAAACAGCACACCTGTCAGCGGGATGATGATACCCGCCAGCGCCAAAACACCAAAGCCCAAGCCCTGAGTGGCTATGGACTGTGGAAAGCCCAAGACAATCCAGCCGGATATACTTGCTCCGGTCACGCCCACAGCGCTCATCCACGGTGCTAAAGATTTTCCGGTAGTAAAAAAGTCAAAATATTGAGTGTTTAACGCCGATGCTTGACGCGCCCAGAATAGGACAATTCCCCCGTAGATCAGAAAGAACAACAACACCCATGTCATAGAGCCCGAAATCATGTTTCACGCTTTCCGGCACCAGATGCGCCGATCACATCAAACTTCTTAAACGCCCCACCCACGCCATAGCGTGTGACGACGTAGGCGAAAAAACCACCAACCAATACAGCAAGCAACGTCAAGCCGATTTGAAAACCTGCCAAAGACAGTGCGCCAATCATCCACGACAAAATGAAGACAACAGAACCAAGGGCAAAAAGCACCAAGCCAAGCGCAACTTCACCCATTGTAAAACTGGTTGAATAGGCCTGATTGATAACCATATGGCCAACAAATCCTGCAACAACGCCTGCGATCCCGATCAGTCCAATAATTAGATCTCCTCGGGTGCTGCCTTCCAGCGTGAAGCCCAGACCAATGAGTCCGAACACAAGCCAGTTGCAGAAAACAAAGACGGCGCGATCTAGTCTTTTGTCAGGTTCCAAAGGATACATCCTGTTCAATTTGCGGCGGGTGGAGCGGCGCTATCGCCACCCCAATTAGTGCAGTCTACTTCTTGGGAGCAGCTGGTTTTGCGACTGATGCGCCTTCAGGCTCGCCCGGCTCGGTGTAGACGATCTTGGATAGATCTTGCAGGCCCTCCATGCGATGGATGTTCGAGCCGCTCATACCAATCTCGCCCAAAAGCGTATCAACGAACGGCGCTTGTGAGCGATATCGCAACGCCGAATTGACAACCTGATCGGCGAGGTTTCCGCCGCCGCCACTGGCAATCGGGTTACCGTTTGCATCAAGCACGGACTGGCCCTCAGAGCCACCTTGAGAGGACAGGCCCGGCAGGCCCTCAACATGCATGATCTTGATCTCGTCGATATTCTCCATCGGTTTGACGCTTTCACGAATGATATCTGGCAAGTTCTCAACCAAACGCTGGAGCAATGCAGATTTGCGCGAGGCGTCCGAGCGTAGGTTTTCCGCCTCATTCAAGGCACGCTTGCCTTCAGCCTCAACAGCCAGACGCTCTTTAAGGGCCTTCACCGAAATGCCATCGGCATCGGCCAGATCTTTCGCTGCTGCTTTCTCGGCGATGGCTTTCGCGGTGATAATTACCGCGTCGCTTTCAGCGCGTTTTGCGGTTTCGATCAGCAAAATCGCCTTCTGGCGGTTGGCAATCTCGGTGTCACGAACGGTGTGCGCTTTCTCTTGTGCTTCGATCACTTTGGCGCGGGCCGCTTCAGAAATCGCTTGCTGCTCGGAACGTTCCTTGGATTTCTTCGAAACCGCAATTTCCTTTGCTTGTTCGTCAAGCTCAAGTGCTTGCTGGCGCTTGATATCCAGCTCCTGCAAAGTTTGTTCCATCAGAATGCGGCGTTGCTCGACAACTTCGCGTTCTGCCAGCTTGGTAATTTCGACTTCGCGCTCCTTGGCAGCATTGTTTTGCTCGACTTCCGCTTTTTGCTTGGCACGGCGCATCGCAACTTCGCTATCTTCGTCCATCCGCGCGTATTCAGAATCTCGTTGGATTTCCAAAACTGTCTTTTCAGCTTCAAGGTTCTTTTTACGCACGGCAATCATTGTGTCTTGCTCAATGTCGTTACGCTTTTTCTTACGCTTCTCGATTTCTTCGGTCAGTCGGGCCAGACCTTCGGCATCAAACGCATTGGACGGGTTGAACAGCTTGATGTCAGCCTGATCAAGCGAGGTCAGCGATACCGTCTCAAGCTCAAGACCATTGAGCGTAAGACTGTCGGCGACCTCTTCCTTGATACGTTTGATAAATTCGGAGCGTTTCTCGTGGATTTCCTCCATCGCCATCGAGGCGGCAACGGCCCCCATCGCGTCGACAAAGCGACCTTGGATCAAGTCCCGAAGGCTTTCAGGATTCATTGTGCGGTTGCCGAGCGTGCGCGCCGCTGTTGCCACGGCTTCAATCGTCGGCACAACGCGTACGTAGAACTCAACCTCTAGCTCAATCCGCATCCGGTCTTTTGTAATAAGAGATTTCTCGCGCGAACGACGCACTTCGAGGCGCAGGGTGTTCATGTTCACTTCGGTCAGATCGTGAACGATAGGCAGGATAATAGATCCACCACCCATGACGACTTTTTCGCCGCGAAAACCTGTTCTTACGAACGAGATGTCCTTGGTCGAGTGACGATAAAGCCAGTGTAGAAGGTAGGCGAGAACCGCAATAACGATCGCTGCCAAAATGATAATTGCAATGAGATTGGCACCGTTCATTGTGATGTCTCCTGATCTGATTTTTGTGGGCCTGTTAGGGCTGCGAAGGCGGTGGATTTAAGGCGCATTTTCATCTCCCTGAGAGGCCAACATGGCGGTGGTTAAGATCGTGAGGCCAAAGGCCATAAGGTTGACAAACGCGGCGAGATTGTAAGCAACGCTGAGCCCGCCGGTGTCTGTGTAGGCCCCAAAGCTGATAATAAAGCTGCCCAACGGATAGATTGCCCAGCCGATAGTGACGATCAAACGCAGCCAGAAATAGCCGCGCTTTGTACTCGCGGCGGTAGATTTGGACACAGCCTCTTCCATCTGGCCAAAGAACAACTCGCCCAAGATAAAGAGCCAAAATGCTAGCGAGATCAGGAAGGCCAAGGTTGGATAAACGATACCCGCGTCTCCCAGGTAACGGAACAAAACCATCAGCACAGAGACGATCATCAGCCGCCAGAAAAGCGGAACCGAAACAGTGCCAACGTTGCGCGCAAAGAAGTAGAGCGCCGCGACAAGCACTGGCTGGGACACGATCCAACCAACATAGTGATAAACCAGCGGAACCTGTGATTGCGCCAGCCAAACAAGTCGTGCCTCATAAAGTGACAGTGCCCCTACAAGCGTTGCAACCGCGCAGAGAGTGACCGGGATTTTCCAACCGCGCTGCACCCATGCTGTGCCGATAAACAACAATAGGGTTGTCGCAAGCATCCCCATCAGGGTGGCAGAATAGCTCGCACCCGTAAGGTCAATTGTCTGCATTACTGGGTTGTTCATTATGCCCCCCTATCGTTTTGGTTTGTGTCATGGTTCATAGCTGTGCCGTTCTCTAGATTTGTGTTCGTATGTGCGGGGATCGGGCGTAAAGTGCGACCATTGGCAGGATCAGCAATCCGAAGATGAATTGTTGCCATTCAAAGTTCAGCCCGATGCCGACGAGAAATGATGTCAGGACTTGCAACACAAGTACGCCAATGATCGTGAAGCCGTAGCCACCAACACCGCCCAGTAAGGACGTGCCGCCAACAACGACAGCCGCGAGCGTCATAAACAGGTAGGGATCACCAACGCCGATAAATCCACCGCCGCTCCACCCTAGAAGCAGCGTCCCAGTGAACGCCGAGAACAATCCGCTGAGCGCGTAGACCGCGACCCAGTAGACCCGCTCCGATATCGAGATCCGTTTTGCAGATGTACGATTGACGCCGAGTGCATAGAGATAACGCCCGTAGATGGTGTTCTTCATCCCGACGATCAGAACCAAAGCCACGACAGCCCAGATCGCAATAACCGGTGGGAAAGGCATGCCCAGCGTACGCCCGTTAAGCGCAGACAGGTTGCTAAGCCACGCAGGCACTGGCGCAAACACGTTGCCGCCATAAGCAGAGCCGATTGACGTAATAATCTGGATACCGCCAGACACCGCAAAGCCGGTGCCAAGCGTCAGGATGAGCGCTTGTCCTTGCAGTCGGAAACTCAGCAAGCCGTTAATCACCCCAATCAGTGTGCCAACGAGCAAAGTGAGTACCAGTGCGAGCCACGGCGGCACGCCCAGAGAAATCAGATAAAGCATGCCGACGTTGGCCGAGCCGATCACAAAGGGGATCGACAAATCGAGGCCACCCAGCATCGCAACCAAAGTTTGACCCACGCAGGCAAGCCCCAGAAACGACGCAAACAGCAGCATGGATTTGATGTTGTTGGTGGAATAAAAGCCGTCAATGTTCATCGCGCCAATCGAGAACAGCCCGATCAAAACCATTATACCGATAAACGCACTTTTGTTTTCGGAAACGAACCTTCCCACTGTCATCGTCAGAACAATGATAACCAGCAAGATCAGGGCCGAGATGATATTCCAAATATTCAGGAAACCTTCGACGGCGATGCTCAGAACTGCAAAAGCCAAAAGCAGAGCGAAGAACCCGAGAACGCCGAGTTTGTATTTCGCCCACGCGGCCCTAAGTTCGCCCGAACCTGCATCGTCGGTTTCACCCGAGGAGGCTTCGCGTTCAAACTGAGCCGTAATAAACTGCCATGCCCACGCAGAACCGGCCAATGTGATCACTGCAAACAGGATAACCTGTTGGATCGGTTGTTGCTGCACGAGGCCCACAATAACGCCGATGCCTGTCACACCGAGGGCGAGAACAAGGCCAATCAAGCGGCTGAGCAAAGTGCCTTTGGATGTCACGCCTGAACTCACACTCATTGAGTTACCTCCACGACATCAGACTTCAGCGCCGATGCTGGCTGATCAATAAAATACGCGGATATCAGCAGCAGTGCAGCGACAACAATCACAACCAGTAAATTGAGGTTCTGAAAGTCGGATTTCGACACGATTATCCTGAGAAAAATAGGCAGCACCATGATCAGAGCGCCAATGTAGATCAGCGGCATGATGGTAACGCGCGTCGCCGTATCAACCGCAGAAATCGCGGTGACTTCAAGCGGCCCTGCGTAGAGCGACGGCGATAGAACGGGGGCTGCCACATCTGCAGTTGCCACCAGCGCATCATAGTCAAATGTTGTGTGCAAAACGACGCCAAAGACCACAAACGATAGCGCTACGAAATACAGCAGCGGAGAGAAGTTTCGTATATGGCGCTGGATAAACGGCAAGGCCGTTGTCAGCAACAACGACACCACAAGAATTGTGCCATAGGCGAGATCAGTGACAAAGCTTTGCACAGAGCCGAAGTTGAATGTCGCCAGAACATAGGTGATCAAATAGAGGTTCACAGCGCCGAAAAGAGACCCCATAACTGTGCCGCGCCCACCGGCCAAAGAGGTTCCGCCAAGCACAAGCGCGGTTACGGCGATTAGCGTATAGGTCGTGCCTTGGCTCGGATCGCCCGAGCTGATCAATGCAGTGTATGTGATGGCCGAAAGGCCCGCAAAAATGCCCGCGATAACATGCGCGCCCATACGCACGATAGTGATTGGAACACCGCTGGTATAGGCCGCGCGCTCGTCTGAGCCCATTAGCCTCAAGTGGGTGTAAAAGGCCGTCTGGGTAAACAACAACCAAGCCAGTGTCGCGGCTATAACGATCCACAAAACGGGAGAGAATATTTCGGTTCCTGCGCCCCAGCTTTGCATCCATTCAGGGGCCAGACCGCCGGGCCGTGGGAGAATGACGAGATTGATCCCTGACAAGGCCAGAAACCCGCTAAGAGACACGATGATGGGTTGAACACGTACGTAAATGATCACCACGGCCATGACCAATTGATAGGCAATGCCAAGACCGATTGCGAACAAGAACACCGATGCAGGCGAGCCAATTACGCCAGAAGCGGTGAGTTGAATAACCGAAACGTTGATAAAGCCCATCAGCGGACCGATCGCCAAATCAACAGTGCCACGGCCCGCAGTTACGGTTGTCATCAGGGCATAAGTGGCAAGGATAAGCGGCGCAGAAACGATGATCGCAGCTCCGATCCCCGAGCTTGTCATCAGAGAGGGAGAGCGGATAACGCCGATGACAATCAGCAAGAAAAGCACCGAAATCGGCATCAGCAGATACGGCGTAGAACTGCCACCTGCACTTGCCGCCACGTTCTCTTCTGGGGCTGCGCTATTTTCTAATGCAAAGTCGCTCACAACAGTCGCCTCCCCTGCGCTTCGCGTGCATCGAACTCGACGATCTTGATCTTAGATCGCTTCAAGGCTGGCAAAGGGACGGCTTCTGAAATGGTAGCCTCCTTTTGCAGAGCAGCGTCATCAGATCTGATCACGGGTTGCTCAATCGCGACATTGAGCCCTTGCCCAAAGAGAAGCCCGCTACCGTCTGTTTGACCAAACATCGCTTCCAGAATGGCTTTCGGCTCGATACGCGCACCGGCGAAGGCATCAAACTGGCTCCCGTCGCGGAACACGATCACGCGCGTCGCAAAGCCGATGAACTCTTCAAGCTCGGACGACATGTAAACAACAGATTTCCCGCTTTCAGCGAAGGCTCTGAGATGTTTGTAAAGCTCGGTCTTTGCCCCAACATCAATGCCGCGCGCAGGGTCGTTTAGAACGATAATGTCAGGGCGCATCGCAAAGCCGCGACCGATCAGGACTTTTTGTTGATTGCCGCCCGATAGCGACGTTATTTTGTCATCGGCAAGGCCGAACTTGATTAACAAGTTCTCTGTCTCTCGGGTAAAGATCGTGCGTAAACCGCCCCAATCAATAAAGCCCAGCTTGCCGCCGCGTTTCTTTTCTCGGTAAAGCGGCATGACCATGTTTTCAAAAATGCTAAGAACGTGGAAAATGCCCTCGCGTTTTCTGTCACCGGAAACATAAGAGATCTTCGAGGCAACCGCATCGCTCAGCGATTGGATCGGGGTTAGACCGCCGGTTTTGTCGGCGACATAGACCAGCCCTTCAGCAGCTTGCTGAACCCCCGACAATATGCGCACGAATTCATCCTGGCCCTGGCCATCTAGGCCAGCAATCCCAACAATTTCACCCTTAAGAAGTTCAAAATCAATCGGGTCGGACTCAGGCCAAACCTTGATATTATTTACCCGCAGGATAGCTTCTTTGGTCTGAGGTTGCGGCGCATTTGAGGCGGCGTGATCCGCGTTTTGTTCCTCGCCAGTCATCAAGGCGAGCAGGTTTTTTTCGGTGATTTCTTCTTTTTCCAGAACGCCAACATCGCGGCCATCACGCAAAACAGTGGCGCGATCTGAAATTCTGATAAGCTCAGCAATGCGGTGCGTCACGACAAGGACGGTTGTGCCGCCATCGCGCAGCTCGCGCATTTTGTCGAACAAGCGCTCTGTGCTGTCAAAATCAAGTGCGGCAGAGGACTCATCAAGGATGAGAATGCGCGGTACTTGAAGCAAGCCCCGGCCAATCGTGATCCACTGTTTAATGCCCAACGGTAACGTACCGACCAGTGCAAAGGGATCAACTTCTTCGCCCGCTAACTCGCGCATCATTTTTGCGGCGCGTGCAACTTTATCTTCAAACGATATCTTGGCCGAAAATAGGCCGTCGGTCCCCATGAACAGGTTGTCGACTACCGTGCTTTCGTCGGCAACAAGCACTTCTTGGTAAACGGTCGAGATACCAAGTGCGCGCGACTCTCCGGGGGTCGAAGGCGTTTCGCCCAAAATTGAAATTTGTCCTTTGGTAATCGGAAGGACACCCGAGACGATTTTAGCCAGCGTACTCTTGCCACACCCGTTGCCACCAACGATCGCGTGGATCTCCCCCTCGCGTGCGGAAAACGTCACCCCATCCAGTGCGCGGGTTGGTCCAAAATATTTGGACACATCGTTGACCGCAATCGTGATACGTGCGCTCGACGGTGTCTGAATATTTGACTGGGTTGAGGTCAACTGAATACGTCCTAAAAAGATGCTTGGCGGGCCACTTACAGGAAGTGGCCCGCAACGTTCTTGATTATGGTTTGTAGGCTGTCGGATCAGCTGGATTATAAAAGAAATCATTGAGGAACTCGGCGCTGCCCCAACGGTCTTTTCCTACCGCCAACCAGTTTGGTGTATTAGGATCGCAATCCTCATCCATCAGCTTTTCAAGGTCTGCAAAGGTGATCGTAACCGGATCAACCAAAACGGATTGAACCTTTGGTCCTTGTCCTTGCAACGTGCGCATCATGATGTCCCACATCAGGCTAATATCGTCCTGCGGCGGCCAAGTTTGGATCGCATTTGTGATATACTCAGGATTGTTGCGCCAGAAGCAAAGCGCCCCAAGTTCGCCACCAATGCTAACGGGAACATCTGCACGACCAGATTGCGCAAGCGCGCGCAGAACGCCCATTTCAGCGGCAGATTGAACGACAACACCGTCAAGCTTGCCTGGGTGAGTGGCCAGCCATTTTTGAACTTCGCCCTGTGCAACCTGATCCGTCCACATGCCCGCGATTGAACCAACGACTTTGATGCCTTCAGCCGTCGCAAGACCGGCTTTTACACCGCGATCTTGGCTGTCAGACCCTGACGTGCCTGGGATGCCTTCGACAACAAGAACATTACCCGTTCCACCCAGATCTTCTGCCATCTGTTTGCCGATCTGAAAACCTGCCAACTGATAGTTTACAGACGAATTGATCGCGTACTCAGATGTCAGATAACCTGTCATCGAAAAAGTAGGCACGCCTTGGTCATAAGCATATTTTACAGTTTGGTTCAGGGCCGTAGGATTTGAACAGCACAAGATGATCGCATCAACACCTTGATCAACCAGTTGACGCATTTGTTGAATTTGCGTCGCATCTTTCAAGTTGGATTGCGTGATGATGACTTCATCGATCAGGCCAAGCGCTTTCCACTTTGGAATGATCACATTTTGAAGCTCGTCCATCGCGCCAGCGCGCCATGTGTTGCCAGCGTAAGAGCTCGCATAGCCGATTGTCCATGGTGGCGGGCTCTTAGCCATAAAATCTTTGTAAATGCTCGCTTCGATTGGCTGGGCTGGATCAAGCATCTCAGGGTTATAAAGACGTTCGCGCACGGTTGGATCAATGTCGTCCAATCCGCCTGCGAAACCACTTGTCGCCAAAAGTGCAGTTGCACTTAGCGCCAGTGTCATGGTTTTGAAAATTTGCATTTCTTTCCTCCGTTGAATTCAGGCCGATCGCATGGCCCACTTTGTCGCCGCGTTAAATCCGCAGCATTAACAAGGGCCCCCGCCCTTGCTTTGTTCACTAGTCGTAAAACTGGCCAGGTGCTTTCTTGAACGTTTTCCAGTTATCCGGGTCATGGCCCGTCACCAAAAGCGCGCCAGTGTCTTCGGCGATTTTCTTTAATTTCGCGACTGAATTTGCCGCATCGACCGAAGAGCAAACAAGACCCGGCAACGCCTTGTCGTCCCAGTGATCCAGCGTGTAAGCCGCATCAATTGTCAAAAGCACGGGCCCGGTGTTTGGCAAGGTGATCAAAAATGATTGGTGCCCCGGAGAATGCCCCGGCGTGAAGATCATCCGAATTGTGCCATCACCAAACAGGTCGTAATTGTCGGTGTATTCGCCGCCCAAAAACTTCCAATCGAGGCCCGGTCTGTCAAAGTCAGCCCGAATATACGCGCCCGCCGAAAACCAGTGCGGGTTGAACGCATACTCATATTCCGCGCGCTGCACGATATATTGCGCGTTCGGAAAACGCCCGACAGCGCCAGAATGATCCAGATGCAAGTGTGACTGAAGCACATAGCGAACATCTTCTGGCGCGACACCGACAGAGCGGCACTGCTCAACGCAGGTTTCGCGCGCGTCCATGATTGGATCATAGGCCTCTACGACGTCACCCCAATGGCCACGCTTGTCCAACGCAGTTTCGATCGCGTTGCCACCGTCAATCACGATATTGCCTTTTGGGTGTTTGATCAAAAACCAAGGCACCGGAATCTCGAAATCATCTTCGCCTTGGTTCATTTTGATGAATTTGGTCTTGGTCCGCAGCGTTCCCGTTTGGAACATATACAACTGAATATCGGACGGGCCTCTATCTGTGCTGTTGCTCGCTGATGTTAACTTGGGCGCAGGCGCAAGGCTGCTCGCGCCGCTTGTGTGACCAACCGAATTTGCGTCGCGCTCAACCTGCAATCCACGATCATTGAATTCGAGAATCTTCATCACAATTCCTTCTTTGTCTTCTTGGCCACTGCCCGCTCACCCATTGCTACGCTCCATTGCCAGCCGCAGGGCTTCGCGCAGATATTCGCGGAAAAGGGGGTAGTTTTCGCTCATCGGGAAATGGCCGATATCTTCCATCTCGATATAGATACCGCCAGGGATTTTGCTGGCAGTGTCTTCTGTCGCCTCAGGCGGCGTGAGATAGTCATAGGTTCCCGTCATCATGATCACGGGGCAGCGCTTCGTGTCGATATCCGATAGCTTGTCGCTCAGATCGTGATCCACGGAATAGAAATACAGATCGCCTTTAAACGCCTCGGACCCTTGTGTGTAATAGTGCCAAGTCAGCCAGCGGTCTTTGTCGGGGCTTTGCGGCGCCATCAGATCCCAAACGCCGCTGGCACAAACTTGCGCTGCGTTTGCGTGTGGGTGACGCCATAGATCAAGGAAAAATCCGGGCGCATGGGCTGCTGCCTCAACGGGGATAACCGCCTTGAAGCGATCAGGATGGCGCAGAGCCAATTGAAGTGCCACATTGCCGCCAAACGAGGAGCCCATGAAAATCGGGTTGTCGAGTTCAAGTGCATCGCAAAACTTGATGATAAAGTTAACAAAGTGATCTGCGGTCAGCCGATATTCTTCTTCCCACCACTTTGAATTCAACGGCGGATCAGACTTGCCGTGACGCGGTAAGTCATAAGCAATAACGTTGTAATTCGCCGTCACTTCTTCGTCTTCCAACAGATCGCGCCATTGGTGGTTGTGACAGCCCGCGGTGTGCTGACAAACCAGCGGCGTGCCCTTACCGTTTTGCTGATAGAATACTTTGTATTCAAGGCCATCGACATCAAACGTCACATAGCGGCCGATAACAGGAGAGTGTTTTACCATGATGTGCGGCCTGTAACTTGATTTGTGATTTGACGTGAGAATGATGCGCGCATCATACTGGTACCCCAACGGTGCGTAGCAGTTCGAACTGAACCGTGAAGTTCCGCAGGTTCTGCAACAGAACCAGCGTATTGCCTTCGATCTTCAAGTCTTTACGGAAGCTGGCCGACCAAATTCCATGATACATCGGCTTGGGAATTGGTTGCGCAAACTCGCGCCATGTTTGCGCACTAGCGCGCAGCGCAAAGTCATAAGCATCCATACCGCCGGGCGAAACATTGATGCGATAAACCTTGCCATCAATCATCTCAATGATGACCTTTTCCGCGCCCATATCGAGCATATAGGCGCAGGTAAAATACCGCGCCATTGCGGCAATGGTTTTGTTTTCATCAGAGGCGGTGCTGAATTTGATTGCCCATTCACTGACGTTCATGAGTGCGCCCTACCTGTGCAGACGACGTGTGTTCGCAGCGATGTCGCCGCGTTGGCATCACGGCTCGCAACAACAATTTTGACCCTCAAAGGACAGATTTCCAGATCAAACAAACGACGCTTCCCTCCCAGAAATTATTCAGTATAGTGAACTACGTGCTTTACTCTGAACAGAAGGCAATATATCGTAGCCAGTGTCAAGTAACTCTCTGCACCTGTCAGCACCATTTATCAATTGAACAGGAAACATTTCAGACATGCCCACGACAAAAATGGTACCTGCACTTGCACGCGGCGCGGCGCTGTTAGACGTTGTTTCTAAGTCCAAAAGAAGTTTAACAGTCACGCAGATCGCGGCCGCTTTGGATATTCCGAAGAGCACAGCACACAATATCTGCGCGACATTTGTCGAGCTGAACCTTTTGGTTAAACGCTCCGATCAGACATACCGAATGGGCCCGCACATCATGCGTTGGGCCAACCGGTTTACCCACGAATCGGACGTCGCCACCGAGTTCGCGTCAATTTGGGACGAGAGCAGCAATCTGCCTGGAGCAACGATTACTCTGTCAGTTTTGGAGGGGTCAGAAGTTGTATACCTTGCGGCGCGAAATGCTGCCCAGTCGGTTGGATACAATTTCCGGATCGGGATGCGCCTACCTGCTGCGTTCACGGCAACAGGAAAGTGCTTTCTCAGCCACAAAACCAACCACGACATCCGCCGTCTCTTTGAAGATGATTTTCCAAGCCCGCTGACAAGTCAAAGCGTGCGGAACATCGACGAATTGCTGACCGAAATAGATATAGTTCGCCAGCAGGGCTATTCTGTGGATGATCAACAGGTCAACGACGGGATGCTCTGTTGCGGCGCAGCAGTCCTAAACTCTCAAAATCAACCCATCGCCGGAATTGCTGTAAGTCTTTCTAAAGAGGCTTTTGATCTACTCGGGCAAAAAACGATTGCGAAAAGCATGCAAGATATGTCCAAGACAATTTCGTTCCGATTGGGCGCTGAACTATAGGCCGAGTTGTAATTCGGAGCGCCTCATCAAACATTGAATGCCTCAACCCCTTTACCGGCGCATGCGCGCTAAATTGACGATATTGTTGAATAATGACAACCTAAACAATGAGAAATCGCCGATTTAGGTATGGGGTTCGTCTATAAGCAGTCGAGTATCTCAGAAAAACACAAAATGGAGCGTTGGAGGTATGCAATGGCCCCTGCCGATGAGATGACGTGGGTCTTGAAGCGCAACAATTCCCTGATGAAATCATGTTCCAAAAAAGAGAATTCATTTGAATTGAAAGTTGGGCTCTCTGCTCAATTTAAAGTTGCCATCGTGAACGCCCAACGGTTCTTATTTGAAACATAAGCAAAACCGCTGTCCACCAGCGTACCGAATGCCAATTAATATGCATGAACATAAACACGTAGTGCCATTTCAGCGGCGAAGCCGACCTAAATTTTCAAGCTATAATACGTCGTCAGCGCTGTGTTGATTTTTGGGCTCGAGGGTTGGATGGAGGGCAAATCATGCCTGGAGTCTGGGCTACCACCGTCACTCCGAAACGCCGAGCCTGGAACAAAGATCGCCTCTTCGGAAAAAAGCGCCCGCTTCTTCCCAAAGAGGTCTGGGCGATCCGCGCGCGCCTGGAACTCGCGGGAAATCTCCGCGATCTGGTTTCGTTTAACGTCGCAATTGACAGCAAGTTGCACGGTTGCGACTTGGTTGCGCTTAACCGCTCCTGCATTTCGTAGGTAGCAGTCATTGGCGCAATTACAGCGAAATAGCGCTTCGTCCCGCAAATTGATTGTTGGACCAGAGTGCAGCGAATCGGTGGTTTGGGATTGCGTGATTTTAGCCCGATGAATGGCCGCTTGGGTGAATTCCACTGCATTGCCGAATATGCGCTGCTGCAAATGCGAAGGTTTTCTGCATGAGCATTAACTGCACCGGCAAAAGGCGGCTCTGTCCGCAGTTTACCAGTTCATGCGTGGTGCAGCGAAAGGCGGCTCATCCTAGACCAGCCATTCGTGGATCACGCGGCGAAGGTTCTTGAAGAGCCCAAACCGTCAGATGCTGCAGCGCGCTCGAATGGGCGTGACAAGCGCAGAGCGGACATCCTTAGGTGCAATGACTCCTCTTACCGTCTCTCGAGACAAGTCGATTGACCGCCTGCAAGTGCCATCCATGACTCTCTTCCGAGAAGCTTTCGATGAAAAAAATTCTGAACTTGCACTTAGCTTCAACTCTCCACCGGTAAACATTTGTACATGATCCAAAATTCTTTTCAGTTCTTAACACATAAGCCTGTCGGTACAAAAACCTCTATAAACAAGGCGAACGTTGGTTTGGGAGCTCCTTTCCACCCCGTTTTCGCCGATGACATGGAGGAAAGAAATGTTCAAGTTTTCAGCGGGTCTCGGGTGCGTATTTGCTGCGGCAATCACCGCCTCGGCGGCCCAGGCAAACGAATGCGGTGAAGTATCTATCATGCAAGGCGACTGGGGGTCTGCGCAGATCGTCACAGCGGTTGCGAAATTCCTGATGGAGGAAGGTTACGGGTGTGATGTCACCGCAATGCCGCTCTCGAGTAACCCCGCTTTGGTATCTGTATCGGAGACCGGAGAGCCCGATATTTTGACTGAAATTTGGACCAACGGCGCGCCCGCATATG
>Ga0075467_10001399_pt1 | contig 19952 bp, 9 predicted proteins | sample DEB08_DNA_9_FD_75067 | JGI IMG/M metagenome (GOLD analysis project Ga0075467, IMG submission 75067) | Aqueous microbial communities from the Delaware River and Bay under freshwater to marine salinity gradient to study organic matter... | ecosystem: Environmental > Aquatic > Marine > Coastal ... | reverse complement strand
TATCGGCTCCAAAGTTGGATTGAAATTCGATGCCGATGGTCGAAGTTTGCAACTTCGACCCAGTATTTTTCATGTTTTCAACATGATTTCCTGTAAAATCATTTTTATAAGAAAACCCTATAACTTCGAATAACCTTTAATAATTTCAATTTTATCATGGATTTTAAGCTCATAAAATCAGATTTATATTTAATCCTTGCCTATTTTGCTATTGCAATTCCCGTCGCCTGTTTTGATTATGCTACTTACGATGATAAAATGGTACTTTTTTATGAGACAGTTTTTATGGTTATCATGGATTCCTTTTGTGCCTATATAATCATCTATAAAATATTTCCTTACTTTTTTCCCAGAAGGCAGTATGTCCAATTAATGGCAGTCGCAGTCCTTTTTTTGTGGGTTACTGGCTATTTTGGGATAAATATATACTGTTTATGGGAATCGTGTAAAGGCAATACTTGGAGTTTAAAAGCCTCCTATGCTGGTTTAAATCTAGTCATAGAGAGTTTTGCAATCTTGGGCTTAATTCTTCTAGGCAAAAAATTATCGGATGCTCAGGTTAATTTTTTAAAAATTGAGAAAGAGAAAAAAGAAAGTGAATTATTAAGGTTAAATGCCCAGATTGACCCACATTTTTTATTTAATAACCTTAATACGGTTGATTCTTTAATTGACACAAATCCAGTTGCTGCTAAAATTTATCTAAATAAATTATCTCAACTGTATCGCTATCTTATTTCTACCAAAGACCAAGAAGTGGTCGAATTAGAAGAAGAAATTGAATTTGCCCAAAACTATATTTACTTGATTCAATCCCGTTTTGGCGATGCCTTTCAATTTGAATTAAATGTAGCTGGCATTAAAAATGAACCAATTTTTATTCCGCCAGGCGCTTTGCAAACTTTACTAGAAAATATTGTCAAACACAATCAACCTCGGCCCAATCAGCCTATAAAAAGTAGTATAGTGCTTAAAAAAGAGACCATCGAGGTAAGCAATAACTTGAGTATTAAAACAGAAAATGTAGATTCCACAGGTACAGGTTTAGCCAATCTAAAAGCTCGATATAAATTATTAGTAGATAAAGAAATTAATATCACTACCAATAGTTATTTTACAGTTGCGCTTCCATTAATTCGACAAGTTGATTAACACTACCAAACCTTATAGCACCATGAAAATACTCATTTTAGAAGATGAAATACCTGCTTATCAAAAGTTATTGTCTTTTGTACAATTTGAAATTCCCAATCATCAATTAATTGGTTGGGCAAGGTCGGTGGAAGAAGCTAAATTATTATTAAATGGTGGACAAACGCCTGATTTAATCCTTTCAGATATAGAATTATTGGATGGTAATTCTTTTGAAGTATTTGAAAATAGTGCGATTAATTGTCCCATTATTTTTTGTACTGCTTTTGATAAATATGTGCTAAAAGCCTTTCAAACAAATGGCATTGCCTATTTGTTAAAACCCTATACTTTAGAAAATTTCCAAGAAGCTTTTCATAAATACAGTACTTTATTTGCCAAAAACGAACCACAAAACATTGATAATCAAGTCTTTCAAGAATTAAAAAACATTCTAAAGCAAGATAAAAAAGCGTATAAACAACGTTTTACCATTAAGAAAAAAGGCGGCATTAAATTAATTGAAACGAAAGATATAGCCTACTTTGAAGCGAACGGAGATTTTTGCCAAGGCGTAGATACTGCTGGTCAAAAACATGTTATTAATTTCACTTTGTCTGATATTGAAAATAAAATCGACCCGACTTCTTTTTTTAGAATTAATCGTAGCCAGTTAATCAATATTTCTTTTATTGAAAAAATTGAGCCTTATTTTAAAAATCGTTTGTCTATTAAAATGACGGTTGGGAAAGATGCTTTATTGACTAGTGGGACTAAGACGCCTGAATTTCGGAAGTGGATTGAGGGGTAAAAGAATAATGAGTTAATGAGTTGATAAGGTAATGAATCTACTCATAAACTCATTACCTTATCAACTCATTAACTCACTTTTTACAAATTATTCGACTTCACCACCTCAACCCACTCCCCAGGCTGCCGCGCCTGAATCGTATTATCATACATCGCCTCACAGCTAACCGTCGGCAAATAATACCGACCTTCATAAGCCGCATTCAACTGAATGGTATAAGTATGTTTAGCTTTTCGATTTATATCAAAATAACTATACACTCGGTCATCTCGAATGTCTTGATATTCTGGTTTATTAGAATCGGCAAATCGTTCTACATTGGTCATTCTCGTATTTAGGATTTCCCAACCTGAAGGAAAAATTTGGGTCAATGCCATCTCTTCGTAGCGAATGCCTTTGGTACCTGGATTAGTGATGCTTACTTGGGCAACAAAATCAGTTCCTTGGGCTAATCGGTTAACATCAATCGTATTTCCTTCATTATCCAAATACTTTACTTTCATGGTTAAGTTTTCTGCCTTTTCGGTTTGGTCGCCAATTAACGGTTGTCCTGACGTAATTAAATTGACGTATAACACCCCATTACTGTTATTTGTCAAATTCACCGATTTATTGGGGTTTCTATCAACGGGTACGTCTACACTCATAATTGGTGTGGTAGAACCTGCGTTTACCGATGGTTGATTACCAATTTGATAGGCAAATTTGAATTGGTCACCTACCGCTGTATTCCCCACAAACTTCCCAATCGCTAATAAGGAATAAGCGACCGTCTGTGTACCATGCCATTCACCAGAACTCAATTGTTTGGATATATTTCGAGCCATTCCACCTGCTTTATCTAGGTCTTTCATCCCTACCAAAGTTTCTAAAATCATCGCTTCATCTCGCAATCCTGAGCCATAAGTATTGCTTAACTCTCGATAAGCTTGTACGGTCGTTTTCAAAGATTTAACTAAGGCTTCGGCTACTTCTGGTTTGCCAATCTCCGCATAAGCCGCAGCTAATCGCCATTTCGCTTGGTCAGAAACTTTACTATTTTCTCTAAGTCTATTCATCACCCCAATTTCTGGTGCACCTGCCAAAGCCAAGGTATATAAACGATAAGCTTGCGTCAATTCATTATCATACCGATTATCGCCATAATTCCAATTTTGAGCTTGTTTCTTCTGGTATTTTTTCCATTGACTTAACAAATTACTCGGTAAAGAATAGCCTACTTTTTGGGCTTCTAGCATAAAATGTCCGGCATAATTAGTGCCCCAAGTACTCGCATAATTATCGCCTGGCCAATAGCCGAATCCTCCATTAGAAATTTGAAATTGTTTTAAACGGTCAATCGTTGCAGTAATATTTCTAGCAATTTGATTCTTTTTAGCATCGTCTACTTCCATTAATTTAGTCACAAACAATTGAGGAAAACCAGAAGAAGTTGTTTGTTCGATACAACCATGCGGATACCGAATCAAATAATTTAAGCGTTTACCTAAATCAATCGGTGGAATATTCGATACTTCTAATAATCCTTCGTTTGTGCCTGTGATACCGACCGCTTCAAATGTAGTCGTCCAATTTTCGCCAGGCTGCAAGACTTTTTCGGCTACATTAGTTACAAATGGGTTGGGGTTTCTCACTTGAATTTCAATGTCTTGAGAAGCAGATTCTCCTGCACCTGTCGCCGTTATTTTGAACCTCGCCACCCCTACTCTATCATCGACCCTGATATTAAAATTGACCAAGGCTTCGCCCGGTTTAGCAAAGGTTAAATTCTGGCTATTACCACCAATTACATTTACCAAACCGCTTGTTTCTTCTATCGTAACTTTTACATTCTTAATCTTCTTTTCCATTGCAAAAACAGTCACAGGCAGCGTCAATTCTTCGGTTGGTCCTAAAACTCTTGGTAACGTCGCTAAAACCATCAAAGGCTTCCTAACCGCAGTCGTTTTTTCTGAACTGCCATAAGCGCCATTATTAGAGGCTACCACCATTGTCCGAACCGAACCAACATAATTAGGTACGGTAATTTGATGTTTAGCCGTACTTCCTTTTTCCAAGAAAAATGGGCCTAAATGTTTGACAACTGGTTTAAATCTATTGGCTTGTTGATTGTCTTTGCTTTTGCGTAATTCGGCATCTCCACCAATTGCTAAAACTCGTTCTAATTCTCCTCCATAAGCGCCTAGAACATGGTTATAAACATCCCAAGTTTTGACGCCTAAAGCTTCTCTAGCATAAAAACTATTCCAAGGGTTGGGTGTCCCAAATCGAGTTAAATCCAATAAGCCTTCATCTACCATAGCGATGGTATAAGCCATTGCTTTGCCTTTATCTTCGGACACTTGTATCGTAACCCTTTGTTCAGGTTCCAATACATCAGGCATTTTCAATGCTGGATTTAAACGAGTCGCTTCATCTTCTATATTGATGGGAATAACGCCATATAATCGAATCGGTAAATCATTTTTCACTTGGGCATGTGGCTGAATTAAAGAGATATTCGCATAAACCGTTGGCGTCATTTCTTTAGTCGCATAAAAACGAAATTTGGTTTCCCCATTCTTCGTATTTGTCCAATAAGATTCGATAATTCTAGAGCCATTTTCAATAGAAATTAATGCCCGTCCGTCTCCACTTGAAGGAATCGTTAATTCGACCACATCTCCAACTTGATATTTGTCTTTGTCGGCTGCAAAAGCCAACATCGAAGCAGCATCTCTATTTTGGTTGCTTTCTCCATCATCCCAAGGATACCCTGCATAAAAAATATCTCCAGAACAATGTCCACTTTCATTATCACAAACTCGGACTAAATATCGCCCCCAGTCATCTATATTCACGTTCCATTCAACTTCCCCTTTCCCATTCGTTCGCACACTTGCCGACTCCACCGAACCATAATGTTTGGCAGAATTATATTGAGAAATATTATCATTACCTCTGTCCCACCACCAGCGCCAATCCATGCGATATAAACCTATTTTTAAGTTTCGTCCAGCCGCTGCATTCCCATTTTCATCCACCGCAATCATTTCAACGGTATTACTTTTTCCTATATCCAAGCGTTTTTCGCCATACTTATTTTTCTTGATGTAAATTCCTGTATAAGTATCGTAAGGGCTTTCCTTAATCGTAAATTGGTCAGAACTAAAATCACCTCCCTTTTCAAAAGCTCGAATATTAAAACTAGTCGCTAACATCCCTGGGAATAATTTTCCCTGATTTCTTTTAATAGTTATATTGGTCTTACCGGCTTCGTTAACTTCACCATCAAAAACAACTTGTGGTTCTGGTTCTATTCTACGAGCAGGGTCATCAAACTCGTATTCCTTATATTTTTTAAAAGTAGTATTAACCGCTCGAACTTGTTTCTCAACTTTAACGGCTACGTTCTGAGCAGGCGCACCGTGTAACCAATTGACTTGTAAATCGCAATTTATGTTGCCATCTTTTGCCATAATCTGTTCCCGTCCAATATCCATTTTAATTTTCAGTCGGTTTGGCTTTACTGTTTCAACTCTTATATTTTTTGAAAACGTAGCACCACCAACTTTTACTTTTGCCAACCAATTTCCAGTTGGGGCAGCCGTACTGGTAGCGACTGTCAAAGGATAGACATTACTAATCGAATTGCTACTTGTCCATTGATGTTGCACTTGCCCTTTTGGGTCAATTAATTCAAAGTATATTGGGTGACTCGCAGGTAATTTTCCTTGTTTATCCTCTAAGACAAAGTTTAGAAAAATAGAATCCCCTGGTCGCCAAACCCCTCTTTCTCCATAAATAAATCCTTTCAATCCTTTTTGCGCTTCAGCACCTGCTACATCAAATCGACTCAAAGACAAAGAATTGGGGTCTAACATCCGTAAATATCCTTTTTGGCTGCCTTTCGATGCAATAATAGCAAAAGGTTTTTTATCCAATTCAGTTCTAGCAATGCCATCTCCATCCGTTTTCATTGACTTAATCAACTGTTGTTGAAAGTCATAAAATTCAACCGTTGTTTCCTCCATCGGATTGGTCGATTTAATATCTGCAATGGCTACCATTACCGACCCATCTTTTCCACTTTTGGCAATAATTCCAATATCCGAAGCCAATACATTTCTGCGTACAAATCGGTCATAATTATAATAAGCAGGAAAACAAGGATTGTCTCGATGTTGGTATTCAAACCCATCATAATAGCCATCAATACCATAATAACTGCCCCAAATACTAGTGAATTCGCCATTTTCTAGCGTGTTATCCATAACCGTTAAATCATCACTTTCTTCTTCTGTTTCTCCACAATTATATAAAGCATAAGCAGGTCGAAAACCCATTCTAATTTGAAAAATAGCATCGGGGTCATCATCAATCAATTTAGCTAAATCCACCGCATATCGAGACATCGTATAAGGGTCCGCACTTCCGTCTAAATCGGCTAAATTTACTTTTTCTTGTAAAATAATTCGCCCGACTCTTTCTAAATCATAGCCTTGATCTATCGCATTGGTTTGCAAAAATTGTAAGATATTATTATCAAAAATTTTGACCACTTCTACATCTATCGCCTTCAAACCAACGGCATCAAAGGGAAAGATTAACCCATTAGAATTAGGCATAATCGTGCCTTGTCCCGCCAATCTAAGTTGTGGTTTAGCATCTGAAATAGCAATATTCCATTCGCTACTTTTTGGCATTTTTACGCCATTAATATTTTTCACTCCAGAACGAACCGTTACTTTCCGTTCCCCAACTATTCGTCCTGTTGGATATATCTTTAATACATTTCTATCGATTACAAATTTCAATCGCCCATTATAATTAGAAATACTAACCAACCCAGCCAATTGTTGATTTTTCTGCAAAGGGTCGGTAAAGTTTAAAGATATATGCGTATCTCCTCCGCCTCTTACTTCTGCATCTGCCACTTTAAATTCATCCAAAGGAGGAACGACTACCTGTTTTTCTCCTTTTTTAGCAATACCAACTGCTGCGCCATTCCAATCAATCGAAACTTCAGAGGCATTATTACCCCGATTAATCCCTTCTACAATAAACTGATGCCTTTTATTCCCGTCCAAATGTTGCCAAGTGACCGCAAGGTTTTTTCCGCCTTGTTTTGCCGTTAATCCTTTTTCTACTATTTCCCCTTCCGCAATATCTCCTGTCAATACCTTCCCATGTAATTCTTGCGCTTTTAAATCATCCCCATTAGCTGCACGCAGTCCCTCAAGTTGCACATCATAGCGCAATTCCTTCGTGCGAAAAGGCATTTTAAAAGTACGGGCACTTTTAGGAACATCGTCAAATATTTTACTCAACGCTACTTCAAATTCATATTGTGTTCCAGAATTCAAGTAGGTCTCTGGTTCAAATAGCATCGTTCGATTATCTTCCCAAATCGCTTTTCCCGCTACGGTTGGTTTTATGCTATACAACCTAGTCTCTACTGCTTCCCCAATTTCTTCTAAAGCAACCGCCTCTCTAGCAAAACGAACCCTAATAGGCGTTGTTTTTGAAACGACGCCAGAAGTATATGCATAAACGTAGGCACTTACATCCGCTACTTTAGCAGTTTCACTCACTTTTTTCTTACAGGATTGAATGAATAGGAGGGTTAATAAAATTAGTCCTAATTGACCAATAGATAGGAAAGTCGATTTTTGCATGGTTCTATTTTTAAATTTTGAGGTAACTATTTATCAGAACAGAGAGCAGAGACCATTTCATTAAGAGAGGAGAGATTAACCTTGAATTAACTAATCCAATTTTGAAATAAAAGAATTAATTTAAGTCTAAATGAGTCTCTAATCTCCCATCTCTACACTCTGTTCTCAATAATTAACAGTCGTTTATACGACTATAATTATTTTTAGTCGAATGCTAAACGCAATAAATTGGTAATTAATTATGAATGCTGGTTGGGTTTGTCGAATAGTGGCATTTCTTGTAGTTGTAGTGCTCCTATTTTTGTTCAAAAAGTAATTTCCGTTGTACATCTGAATTACTTGTTTAATACCTAGACAAGCAAGTTATAAAGTATTTTGCATTTTCTAAAGGATAGAGCTAGATATTTATTTTTGATATATTTTGTTAAAAGAGTACTGCTTAATCTGTATTTTTGCACCTTTCAAGCAATCATCAATATTCACTAAAATAATCGAATGCTTCGTTTTTTATTCATTGTATTGTTTGTTTACATACCCTATTTCTTAATCGGGCAATTTCCACCCGCTGCCGAAAAAGCAGGAACAACCGCATTAGCTAAAGATGACCCCATCTTCATCAATTGGGCAACTGGCGTAGACATTATTCGAGGCCAACAGAATATCGCTGATGATTCTCTGAATTTTGCAGAAGTAGGCGAACCTGAATTTGCATTAGGGACACCTGATAACCAAATCATTAGTCTGGGAGATAGTGGTGTTGCTATTTTAACTTTTGAAAAGCCAATTCGAGATGGAGAAGGATTTGATTTTGCGGTATTTGAAAATGGATTTCTCACACAGGATGGCTATTTTCTAGAACTCGCCTTTGTAGAAGTCAGTTCGGATGGAGATTTCTTTGTGCGTTTTCCTGCCACTTCTCTCACAGATACGACCGAACAGTTAGCTACTTTCAGTTTAATCCAACCAGAAAAAATCAATAATTTAGCAGGAAAATATGTAAGTGGTTTTGGAACACCCTTTGATTTGTCAGAATTAAAAGACATTCCTAATTTGGATATTTCTAATATTACCCACGTTAAAATTATTGATGTTATTGGTAGTTTAGCAGATAGTATTGCAACCTTTGATGCTATTGGAAATAAAATTAATGACCCCTTCCCTACTCCATTTTCTTCGGGTGGTTTTGATTTGGATGCGGTTGGGGTGATTTATGAAAATACAAGTACTTCAATTCATACTGAATCATTACAAAATTTAGTAAAGGTTTATCCTAACCCAATAAATGTTGAGGAAGTATTGCACATTGAATTTGATAATTTTATTGAAAAGAGCGGGCAAGTCCAATTGTTTTCCACTAACGGTACTTTGCTTTATACTCAACCCATTAATCATGCAACTACAACCATTAATTTTCCTTTTTCTGGGTTACCAAAAGGTATCTATTTTCTTAAAGTCAACCATCTTCAAAAATATTTTGTTAGGAAGATTATCGTATTATAAATAGGCTTTTAAAATTTACAGTTAATGTTCCATATCAAAATAATCAAATTTCTTCTCTTACTCTCTTTATTAACCGTTATTCTGGGTTGTACAGAAGAACCTATTATTGAGCCCACGCCTACTCCAGATGGGTTCTCCAAAGGCGTATTCATCACTAATGAAGGTGGTTTTAATAGTGGCAACGCATCTGTATCTTTTTACGACCCCATTGAAAAAACCGTACAAGAGAAAATATTTGAAACAACGAATAATCAACCACTTGGGGATGTTTTACAAAGTATGACCATTATTGACGACAAAGCTTATTTAGTCCTTAATAATTCTCAGAAAGTAGAGATTGTCAATTTAAATGATTTCTCTTCTATCGGGACAATTGAAAGCTTGACTTCTCCAAGATATCTGACATTAATTAACGAATCAACTGCCTATATTTCTGATATTTATGGCGCAGCTATTTCTGTAGTTGACCTAGCCACTCAAAAAGAAACTGATAAAATTCCTTTTGGAAGTGCCTCTGAAGAAATGGTAATGGTTGGGAATGAAATGTTTGTAGCACAACCGTCTTTGAGTATCAACACTAAAAAATCTAGCAACCATATTTTTGTTATTGACGTTTTAACGAATCAAGTAACAGATAGCATACAAGTTGGATATAATCCAATTTCCCTAAAATTAGATGGCAATAATAAACTTTGGTTTTTTTGTAACGGGGAAGGAAATTTTGGTAATCCAGATAAATTAGGTGGCTTATATAAAATTAATCCTATCACCAAAATAGTAGAAGTAACACTTCCTTTTTCAGATAATACCGTTAGTTTTGCTCCTAGACTAGTTTTAAATGGAGATAAAAGTCAGCTTTATTTTCTAAAATCAGCTATTTTTAAAATGTCCGTAGCCGCAACCGAATTACCAACGACTCCATTTATCGAAGCCAACGGAAGAGATATTTATGGATTGGGTGTCAACCCAAATACGGGAAATGTTTATGTTGGAGAATCAGGTAACTTTGTGCAAAAAGGAACGGTTACTATATATACTAATACAGGAACGGAGTTAAGCTCTTTTAAAGCAGGCGTTGGAGTAAATGGATTTTATTTTAATTAACGAGTTGCGAGTTGCGGGTTGCGAGTTACGGGTTAAAAACTCGCAACCCGCAACCCGCAACTCGCAATCCGCAACCAAACATACATGCCCAAAATAAATATCGACCGCAATAAAAATCACGATGCCATGCATTTGGCGATATCTAAAATGAACTATCGCTTAGAAAAAATCTATTTGGGTGGTGGAGAAAAACGAATTGCCAAACAGCATGCTAAAGGTAAAATGACAGCAAGGGAACGAATTGATTACTTAAGAGATGAGGACAGTAATTTCCTAGAAATTGGTGCTTTTGCAGGATATGGAATGTACGAAGCAGAAGGCGGTTGTCCAGCAGGTGGAACGGTCTTAGGTATTGGCTATATTCGAGGAAGACAATGTATGATTGTGGCGAATGATGCGACGGTTAAAGCAGGTGCTTATTTTCCTATTTCTTGTAAAAAGAATTTACGAGCGCAAGAAATAGCGATGGAAAATAGATTACCGATTATTTACTTAGTTGATAGTGCAGGCGCATTTCTACCAATGCAAGATGAGGTTTTCCCTGATAAAGAACATTTTGGGCGTGTTTTTCGGAATAATGCCAAGATGTCTAGTATGGGCATTCCGCAAATTTCTGCCATTATGGGCGATTGTGTGGCAGGTGGGGCTTATTTGCCAATTATGTCGGATGAAGCTTTAATTGTGGAAGGAACTGGGTCTATTTTTTTAGCAGGGCCTTATTTAGTCAAAGCAGCGATTGGGGAAAACGTAGATAAAGAAACCCTTGGTGGTGCGATGACGCAAAGTGAAATTTCAGGCGTTACGGATTATCGGATGCCCGATGACAAAACTTGTTTAGATACGATTAAAGATTTAATGGATAAATATGGTGAATTTGATAAGGCAGGTTTTAATAGAATAGCACCAATGCCTCCAAAAAAAGATGCAAAGGAGTTGTATGAGTTCTTTCCAGAATCTATGCAGCCTTATAAAACTACCGAAGTTTTAGAACGATTGGTCGATGATTCAAAATTAACCCAATATAAGGAGGGCTACGGTAAGACTATTATTTGTGCGTATGCACGTATTGATGGTTGGTCAGTAGGCATTGTGGCAAATAATCGAGAAATGGTTAAAACCGCCAAAGGAGAGCTGCAATTTGGTGGCGTCATTTATTCCGATTCTGCCGATAAAGCCGCTCGGTTTATTATGATCTGTAATCAGAAAAAAATTCCATTGGTCTTTTTGCATGATGTGACTGGTTTTATGGTCGGCAAACGTTCCGAACATGGCGGCATCATTAAAGATGGCGCTAAAATGGTCAATGCAGTTGCCAATTCTACCGTACCAAAATTTAGTATTGTCATGGGCAATTCTTATGGCGCTGGTAATTATGCCATGTGCGGTAAAGCTTATGACCCTCGCTTGATTGTGGCTTGGCCAACTGCTAAAATTGCGGTCATGGGTGGCACACAAGCGGCTAAAGTTTTGATGCAAATTCAGGTCGGTTCTATGAAGAAAAAAGGCGAAGTGCCGACGGAGGAAGCACAACAAGCTTTATTTGATAAAATTAAATCTAGATATGACGAGCAAACGTCTCCATATTATGCGGCGGCACGGCTTTGGGTAGATGCAATTATTGACCCAATGGAAACTCGGAAGGTGATTTCTATGGGGATTGAGGCGGCTAATCATGCACCTGTTGCGCCTTTTAATCCTGGGGTGTTACAAACTTAACAATTTTCAATTTTCAATTTATAATTTTCAATTTTCAAAACGAGATATACGTAACCGTAGCTCGGACATTCTTGTCCGAGCCTATATTTTATAAGTCATACTTTAACTACTCGGACAAGATGTCCGAGCTACGGTAATACGAATAAATTAAACGCAAAAAAGGCTTGAACAACAACTGTTCAAGCCTTTTTTAGTATTCTTTCAAGAAGAATAGCTTATCTTACCAAAGTAACATTCCCTTTTAATACTTCTGTATCTCCATTAGAAAATTCAACTTCAATGGCATAAACGTAGACAGCAGATGGATAGAAGAAGGCACCTCCAGCAATAGTCGTTGGATTATCCGTTCCATTCCAACCTGGTTGGTCATTGTCCATTGGGTCGAAAATCTCAGGAAATTCGAAGGTCGAAGTATTTTCATAGACCAATTTACCAAAACGGTTATATACATTATAAGATAATACTTTCGAAACTCTTCTACAAATATCCGAAGCATTGTTTAATGGGAAAGGACTCACTCTAAATAAATTATTAGGGCCTTCCATCACGCTTCCTTCTGGCGTGAAAACATTCGGTACGTATTTTGGCGTTTCGCCATCATTTGTAGCAATATTATCTGCTCGAATCGAAATACTTTGAGTTATTGGTTCAAGAACACAGCCATTTCCATTATTGGCCGTCAAGGTAATCGTATAATCTCCATCTCCTGGATAATCATGGGTTAAATCAGTTGTTTGAGCTGAATTATCGCCGTAATCTATAGAGTATCCAGAAATGACCGTTGGGTTAGTTAACGTAACTTGTGCAGATACACATCCAGTTTGACTTGCAGAAAATCCGACCGCACCTGAAGGCATTGTAGACACCTCTACCGTTTGGGTAATCATTTCACTCACACAACCAGCAGCAGATATGCCAGAAAGCGTAATCGTATAACTTCCAGGACTCGCATAAGAATAATTTAAATTAGCACCCGTATTTCCATCACCATAATCAAACTGAGGGTTTGGGAAATCATTAGTAAACGCAGCGTCTATTACTAAACTAATATTTAAACATTCGTTAATATCAACCGTGAATCCACCCGTTGTAGGAATTGTTCCTGCGGAAATTAATTGAGTGGTAGTATTAACACAATTAGAATTTAAATCTGTTACTGTTAAAGCAACCTCATACATGCCTGGCGTATCGTAGGTATGAACTGGATTAGCATCAGTAGAAGTAGTACCATCTCCAAAATCCCAAGCGGATTGGATGACCCCCTCTGTTAAATTGGTAAAGGTGACTAAGGAAGAACATTCTTCAGATGCAATATCAAAGGCTGGTACCACCGCATTTACCCTAACATTTTCAAAGACCGTTGTATTACACTCCCCAATTCCGTCTAAGTTTAATTTTATAGGTGCTTGCCCGTTTAATGGCACTTGTGTTAGCATAACCGTAATACTTTCTTCTCCTTCTCCAAATGTAGTCCCTTCAAATTCCCAAGAGAAGCCAGTTACATTCGATTGATTCGTAATGGTAGCCGTTACTTCTTCCCCAATACAAAAATCAGTACCTGATAATTCAATCGCAGCATCTGGACCCTGTTCAAAAGTAAAATCTCTAGTCGTTTCATCATCACAACCGTTAGACGTTTGTACCATTAAAGATACCGTAAAAGTACCTGGATTAAACGCAGCCACCGTACTTTCGCCAACGCCAGAACCACCGTTGCCAAAATCCCAACTTTGTGACAAAGGCACTAAAGACTCGGAAGCATCTGTGAACGTGACTTGCGCAGGCGCACATAATTGGTCTTGCCCATCTACATCAGATGTAAAAGCAGCCACTGGAAAATCTTGTACATTAGCCGTCACCGTTGTCGACCCAGTACAACCTGTAGCAATTTCGGTGTAATCTAAACGCACCGTATAAATACCGCCTTCCGCATAAGCAGTTGAAGTTGATTCCGTGTTTGCACTCTCTCCATTGCCCAAAGACCAACTATAGCTTAAAGGTCTATCTTCGCCATTTCTAGTAAAAGGCGTTGCTCTAACATCAATCCCTTCACCTGCACAAATAGTTAGGTCACTTGCAATAATTTGACTGGTTGGTCGGTAATAGTCCAAAGTTTGCTCTGCTTGACCGGGGCAACCTGCATCATCTTCTATCATTACAGAAATCGTAATTTCATCGCTTCCTGGGTCAATTGAATAGGTATAACCTGCGGGGTTGGCTTCTTCGGACATACCGACATTATCACCAAAATCCCACATGTACGTTTCAATACTTTCAGAAGTAGTGGTCGCTACGATATTACTAATTTGTACCGTTTGCGGAGAACAAACTTCTGTTTTATCAATATCAAAAGATATAATTGCCTCATGTACAATAATTGGGTAACTAGCTGTATCTGTACAACCATTCACATCCTCTACTACCAAATCAATTTGGTACATGCCTGTGTCTGGATAAGAAATATCTTGTACTTCTGTTTTGGCAGTCGTTACAGGTCTTAAACTCGGTTCATTAAAAAACCAAGTATACCCTCGGAAGCAAGAAGTATCTACATCTGTAGAAGGTTCACTGTTTAACATCACAGGTTGACCTTTACATTGTAGCATATCTACTGGCCCATCCGCTTTAATATTTCTAATTTTTATAAGGGCAGTATCCATTGATATAGCACAACCTGTACCTGTGTTTTCAGCAGTCAAGATGACCGTATAATCACCTGTACTCGCATAATCATGACTTTCGGTTGCTGCTGTACCAGTTCCCATATCTCCAAAATCCCAACTGATAGTCGTTGCCCCCTCGCTATTACTGGTGAACATCACTGTGTTAGGCGTATCACAACTCATCATATAGTCGATATGCACAATTGGTCCTCTAATGTTGATTAGATTAGTTTGAGTAACAGAATCTAAACAGCCATTGTAACCAACTACTAAGGTAGCATCAAATTCACCTGTTTCCGTTTCAAAAGCAATAATCGGATTTGCCTCACTAAAACAATGAGAAGAACGGTCATTATCTGTATAATAATGCCACTCATCAATATTTTCATTATTCGTTACATCTGTAAATTGAATAGCTTCGCCAATACAAGCGTCTAATTTATCAACGGAAAAACTAGGATTAATTCTTTCTCCTACTTCCACTCTAATCACATAAGACGTATCAGGACAACCTAAACTATTAGTAATGACCAATTGAGCATCATATTCTCCAGGTTCAGTATACGTATAATTATGCGCATCTGCATTATCAAAATTAGCCGTATTGCCATCTGCATAAATCCATTCCCAATTGGTAATGGCTTGCGTTGACATGCTAGAGTCAGAAAATTCCACCGTTAAAGGCGCACAACCAGAAACGGTATCTGGCATAAAACGAGCCAACGGAATATCTAAAAGGATTTCTGTTTCAAATTCTGCCATACAACCAGCAGCAGTATTCATAGTCAGTTTAGCCGTAAAATCAAATTCTCCATTTGGATGATATGGCGACTCATTATCTGCATTATAATCGTGAATAGGGTTTGCTTCCGTGCTGGTGCTATCATCTCCAAATTCCCAACTATACATTGCGCCTTCTACTGGATTATCTGGCGTAAAGGTTACCGCCATTGGTTCTTGGCAACCATAAGTTGGATCTGCGGTAAAGGTCGCATTTAAGTCTTGGGAAAAAATAGTCTTCGTTATTTCATTTCTACAAGTTCCACCTTCCGCTACTACTTCTAATTTAATTTCATAAATTCCCTGAGTAGGAAAATTAAAAGTAGGATTCGTTGCAGTACTATTAAAATTATTAGGTCCTGTAATCGTCCAAGTATAAGCACCTGCCGAAGATAAGTTTTGAATTTCGATATCGTCACCAGCACAAACTGTATCTGCAATGGCAAAATTAGCTTCTGGCAAACCAACACTTATTTTTTGCACAGAGGTATTAAAGCACCCTTCTTCATTCGTTACCGTCAAAGACACATCATAACTTCCCTCTTCATAAGTTTGATTGGGTGGATTTGCTTCACTCGATAAATTGCCATTATCAAAATTCCACAAATAAGTCAAATCACTTCCCTCTGTTTCATTAAAAAAAGTAACGGTATGTGGGCCATTACAAGCTGTCGGACTTGGGCTAACAGAAAATGCTGCTTGCGGAGAACGAATGACAGTAATAAAATCGGTAAAGTCCGCCGCTGCGTTACAGTTGGTAGAACTAGTCGTAATCCGAACATTTACAGAAAACTGACCAGCAACCGCATAATCTTTATCCGTGCTAATCCCAGAAGCGCCTGTCCCATCAGGAAAAGTCCAATCTGTGGAAATAAGGCTAACCCCATCTGGAATAGTCGTAGTATTGGTTAAAACAATATTTGCAGGGGCACAACCTATTTCAGGGTCTTGTGCAACGGTCAAAGTTGGCGTTGCAGAAACCGTAACAGTTACTGTTCCAATAACAGTTCCTCCTTCTTCATTACTAAAAGTAACTTCATAAACCCCAGGTTCTACATAAGTATTAGTAGGATTTGATTCCGTAGAAGTTGCGCCATCTTTAAAATCCCAAAAGAAACTAGTTGCATTATCTGGTGGCGTAAAATTAACGCCTAAGGGCGCACAACCTGCGGTCTCTGATGCGGTTTGTCCATTAAGGTTTAGGGAAATCCCAAAACAGCCTATAAATAATAAAAATTGAAAAAAACGGTATTTCATAATTTCGGTTGAGTGACGATGGTTCGATTCTAAGTACTAGAACATAAAATATAAGTACTCTTTTCTCAGGCCTTATAAACTAGAATGCCCTTGTAAAATAATCTTCGCTACAAAAAAACAATTAATTTTGGACAACTGACAAAAAAATAAGGCGGCAAGATGTCATTTTTAAACAAATTCACAAAAAAAATGTCTTAAAAAATCACCGCTTGTATTGTTAGTTGCGGAAGTTTGGCAAAATAGCTAAGTTTGCCCGAAATGTTACTATATTTATAGCTGTTTTTGCTAGAATGTAAGTTTCGTTACTTTTTTAGTTCTTTAACCTTTTAGGCTTCAATTTCAATAAGAAGACAATATTAAGCCTTCTTTTTTTATCGTTAGAAATAGTGTAAAGTTAATAAAATTCATTTTTTATTTATGAAAATCCAAATCCACTCATCCTATACTAAAAGAAATATGCAATACATAAAATCTTTACTTGGTGCATTTTTAGTCGTATTAATTTTTACGAATACCATTGCTGCACAGAAAAAATCTTTGCCTTGTGTCAATAAAGAATTTAATGTGGTCGCCAATGTTGTCATCACAGAAGGAGACACCTTAGGGGTAAATATTGATAGTATCTATGCAGTCATGGATCGAGTGAATAAACTCTTCGAACCTATTTGTGTTTCTTTCAAAATATGTGAATTAGATACGATTGCCAATTTTAACTACGATTCTGTTAGAGTGGAGGAATGGGAAGAGATGCAAGTAGTCTATCACCAACAACGGAAAATTAATATCTTTTGGGTTTCCCAATTTGACTTCCAAGATGAATTATGTGGTGTTACAGAATTGGGAGGTATTGGCAATACAGAAAATGGTGGTTTATTATTGCTTAAAGGGGAATGTGTGAATGAATTTGCGGTTGCCCATGAATTAGGTCGTTTCTTTGGCGTGCCTTATACTTTTGGAGATGGAGAAGAACAAACAGAAGAATTGGTCAGAGGGGAAAATAGTGCCACCACAGGTGATTTATTGACAGATACGCCTGCCGACCCATTTAAAATTGGAGATGACCCTGATTCTTATATAAATGTAGAAAATAATTGTCGGTTTACTGATACGAAGCAAGATAATGCAGGTGATTGGTACACACCACATGTTGCTAATATTATGTCTTATTATCCAGATGAATGTAAATGTGATTTTTCCGATGAACAATATCGGTTAATGGTGGCGACTTATTTAGCGACAAGTCCAAAGTTGTATTAATGATAAGTGATAAAATGATGAGTGATGAGTTGTCACATCAAAAAGAGCTTTATTCTGTAATTGAATAAAGCTCTTTTTTAGTATAAAGCATAAGATATCTCTTCTACTATTTTTAAGTCTTTTTTAGAAAAATATCAGCTGCCTTAATTTCAAAATTTCCTAAACCAAGAGCGGAAGAACATACTATATCTTCTGTATGAATGACAATATTTTCCAACTTAATAGAGCGTCAGATAAAAAAAAGCGGCTTTAATCATTCAGATTAAAGCTGCTTTTCTTTTTAGAATTATGTTTAAATATTTTGAGTATTTTTAAACACTTATTCCTAATAAATATTCACTCTAAATTCAATACCAAAAGTTCTAGGTGGATTTAAAGCAACTCTAGACCAGAATCGTAGTGGCCAAACATGTTGGATATAAGTTTGATCCAATAAGTTTCTTCCCCAGATGGCAATACTATATTTCTCATCTTTAGAAGAAACGCCCAATCTTGCATTAACCATGTGAAGCGGGTCTCTAGCCAAAGATTCCGTATTATAGACATCGTTATAACTTTTACTAGTGAAGTTATAATCCAATCGAACCAAGTATTTCATGGTACTTCCAAAATCTCCTGTTAATTGAGGGGTAAACCTAAAAGTAAAGTTAGGAGATTTATATAAGCTATTCCCGCTTAAATTTACAGGTTGGCCCACTAAATCAACAAATGGGAAATCAAAATATTTTAAACTTTGACCACCAACTGCCATATCCGTTCTAAAATGATCACTCCAAATAGCAGTCCATTCCGATTCTACGCCTACACCCTCCGCAGATTCTGCGTTTACTACTTGAGTAGATTGACCCGCAACAACGAATTCTTGTTTGTCTTTATAAACCGTCGCAAATGCTGCGGTGTTAATTTTCATTCGATTAGAAACTTTCATTTTCAAACCAATCTCATAACTATTGATAGATTCTGGTTCAAAAATTAATCCGCCTGAACGTTCTGTTGGACTCAAAGTGGTATTAAAACCAGCTCCTTTAAATCCTCTTGCAAAGGTCGCATAGATTAAAAAATTATCACTCGTCTTAAAATCCATTCCTATGTTTCCAGAAACGAAACTTCTATTAGCCGCTCTTGTTTGAGGAGCATCTTCTGAGCCAATCTGTTGTAGAATAAATTGGATGAAGTTAATGTCTGTACCGGGATTCAACTGCTGATAATAAGATAAGTTCCGATCCTCATTCGTAAATCTCAAACCTCCATTCAATCGAACTTTTTCGCTAATTTCATAAGACGTCGAACCAAAAACAGCAAAACTTTCTACATTTTGAGTTGCTTCAGAAACACCATTTGCGGAGTAATTTGGTACATTAAACGAGGCAGGCAAACCCGCTACATTCCTAAAGACAGGAATCCAAGCTTGTCCAAAAGTAAATCTATCCTTCGAGCCTATTTCTTCTTTTAAATAAAAAAGACCACCAACATAAAACCACTTAGCATCTTTTCTTGGTCTTGAGAAACGAATTTCATGCGACCGAGTCTTATAGTCAATCGTTCTTAAAATATTAGTAAAATCCAATTCATTATGGTCAAAATCATTTTCCCCACCAGAATCAGAAGTATGGTAACCTGTCAATAAAGTTAAGGTGTGATTATCTCCAACTTTCATTTCTGCCTTACCAGAAAAACCATTAATATTTCGATTAAAATAAGGATCATCAAAGTTCGTTCTAGTTTCTCTATTTAGAAAATCATCATCCTGTACAGGAATTGGCCCACCAAATTCAGGTTGTTTAAAATCTAATGGAAATTCTGCTTTAAAGTCTTTACTTTTTTCATACTTTAAATTGATATTTACCCGATCATTTGGTCTATATAATAAAGACAATCGACCACCAGCAAACTGTGTTTTATTCTGTTCAGAAGCGCTGTCATTATCTACAATTCTAGTAAAACCATCTTTTTGTTTATAACGCTAGGTTCGCCCAAAATTAGTTAATAAAATAAAATATTATCAAAATAATATTTTGATTTATGTTTAAAATGCAGAATTTTATTTATTTTAAATAAACTCTTTTCAGGTTATTA
>Ga0075467_10001398_pt1 | contig 19960 bp, 22 predicted proteins | sample DEB08_DNA_9_FD_75067 | JGI IMG/M metagenome (GOLD analysis project Ga0075467, IMG submission 75067) | Aqueous microbial communities from the Delaware River and Bay under freshwater to marine salinity gradient to study organic matter... | ecosystem: Environmental > Aquatic > Marine > Coastal ... | reverse complement strand
GGCCGCCCTCGACGGACGACCCCCAGCACTCAAATCACTCGTTACTACAAGCATCAGTGTCGCCCATAGGGGCGGCGCTTTTGCGACGCTCGCGCACAAAAATAAAGGTATCTTTGTGGAGCCCTACGCGGCATCGCACCCCTAAAGTATATCGCATACTTCAAGCCAACGGTGTTGATCTGGATCAGTCTGCACTGTCTCGAAGGCACAGTATAACCCGACGGCCGCTTGGGAGATCGCTTAACACGCAGCCGCCGGGTCGCTCTCAGGAAGCGTAGTATCAGCTTACCCAGAGCAAACTTCTTCGATCAAGCCCATTTGATCCCAATGCGGCAAAATCTGCCGATTTTCGGATAATAGCGTAGGCCAAAGCTTTCGACGGCCTGATGCGTCGACACAATGCCTGAATTTGCGGCGCTGTAACCTATGCAATTGCTGCATAGCAGCATCCACACTCAGGCTATTGTGCAACTGCAGCATTGTACTATCTGTTCTTTCAACAGCCTCGATAGCGCTACCAGCAGCGCATCGTACGCATGACTGAGTACAGGAGTATAGACGATGATCTACGCAGCAAATCTTATTCAGCCCGGAATTCGGCTTCGCGAATGGTTTGAAGCTGGCAGAACAGCAGCCGCAGAACGCGAAGCGCGGCGCAGCGCCTATGTTCGGACATTGCAGGAACTCGAAAACACGTCTGACCGAGACCTTGCCGACATCGGCATATCTCGGTTGTCGATCAAGGAAGTTGCATACGAGACCGCATACGGCGACCAGCGTCCGAGCCGATTTGTAGGGGCTCAGTGAAGTGAGGTTGCCAAGTCGCGTTCATTCAGGCGCGGAACACCTGATCACATACGAGTATGACGGTCTTTGAACATAGCTTCGGGCGCGTAGCGCCCGCTGGCTAACACGGAATCATTTGTCGCTCCGAATGGATAGGCATTGACAGGTATCAGGCCTCGCTCCTCCCAGAGTTAACCTGGTGCCGACCTTTAACGGTTCTTCCTCCCGGAGCCCGTTATTAACTGGGCTGGCATCCTCACCTCCTCCCGAGGGTGCCAGCCTATTTTTCTTGTGATTTTATATTCTGTTCGGGTCTGAAGGAGCGAGCTCGATCTACCGCATATGCGATCATCGAACTCAGACTTAACATCCGGCCGGAAACCATTAAAAGCAGACCATCGCTGCGCTGATCGTCTTTGAGACGACGTGGACAAGTGCCCCGTGTTTTAACGCTGCGTGCGGACAAATCGGACCTCAGCTATTTTGAGTTGCCGCCTGAAACACTGCCCCCAGCAACACAAAGAACTCGAACCGGTCTGTCGGCCGGGGCCTAGCGCGGTTCGCCGCGCCCGGGGCTAGGGGCCGCATCGGCAAATCCTATGACCTCACGGTCATTTCTCTTGGCCTTAGCAGCATGGGTAGCAAAGTGGCTTGTGCTGGAAAGATCGAAGGCAGAGATGCGGCCCGCGAACAATTCATCGATATAGGCGGCGACTAGCCTTTCGAAGGCCGTGCGCTCCTTGCCGGGATCAAGCAGCGCCGCTCCGTAGCGCAATTCCGCCACGACTATCGTTGTCAGCCACAAGGACGCGAGGACTTGGCGGTCGAACCATGTTTCGACATTTGGGTTCACGTTTTGCTTCTGGATTTCCAAGACGACATTCGTGTCCAGGATGATCATTCGAAGTTGGCTCCGTCGATACCTGAACGGTCGCGGGGAAACTCGATGCCCTCCATATCGACTTCCAGTTCGCGGGCGAGGGCGCGCAGACCTTTCCCAACGGGGTGCTGGTCGGCCGGAAACAGGCCTTCGGTCAGAATCTGACGGGCCTTGGCCTCGGCGCTTACGCCCTCTTGTTTGGCCTTTGCTTTAAGGGCGCGGTGAACCTCGTCGGGAATTTGGCGGACGGTGATCTGGGCCATGATGTGCCTCTTTACCTGTTACCCAAGTGATAGCATTGTCTGGAAATATTATCACAACGCGGGTCATTCATTTCTTGCGTGCCACAAACCTCTCTTCGGTGAGGGCGTCAATCTGGTGTTGCGGCCCGATCTCGCAATACAACGCCACGTCGCTGGCCGACGGGCCGGACCGCATAAGCCTGCTGATTGGCGCAATTCTGCGCAAGCGAATGACCACGCGCGGTTTTATCGTGTTTGACGATTTCGGCAATCTCCACCGGGAGTTTGCCAGGCAGATGGACGGTTGGATTCGCCACGGAAAGATCCAGTATCGCGAAGAAATGATGCCAGACCTCTAAGCTTATAGAATGCCGCGAGACCGATGAACGGATGCTTGCGGGCAACTGCAATGGGCAATCAGGCTGTAGGGCGAACGGCGTGAATGAGACGTGCAGTCTGCTTGGGTACAAACCTGTGATAAAAAACACTAATCTTCAAGGCACCCGTTGATGATTCAAATCAAGGCACGGGGCTTCAGTCCATGCTCAGATTTGCATGAATTGGACGCCACATGAAACTGCCGGTTCGTTCTACGCTTTTCAATACTTGTCACAGGCCTCCTCGCTAACTCGATCACCCATTGGTTCACAGGAAAGGAACATTCGCATGAGTATCAAAATCCTTGGTTCGGGCTGTCAGAAATATGTGGCGCTCGATGATCATGGAAAGACGCTATAATGCGATTTCATCCGCTCATCCGCGCCGCTTTTATCTGCCTGATTCCGGGTCAAGTGCTGGCTGCGGCTCTGGAAGTTCAGCGTGTGACAGGTGGCGTTTGGGCGATCGTTGGTGAGATGGATCAACGCAGCCCAGAGAATTTGGCCAATAATGCCACCTTCGGGCTTGTCGAAACGGAACAAGGCGCCGTCCTGATCGACCCAGGTGGATCGTGGCAAGGCGCCGAGGCTCTGGCGGACGTCATACGCGGCGTCACCACGCAGCCCGTCGTCTATGTGATCGATACTGGCGGGCAGGATCACCGTTGGCTTGGCAACAGTTACTGGCAGGCGCAGGGTGCCACTGTTATTGCTTCGGACGCCGCCGTTAAGGATCAACGCGCGCGCGCTTCGCTGCAATTGTCTGGGCTGGCCAGCCTTCTGGGCGATGCGCTCGAGGGGACCGAGGCCAGCTATGCGGATATTACCTTCGAGGAGCGTCACGCCTTCAGCCTTGGCGGCGTCACCTTCGAATTGATCCACGCCGGCGCCGCACATACGCCCGGCGATATTTTCGTTTGGCTGCCCGACCAAGAGACCGTCTTCACCGGCGACATTGTCTATGTTGAACGCGTCCTCGGCGTGGGTGATCAGAGCTCAATCGGCGAATGGCCCGCGGTGTTCAAGGCGATTGCGGGACTGAACCCGTCTCATGTGGTGCCAGGCCATGGACATGCCACGACTTTGGATCACGCCCGTGCCGACACCTACGACTACCTGACAAACCTGCGCGAGAAAATCGGGACGCTGATTGACGAGGGAGGCAGCATTATGGATGCCCCGACAGTAGACCAGTCCGCTTTTGACTACCTAGAACAGTTTGAAAGCCTCGCCGGTCGCAACGCTCAGGCCGCCTTCCAGCAGATGGAATGGGAGTGATTGGGGCTTGTGGCTCAGTCCCTGCATAGACGCCGCGTCGGCCTTGCGCGTGTAAGACAGGTAGGCGCGGCACGCGAAACCGCCATATGACGGGCAGCGAAATACTGGTTCATGGTGAGGACGGCCGCATACGCGAGCGCAATACCTTTGGCAAAGACCCGCATCTGCGGAAGGGTTGAGGCGAAGAAAGATCACAGACTTTGGGTAGTGGCTGCCTTTGAAATCGACCGTCCTTTTGGGTGTCCTGCTAGGCGCATTTTTTGCGCAGCCTATGACAGGAGTTCTGTGGATGGGAAAACAGACGACAAAGTTTGCGACAGAACCGTTATAGTTCTCCCAAAACCATCCGTATTGTCACATCTCGTTCAAAATCTGCGTTCGGGTCACCCAAGGGTTGGGTCCAGGCGATATAGATGCCAGCACTCCCCTGGGCCATACGCGGGAAGTTGATCGACCCTGGCGCTTCGTTGAGCGAGATCATCTGTGGTTCCTCGCAGATGCGGCCGGGCCAAACCCGGCACACGAAAAGCCCCTCGCCCCTGTCCATCCATTCGACCCACGATACGATTGCAGACCCGTCCAACAGTTGCAGTGCGTCAACCCGTCCGACGCCTTCCCCCCGATCTACGCGGGTCGGAGGACTGAAGGTCTCACCGACATCGTCCGAGAACGCGACGTTTACCGACGGTATGTCATTGGCCGCAGTAAACCACGCCAGAACCGTGCGTCCTCCTCGTGCGTCGATTGCCGGACCGTTTATCGGGCAGCCCGAAATCTCCCACCCGTCTTGATGGACCGTAGCGGGATGGGACCAGACATCATCGACGAGGCGCACCAGTGATATGTCCCTAATCTCAGTCTCGGTACGGTCTCGATAGGCGACCAGCACCGTACCATCATCCGCTACAGTTGCAGACGTTTGGCAGCAGGTGCAGGTACGAATGTCTAGCGTCTGGTCTTCGGAAATTTTTCCATCCGGGCCAAAAGTCGTGGCGCGAAGTTGCATCGCGTTTTCAATTGCGTCTTCTCGCGCCCCTTGCGCATTGGTATCGTAGGCACGCCCGTCCAGCCACACCACGATCAGGCGACCATCCGGCATTGGCTGTAGCGAGGCGAAGCCATGCTGCGCTTCGCTTCTGTCGCGATGGGGTACCAAAGACTGGCCCCAAGTCTCGCCTCCATCCTCCGACAGCGCGATATTCACATCGTACGCATAGGCGCTGTCTCCTGAATTCATCAGCCAATGAACAGCAAGCTTTCCGTCACTAAATGCAGCAATGGATGGGAAGTCAGCCCAGTTCACGAAGAGTTCGGGGGAGTCGATGACGGTGCCCGCACGTGTCCATCCGCCAGGACCGCCAATCGCTGTCTTGATGGCGAAGCCGGACCCGTGGACATCGGTCCAGCTCATCGCGATCTGACCGTTTTCCAGCGCAGTCAGCGAAGGCTCCCGTGCGCCGGGTCCTGCCGGAGGCTCCATATCAATGATCTTCGAGAAAACCTGTGCGTTAACCTGCATCGGAAGGACGCAGGAAAGAAGGAGACTAAGAAACGCTAGGGATACGGCTGACCTTGGCATACTTAGAAAGATGCACGTCAGACCAAGAGTTGTCCATTGGAGTGTCGCGCGAGCTTGCCCGACGATGACGTTCTCAACCATGTTCAGTCTGGCCCATCCACGCGAAACAGCGCGTCGAGCGCCCGGAAGGCAGTATTGATGCGGATGCACCGGTTCTTTTCTCTGGAAATGCCATTTGTGCGCTTTGTGCGGAACGTAGCGCTGATGAGCGTTGCGAGTCTGGTTCCGGTGCTTGTTCTTTATGTGGCCTTAAGCCCTGGCTTTGGCGCGATGCTGCTGAACGGAGGGCCCGCTCTCTCACGATTCCTGAGACAGGTGATCACCAACGGGCTCCCCGTCGTCTTCGTGGTGAACTACATTTCCCTCTTCCTCTTCGGATGGATGAATACCTGGCCGACCGGGAAACGAGATGCGGCCTTCGTGGTGTTGATCGACGTCTCGGCAAGGCTCGCGGCATTCGTTTTGCTGCACGTGCTGATCTACGTCCTCTCGGCGGACTGGTTCGGCTCGTTTGGCGGTAGCCGAATGACAGCGCTGAGCGTGGTCGCTCCTACCCTTGCGAGGTCGGCCCTGTTCGACAACATTTCAGGCGTGTATCTCTACGCGACGCTTGTAAGCGCGCTTCCTCTGTACGTTGCTGTGATCGAACGGTCTGTCTGGTTCGGCGGCCTTGCCCGGAGTTTTCCGGGGCGGTCCGGATCGTTCCTGCTCGCCTTCGCCCTCTTCGCTGTCTTCGTTCTCCTGCTGACCGGTGTCGCAAGTGCCATCGTCTATCTTATGTCGCTCATATGAGGTGGCGTGGGGTTAGCCCGGAGTTTCGGGAAAGGCGGCTTCACTCCCGAAAGCGCTCGCTGCGGGCGGACTGTGCCAACCTGTTGCATGGCATGAAAGATGGCCAGCAAAGGGCCCTGTTAGAGAAACCCCGTTTGAGGCCGGCAGGGCAGTTTCGTATCGTCGGGTATGAGCAATTCCAAACCTCTTCCAGCCGAACCATGCGCTTTTCGGGAAATTACTAAGCGGTGGGCTTAACCCTTCCAGCTGAGGTGGCTGGGCAGGAAGGTTATGTTGCGCGATACATTAGTTTGCCACCAGACCGTCGAGCCAGTACGCACTCACACCCTCTGGCCCCGACCAGTCTTTCCCTGGTTCAGGAATTGCGACGGCATCCGGCTTGTTCGCCAATTCTAACGCTTCGCCCATGCTACCAGCATAGGCATAGCCTTGGTGGCCTTCTGCATCGTCAGGTGCGTAGCGACCTATGATTTTCCAAACATACTTCATGCTAGCCATTATGGTTCGGAACCCCGAATAAAAGACACTCAAAGGTTGATGCTTCACACGTTCTTAAGTTTTCGAAACTAACACACGTCAGTGTGCCCTGAGGGCGTTGTCGCGTTAACACGACGATCGGTCTAACAGCGGGTATTTGTCGATGAATGAACAAGATCTTGTATGCTGGGCTTGTCTGTCGGGGGTCAGTGGCGGGTTGAGGGATCGTGTCCAGCGTTTAAACAAAAGCAAGAAAGACGGGGGAGTCAGACCTGCTGAGCGAAACAAACCCCTTTAAGGTTAAAGTTTTTCCGCGATCTGGGAATTGAAAGGGGAGTAAGCACTGAGGCCGTGTATTCGCCTGAAGCGCTTGGAAAAGGGGCCGCCCTTTGCGGACGACCCCCAGCACTCAAATCACTCGTTACTACAAGCATCAGTGTTGCCCACAGAGGCGGCGCTTTTGCGACGCTCGCGGACAAAAATTAAGGTATCTTTGTGGAGCCTTGAAAGCACAGGATCCCGAGCGTCAAACCTGCGAGATGAACATCGCGACAAAAGCCCTGAAGGGTATGACCGAGCGAACGACAAACACGTCTTCTGAAGAGATCGGGAAAGAAGAAATCTCGCGCGCGGCTTGATCCATGCAACACGCCTCACCGCCAACCCGGCGGATCATTCAAATCCCAGTCAATTCCGTTTGAGAAACGCATCAATGCCTGCTTGCGCGACTGCCATGTCCTGATCGGGCGTGCCCGAACTGATGCCTATGCCGCCAACAACTGCGCCGTCCACAATGACAGGAAGGCCGCCACCGACGATCATCAACCGACCGTTAATGGCGGACGAAATGCCAAACGTTGGGGCGCCAGGTTGGCTGGCCGCGCCATATTCGTGGGTCGCTTTTTTCGCAGCGGCAGCGGTAAACGCTTTGTCGATGGCGATCGTCGTCGAGGTGACTTTGCCACCGTCCATTCTGCAAAAAGCGATCAGCTGACCTGCCTCATCGGTGATCGCGATGCACATAGGCACTCCGATGATGCCTGCATGGGCGACAGCGCCCGTGATCAGGACATTGGCGTCTGCGATATCAAGACGTGTAACGGTAATCATGTGTCTTTCCTTTTCTGCGGCACGCCCGCACCAAATGTTTGCATAATTGCGCTGTCGTCGCCCATTATCTGTACGGCGGCATTGTCAGATTAAGCTGATCTGGAACGGTTATTCTGTGGAATTTCGGCTGCCTTCATGTCGCGCTGATTGGTGATAATCAAGGAGATAATGAAATTATGCCCGAGCTGAAAGGCTCTGAGCAGCGGCAGTGCGGCTAGGTCCGTTTAATCCGACACTGCCCAATACCCGCATATTCGGGACTTTATGGCGGGAAGCGAACGTTCGCTGCGATATGTGCCAGCGTCTGCTGCGCCCGCCGGACAAATCTGACTTTGATCGAGTGCCCACTATAAGATTGCGTTAAAATGGTTTTGAATTGCCCGATGGGATCACGCTTGAATGAAATAATGATCTCTCTTGGGACTAGGATGCTCAATAGCCTAGAAACGACAGCTGGGTTGCTATTTGACCTTGTCCCATTTGTTCGCCGGATATGGAACGCACTCCGAGTGCTTGGGATACGTGCTCGGCTACGATATGATCGAAATCGTTCTGGCGGGCGGCTATGCGGAGGCGATCATCCGCGAAAAATGGGGCCGAAAGCAGGATTGGTTTCATCGATATGTTGATGCAATTGTCCAACGCGACGTTCGCGACGTTCGCGACGCCGCACAGATCGAACAGCTTGCCATCATGCCAAAGCTTCTAAATACCCTTGCCGAACATTCCGGCCAGCTCGTCAACTATTCGGGCATCGGCGGAGCGGTGGGTCTCAACCACGTCACTACCAAGAAGTATCTCGGTGTCTTTGAGAGCCTGTTCATCGTTCACACACTCCAGCCATGGTTCACGAACAAGCTCAAACGGCTGACAAAGTCGGCCCAAGCTCCATTTTCTTGATTCCGGGCTCCTTCCTGCGCTGAGAGGCATCTCTCCGGATGTCGTTTGGAAGGACAAGACGTCCTTCCGGGCGGTTCTGGAGATATTCGCCCTCAGCGAACTGCAAAAGATAGCAACGTGGAGTGAGAACTGATGTTCTTTCTCCCACTTCCGAGACAAGGACAAGAACGAGGTCGACATCGTGATAGAGAATAGGCGAGGAGAAGTTGTTGGGATCGGGGTGAAGTCTTCGGCGACGGTCTCATCATCAAATTTTTCAGGTATGCGGAAGCTTGCTGACGCATGTGGAGATAAATTCATTCAGGGACTAGGTCTCTATGATCATGGTCAGGTCGATCCCTTTGCTGAACTGGCCTGAGTACAACAAGGCGCGGAAGCAGCGTGGATCTTTGACCATCTGGTTTGATCCGTAGGTGTCTTGGAAGGCTGAGCCGACGCGAAAGCGGGGCCGGTAATTCACTGAATGGTTCGAAATTTTGGCTGCATGATCTCGGGCAACGTCGGTATAATTGCTTCTTCTGATTTAGCGTGACAAAGCCCGCGTCACTGTCCTAGTAGAGACTTGGTGCGCATTCGTCTGGCAACTCCATGGTGCTATTGTGGAAGAGGCTTTAGGACGCTGCGGTCCGCTACGGTCATTCCAAAGCCCGGTGCAGACGACAACTTCAAGCGACCATTTACGGGTACATCTTCGCCTTCGAATAGATCGCCGAAGACTGGAAGAATTGATCGGCCATCGGCACTTGTCGCGACGTATTCGCAAAGTGGTGTACCGGTCTGGCTGGCGATGAATTGGTAGGAATAGGGGCCGCTGCCGTGCGGGATCACCGGGATTTCCAGCGTTGAAGCATGGGCGGCGATCCGTAAAAGCTCGGTCAAGCCGCCAACCCACATAACGTCCGGTTGAAGGACGTCGATGAGACGCTCTTCGATCAGCGGGCGGAAGCCATAACGGGTGTATTCGTGTTCACCGGTTGTCCATTTTAGAGTTGGATGAGCTCTGCGAATGTGACGATAGCCATCGACATCTTCAGGCGAGAGGACCTCTTCCCACCAGTATATGTCGAGTTCTTTACAGGCCTCGGCTAATTCTATTGCGTAAGGCACTGTCAATGACATGTAGCAGTCGACCATAAGGGGAAAGCCGGGGCCGACCTCTTCGCGGTGCGCGCGCAGGAAGGCTACGTTTTTCTCCAGGCCTTCGTCTCGGTCTGCAGGGCCGTGCGGCAAGGGGACTTTTGCGCCCCAGAAACCTAGGTCCTTAACCGCGGCCGCTTGTGGGCCCGTGCAATAGAAAGAGATCTCGTCGCGGGTTAAGCCACCGATCAAATTGTAGACCGGCTCACTGCGGATTTTCCCCAAGAGATCCCAGAGCGCGAGATCGACCGCGCTGATGGCCATGACAGTGATACCCTTGCGACCGTATGGCAGCGATGCGCGATACATCTGGTCCCAGATCAAATTAACATTCCGCGCATCCTGATCGACGAGGAACCGGCTGAAGTGATTGGCGATGAGCCACGCCGCAGGCACACCGCCCGTACCGGTCGCCACGCCGACGGTGCCGTCTTCGGTCTCTATTTCGACAAGGATGGAGCCCAGGACACCAATCCCCCAGGACGTTCGTTTTTCGCGGTACGCCGGATATGACGACATCGGGTTCGAGATCAGGCTGTCGACCAGCCAATGCTCCCCCGCGCCCTGATTGAAGTAGTCGCCGCCTTTGCTGGATTTGGAAACGGTCCAGACACGTATGTCCTTGATGCGGAATGCGCGGCTCATGGGAGCAGGAAAACCCGCTTGAGCGGCACCTGTGTTGGCACGTTGTTAGCGTCTGTTTCCATAACGTCTGCCATATGCGCCCACCACCGCTTCATAATCTCGGTGTCGGGCAATGCGTCGAGGGTGTGGTCGTCGGTGCGGGTCAGGATGCCGAACAGGTGGTCGGACTGCGGATCGTGCCAGATCGAGTAGTCGGACACGCCGGCGTTCTTGAGGGCCTCAGAGAGTTCGGGAAAAATCTCGTCGTGGCGTTTTTCGTACTCGATGGCCTGTCCGGGATGGAGGGTCATGCGAAAGGCGATGCGCTCGGCCATAGGTCTACTCCGATAGTTCGTGAATCGCGCGAATGGTCGTTTCGAGCACATGGTCGAGGTGCTCGCGGTAGGCTTTAACTGCTTCGCCAGTGTCTCTGGCAGCGATGGCTTCGGCCACGCGGCAGTGCTGGTCGGTTGAAATTTCAATGACGCCCGGCGTTGCGCTGGCAATGCGGCGGGCATCGATGGCGACGTTGTAGAGCCCATCAGAGATCGTCGCCAGAATGGTGTTGTTCGCGCCGGCGTTAATAGCCTGATGGTACTCGACATCCAGCAATCGAAAGCCAATCGGATCATGGTAAAATGTGAGACCGTCGTTTCCGAGGCTCAGGATGCGTGCACATTGCTCATCGCTTGCGCGCTCGGTGCAAAACCGGACAAGTTCTAATTCGACAACCGCGCGCGCTTCAAACTGGACTTGGAGGTCATGGTCCGCAACCGAGAGAAGCACGTTGAACGGCGTGACGAGGCGGGTCGGCGACAGGTCGGTGACCATGTAACGGCCCCCTTGCTTGCTTTCGAGAATGCCAATTAAGGTCAAAGCCTTGAGAGCTTCGCGCAAGGGTGGTCGGCTAATCCCGAAGGCGAGGCACATCTGTTGTTCGGTCGGCAAGCGGTCCTCGGCTTTGAGGTTTCCGGACTTAATCATTGCGAGAATGCGGCTTGAGACCTGTTCGGATATCGAGGGACGCGAAAGAGTACCGCCGGCGAAATCAAGGCCCGGTTCGGCCGCCTTCTGTGCCCTCACGATCGCGGCGAAGGCGTCGTCTCCGCCCTTCAGGTTCTTAGTGTCAGCAAGGTCAGCCACAAGGGGGTCCAGTCAGTTAAAGTCCAAGTCGATAGAAGTCATTTGCATTGTCCCGATAGAATTTGCGCAGGTTTGTTTCTGATGCGCCTGCGAGCGCCTTGTCGAGGGTCTCGACCCACCTGGTAAGGCTGGTGGCCTGCAGGCAAATGGGCCAGTCCCCAGCATAGATGGTTCTATCAAAACCAAAGGTCTCGATTGTCGCGTCGATATAGGGTCTCAGGTCGTCCTCCGTCCAGTTTTCCGGGTCTGCATAGGCCGGAAGATCTGACAGCTTGATCCACACGTTCGGATGCTGAGCAAGGTCGCCGATATCGGCTCGATATTGGTCGATCGCGCCTTCCTTGATGCCCGGCTTCCCGCAGTGATCGAGGATCATTCGGACATCCGGGATGTGCTGGACGAATTCGCGGATAATATCCATCTGGGTGAAGTTTACGTTGATCTCGAAATGCCAGCCAAATTTGTGTAGAAGATTTACGCCATCAATGAAGTCAGGCGACAGAGTGAGCGCGCGTGGATCAGCGTCGAATTCCATAATGCGGCGGATGCCTTTTACGGTCGGGTGATTTGCCTGCATCTCTTCCAGCATCGGCTCGACCCGACCGCCCCATTCCAGGGGCGCCATTGGCACGATGCCCTTTATGCGTGGATCTCGCTTGGCGCTGTCCTCGACGAATTTGATTTCGTCGATGTACTGGCCGCCAGTTTCGGTAAAGTCAGCAAAGCATTCGAGGAAGACCATCGCCTCGATCTCAAGGGCACCGCTGTCCCTCTGGTAGTCCTCGATCTGATACGTCTTGCCAAAAAGAGGATGACCTTCGAAGGCCGAGTAGGTTAATCGATCCATATCCCAGATGTGCAGATGAGTGTCGATGATCGGAAAATCAGGCATGGCTCCTAGCTCGTCAGTTTGAAGGTCGTGGGATCGGGGGTTTTTAGGGTCAGCCCGAAACCAGGGGCCTCGTCGGAAAGGTTGATGAAGCCGTCATCTGCTACCGGTTCGCCGTCAAAGATATACCAAAATAACTCGTTGCCGACTTCGACGGGCACTTGTGGGAAGTATTCAGATATCGGAGCGGCGTAGGACGACATGGTGATGTGATAGTTGTGCATCTGACCGGCGTGCGGGATCACGGCGACGTCGTTTGCTTCGCAAAGTGCGGTGATCTCTTTGGCCGCCGTGATGCCACCCACCCGATTTACGTCGAATTGCGCAATGTCAAACGAGTCGAGCTCAAGCGCCTGACGGAACCCATGCAAAGAGTATTCGTGTTCGCCACCCGAAATCGCGACTTTGTTCATCGCCCGCAGACTGGCATAATCCGCGAGGTCGTCAGAGATCACAGGCTCTTCAACCCAGCGCATATTAAGCGGCTCAAGGAGCCGGATCATGCGCTTGGCGTATTCGACGTTCCAGCCCATGTAGGCGTCACCCATTATGTCGACATCCGGACCGACGGCCTCGCGAACGGTTTCGACCAGAGAGATATTCTTGTTAATCCCTTCAAGCCCGTCCTTTGGCCCCCACCCGAACCTTAGTTTGACTGCCCTAAATCCCTGGTCAGCATAGTTTTTTGCTTCATCGTAGAGCGTACTGAGCGGCTGACTATAGAGGCGGCTTGCGTAGACTGGAATTTTCGACTTCGTGCGCCCACCAAGCAGATTGAACACCGGCTGCGACAGGATTTTTCCTTTGGCGTCCCACAGTGCAAGATCAATCGCTGAGATCGCTGTCATGCCGATGCCCTTTCGGCCGAACGGCAAGGTGCGTCGATACATCGATTCCCAGAGATATTGGTGTCCATCGGGTTCGCGCCGATCAGGAGCGGCCTTAGGTAGGTGTCTATGGTGGTTTTGCAGGCATGGGGCGCAAGGGCGGCATTGCCGATCCCGATTGTTCCATCGTCGCATTCGATTTCGACAATAAGCCAGCCCAGAAAGCGAAACCCAGCTGTCGAGCCAGAGACATCCGAGACAAGGTCTCCGGCTGTCGTACAAAAGTGTGGAGGCATCGGGGCGACTGGTCCGATCCACTCCCAAATTGTCGTTTTGACGTCGACAATGCGCACCATCGTAAAAGGGTCCCTTTCGGCGGCGGGCACCCCTTTCCAAACACGCGGCGAACCGAAGAATGAGAATTTGGAGTGCTGAATCTGCGTGCAAGAATCTTGGTCTGGTGTGGCCCTTGGAATAATACTTGTCACACAAATTTTTGTCTGACAAGTATACAGAGAGAGGAAAATTAACTTGGTACGGGGGAGGTACGGTACCTTGGACAGCCTTTTTCACAGTCGCCGAAAAGTAGCTGATACGTCGCTGCATCTTCCGGCTTTCGGGATGGGCACGGCGCATCTTGGAGAGCTTTACGGTACCGTGGAGGAAAGCGTTTCACAGGCTACTTTGGCTGCTGGATGGGATGGCGGGGTCCGGTATTACGACACCGCCCCTTGGTACGGTCGCGGACTGTCCGAGCATCGGCTTGGAGGCTTTCTGCGCACGAAGCCACGAGATGAATTCCTAATTACAACCAAGGTTGGTCGTACTCTTTACCGTCCGGCCGACCCGCGGGCGTTTGATCGTGGCCCTTGGGTTGGTGGCCTCAGATTTGAGGTGAAATTCGACTATTCCTACGACGGGATCATGCGGTCATACGAGCAGGCCCTGCAACGCCTCGCGCTTGATACTGTCGACGCGCTGGTCATCCACGATCTTGATAGCGGCTTCCACGATGAAGAGGCACTTGCCGCCCACACGAAGGACCTGTCCGAAACAGGAATGAAAGCGTTGGGCGAGCTGAAATCGTCTGGTGATATTGCGGCGTTCGGTATGGGTATCAACATGAAAGAACAGCTTGCCGATCTGGCACAGCGGGTGGACCTCGATTTCGCGCTGGTCGCGATGCCTTATACCCTGATTGATCAAGATAGCCTGCATACCGGAATGCAGGCCTGTATCGAGCGCAATGTCAGCGTTATCATCGGTGCGCCCTTTGCGTCGGGTATTCTTGCGACGGGCTCGGCGGGCGCGGCGCACTATAACTATGGGATAGCCGACGCAGGTGTGGTCGAAAAGGTCCGCCGTATCGAAGCGGTCTGTGCATCGCACGGCGTGTCTTTGCAAGCGGCAGCGCTGCAGTTCCCGCTCTCGCATCCGGCGGCCGTTGCGATCATCCCGGGGGCTGCAAAGCCCGAGGAATTGAAGGCCAATATTGCGTCGGTGGACGCCGAAATCCCGGCGGCATTCTGGGATGACCTGAAGTCGGAAGACTTGATTGTTGCCGACGCCCCAGTTCCCTTTGACGCAGAAGGGGTGGGCGGGTGATGAGCGATGTTCCGATGCTGATAGAAGCGCGCGGAATTTCCAAACAGTTCGGCGGCGTCGAGGTTCTGAGCGACGTTGATCTTGATCTGCATGCCGGCGAGATCCATGCGCTTTTGGGTGAGAACGGAGCTGGAAAGTCGACATTCGCAAAGATCCTTGCGGGTGTTCATCGCCCGACGAGTGGAACGCTTCGCCTAAATGGTGAATCCGTCCGGATCTCGAGCCCAATGGCAGCGCAGAAGCTTGGAATTGCCCTTATCCACCAAGAACCCGTGTCCTTCCCAGACCTTTCCGTCGCCGAGAATATCGTTATGGGCCGTCACGGAACGGGACTTCTTGCGCGAGTTCCCTGGGCCAAGATCATCGCAGATGCACGCCGGTATATGGAGATGCTTGGCGTCTTGATTGACGTCACGCGCCCGATGCGCGGGCTGTCGATCGCAAATCAGCAAATGGTGGAAATTGCGCGGGCTTTGGCATCGGACAGCCGTTTGATCATCATGGACGAGCCGACCGCGCCGCTGACCCCGCGCGAGGTTGACACTCTTTTCACCATTGCACGGCAGTTGCGGGAAGAGGGTCGTACGATCATTTTCATATCGCATCGCTTGGAAGAGGTGCGCATGCTGTGCGATCGGCTGACGATCTTTCGCGACGGTGCGCACATTGCAACGCGGACGATCGACAGTATCCCGGATGACGAAATCATTCGACTTATGATCGGCCGGACCCTCACGAAATACATGCGCAAGCACACGGCCGAAATCGGAGACATGGCGCTAGAGGTATCAAATCTTACATGCGCTGGTGCGTTCGAAGATATCAGCTTCTCGCTGCGCAAAGGTGAGATCATCGGCCTTGGGGGGCTTGTGGGCGCTGGTCGAACGGATGTGGCGCGCGCGCTTTTCGGTGTCGCGCCGGCCACTTCGGGTCAGATACGCGTTGGCGGGAAAGTGGCCCGGATTGAAAAGCCGACGGATGCCATCGAGCTTGGGCTTGCATTTGTGCCAGAGGATCGGGCGGGCGACGGCATTTTCGGCACACTTCCAGTCGAGCACAATCTGACCGCGGCAATTCCGGAGAAAATTGCGCCAAGGGGTGTGATCCGCCGAAGTCTTGAGCGCAAGATTTCGCGCAAATCAGTGGATGATCTTTCGATCCGATTGGCTTCGCTTGGCCAACCCATCGTCGAGCTTTCGGGCGGTAATCAGCAGAAAGTCATTCTGGCCCGCTGGCTGTTGACTGAACCGGAAATACTGATCCTTGATGAACCGACGCGCGGCATTGATATTGGCGTGAAGGCCGAGTTCTACGACATGATCGGTGATCTGGCAGAGGCGGGTCGCGCGATCCTGCTGATTTCGTCCGAGTTGCCCGAGCTTTTGTCACTTTGTGACCGCATCTTGGTCATGTCGGAAGGGCGGCTGATGGCTGAGATCCCGCGCGAAAAGGCCACGCAGGAGAATGTCATGCAGGCCGCCGTGCCACGTTCGGGAGTGGCTGCATGAACGTCTTGCGTTCCGTATTTCTTCGGCGAGAAGCTGGTATCTTTGTGATGATCATTTTATTTTGCGCGACCGTTGGGCTTTACAAGCCGCAGTTCCTTACGAGTCAAAGTCTGCGGATCGTGTTGCTTTTGACGCCGCTTATCATGATCGGAGCCATGGCGCAGATGCTTATCCTGGTGGCGCGGCATGTGGATTTATCGATTGGTTCCACACTTGGGTTTTCCGCTATGGTTGCCGGGTTAATGTACCGGGACTTCCCAGATGTCTGGTGGATAATTGGCTTTCCTGTTGCGATCCTAACGGGTGCTGTCTTAGGGCTTGTGAATGGATTGCTGGTGACGATCTTCAAGTTGCCGTCGATTATCGTCACGCTTGGCACGCTGAGCCTTTATCGCGGGCTGACATTCATCATTTCGGACGCGCGCCAGATAAACCGTGCCAATATTCCGACAGAGCTTAAGGCAATGTCACGGACATCGCCGATATTCGATATCCCATGGATTATCCTGATCGCCTTCGCTGTGGCCCTGATGACGTATGTCGTTGCGCGGCATACCCAGCTTGGTCGACAGATATACGCCCTTGGTTCCAACCCTGATGCTGCACCATTGCGGGGGATCGACGTCACAAAGGTGACGCTGATTGTCTTCACGCTGTCGGGCGCGCTGTGTGGCCTTGCTGGTATCCTTTACGCAAGCCGCTGGGGGTTCGTGAACCCCTCGAATACGGGCGCGGGATTTGAATTTCAGGTAATTGCGGCGGTGGTCATCGGAGGCGTGTCGATCAATGGAGGCGTTGGCACAGTTTTGGGAACAGTGCTTGGCGTATTGCTTTTGGGCTGTGTGGCCGCGGCGCTGCCGCTTCTTGGCATCCCGGGGTCGACCCAGAACGCCATTTATGGTGCTGTTATCCTGATCGCATTGCTCATCGACCGTTCGGTCCGCCAGCGTGGCGTTGTTAGTCTGTCGCGAGGTGTGGCATGACTGATACCACAGTCGCAACAACCCGAGAGCTCGCACCCGCGCGGCCGACTTGGCACTTGATCCTTGTGCGGCCCGAAACGATGACTTTCCTATTACTTATTGCGGGCTTGGTTGGGGCAAGCACCTTGTCGCCTTTCTTTCTGGACGCAAACTACATTCTACGTAGCTTCACCTTGACTGCCGAAATGTCGATCGTCGCGCTTGTTTTGACGATGGTGGTGATCTCGGGCGAGATCGATTTATCGCCCGCGGCCAACATGGCTTTGTCGGCCTGCATTTTCGCCTGGGCGCAGGACGCGGGTGTTCCGCTGCCGTTGGCGGTCGCGGTGGGCCTTTTGGCGGGGCTGGCTATGGGCGCAATCAACGCCTTCATGTCGATCCGTATGCAGCTACCGTCGATCATCGTGACGATCGGAACACTGATCTTCTTTCGCGGGATTGCACAGGTGATTGCTGGGGACCGTTCCATCCGCGTGCCCGAGAGTTTCATCGGTATCAACACAGTGATGGTTTTTGGTATTCCGCTACCGGTTGTCATCTTTATGGTGGTCGCGCTGATCCTTGGGTTGGTGCTGGGCACGACCGTGATTGGTCGACAAATATACCAGATCGGCACAAATCAGGCGGCAGCGCTTCATGCGGGAATCAACGCCAAACGGATCAAGGTTGGTCTGTTCCTTGTGCTTGGCGTCGTGAGTGCTGCAGCTGGCATGATGGCGGCCTCGCGTCTTGGGTCAGTGCGCTATGATCTTGTTTTGGGGGGCGAGCTGCAGATGGTTCTTATGGCCATGCTTGGTGGCACCTATATCTTTGGCGGGCGTGGCACGATCCTTGGGACGTTTCTTGCAGCCTGGCTTTTGGTGATTGTCTCGACCGGCATGACCGTCGCCAATCTGCTCCCCGCTATTCAATTGACGGTGCTCGGCATCTTGCTGATCGTCGCTATTATCGCCACAAATTTTATTTACGCTCGAACGCAACGCTGAAGGGCGCACTATAGGGGGAAGCCCCGTTTCGATGACTTTAACAGGAGGAAAAAATGTTTAAGAAAACTCTCACCACGGCAACGGCCGCACTTGCCGTCATGGCAAGTGGTGCATTCGCTGAAGATATCGACATCGTCTTTGTTGGGAAAAACACCGGCAATCCGTATTTCGACTCTTTGACGCAGGGATTTGTTGAAGCCTGCGAGGAAATCGCATGTAACTTCGAATTCGTGGCCCCTGCGACGGCTGAGGCCACTTCGCAGATTCCTTTCCTTGAGGCGCAAATACAGCGCGGCGTGGATGTGATTGCGATTTCCCCGAACTCACCTGATGCGCTGAACCAAGTGTTCCAGTCGGCGCGTGATAAAGGCATTCTGGTGCTGACAGTTAACGGCGACATCACTGGGAATGAGCAGTACCGCGATGCCACCATCCTGCCGACAGATTTCACTAAGGTTGGCGCCGACCAGATCGAGATGGTTGGTTCTCTGATCGGTTATGAGGGCGAGATTGCTATTCTTTCAGCTACGACCGAGGCACCCGACCAGAACTTTTGGATTGATGGCATGAACGAGACGATCGCCAACGATGCAAAATATGCAAATATGACTCTTGTGGCGACTGTCTACGGCGACGACCAGCCAGAGAAGTCGACCACTGAAATGGAAGCGCTTCTGGCAAACTATCCGAACCTGAAAGGCGTAATCGCGCCAACAACGGTCGGGATCGCGGCTGCCGCACAAGTGGTGCAAAGCCGTGGTATTGCCGATCAAGTCAAGGTCACGGGTCTAGGACTTCCGTCTGAGATGCGCGAATTTGTCAAAGACGGCACAGTTGAGGGCTTCCAGCTTTGGTCGCCTTACAACGAAGGTTGGCTTGCTGCCTACTTTGCAGTCGGTCTGAAGGACGGCACGATGACCAACATGGTCGGCGGAACGTTCGAGGTGCCAAACCTTGGCACGATCACCATCAACGAAGGTAACTCGATCAATACGCAAGCGGCGCTGACAACATTCAATGCCGGCAATATTGATGACTTCGATTTCTGAAGTCTGAAACATCGGCGGGCGCTGCTCAGGCGCCCGCTTTCCATCTGGGATGTGGATCACACACTTCTGGATGGCTTTGTGCAGGGATCGTTCTCAGCCTGATACTGAGGTTACTCCTTCCCATTCAGGATGCTGAGCATGCCGCACAAATTCAATGCTAACCGCCGAGGCAAAATTCCGAAGCAAAAGTATCGTGTGTCCAACTGGGCGAGTTACAACGAAAGCCTTCGGCGTCGCGGGGATTTGACGGTCTGGGTCAGCGAAGAGGCGCTTGGTTTGTGGCGGGCACCGCGCCGGGCGACGCGGGGTGGTCAGCGGACATATTCAGACCTGGCGATCAAGATCTGCCTGACCCTGAGCGCTGTCTTCAAGCAACCGTTGCGCCAGACACAAGGCTTCATGGGTAGTATCGCGACCTTGCTTGGTGTCGAGATCGCGGTGCCAGATTTCTCCACGCTCTCGCGCCGGGGCAAGGGACTGACTTTGCCTGCGACGCGTAAAACCGACCGATCCGATCCGGTCCATTTGGTGGTGGATAGTACCGGCCTGAAGGTCTTCGGCGAGGGCGCCCGCTCGGCAGCATGCTGTGCATGCGCCTGCCGGGTAAGAAATGGCTTGAGCAAAAGCATAATACAAAGCGCAAACGGCGCTCTTGGCGCAAGCTCCACCTCGGTCTTGATCTTGTCAGCGGCGAGATTGTATGCGCGGACCTAACCAAGGATGACGTCGGCGATCCGACGGCGCTGCCAGGTCTGTTGGATCAAGTCGACGGCCCGGTCGATCTGTTC
>Ga0075467_10001397_pt1 | contig 19969 bp, 16 predicted proteins | sample DEB08_DNA_9_FD_75067 | JGI IMG/M metagenome (GOLD analysis project Ga0075467, IMG submission 75067) | Aqueous microbial communities from the Delaware River and Bay under freshwater to marine salinity gradient to study organic matter... | ecosystem: Environmental > Aquatic > Marine > Coastal ... | reverse complement strand
GTATCTTTAGACTTTTTGCAGGCTAACTGCCAGCGTTGAATTTACCACTCGCCTCGGCAAAAATCGCGTGTCTGGACTCCCACGCCGAAGGGGCGTGGCAAGGGGATGGGTTCTCTTGAATGCGCCATTTCGGATAAAAACAGCAACAACATATTAGGTTTTCCTTGATTCGACAGACCTGGGCCCCACCCTCAAGGCCTGAACGCCGGCCCCTGATTTGGCTGACTAGCCGTACGGGGCAAACCACCACCATTGCTGCCAGTTATGCACTGCCAACAACCAAGCAAGGAAAACAAAACCGCTGAATGCCCTTGCTGGCCTGGCGAAAGGTGTCCGCCGCAAAAGGCTCTACATCCGGTTCGGCATTTCAATGCCGAGCAGCTGCATTCCCAGCTTCAGGGCGTGTGCCACGGCCTGACTCAGCGCCAGACGGAAATCGCGGGCAGCCTCGGTGTCGGCGCTGAGGATGCTGTGTTCGTGGTAGAAACGATGGTAGTTTTTGGCCAGGTTGTAAACGAACTGTGCGACGTTAGAGGGATCGTAATTTTTAGCCGCTTCCTGAATCACTTCAGGAAAGGCAAACAATTGCAGAATCAGTTCCTTCTCTTCTGCGGCCAGTTGCTGGTAGGCGCTGGCCTGGCTGGTAGCCGTGCCATCCCACTTGCGCAGTACCGACTGGATGCGCACGTACGCATTCTGGATGTAAGGACCGGTTTGCCCCTGCAAATCGACCGACTCTTTGGGGTCGAAGATCATCCGCTTTTGGGGGTGTACCTTCATGATGAAGAACTTGAGGGCCGCCAGGGCTACCTGGTGGATGATCTCCGCTTTTTCATCCTCCGAAACTTCACTGAGGGTGTCCCGCTCTTCCGAATTGTAGGTTACCTCCTGCACCACTTCGGCAAGCAGGTCATCGGCATCCACGACGGTGCCTTCCCGGGATTTCATCTTACCGGTCGGCAAGTCGATCATTCCGTACGACAGGTGGTACAAGCCATCCGCGTAGGGCTCTTCCAGCCGTTTGAGCAATTCGAAGAGCACCTGGAAGTGCTAATTTTGTTCGTCGGCAACGACGTACACCATCTTGTCTACCCCAAAATCCTTGTACCGCTGGTGGGCAGTACCCAGGTCCTGGGTTACGTAGAGGGAAGTGCCGTCGCTGCGCAGGATTTTCTTTTTATCGAGTTTCGCTTCCGTGAGGTCGGCTTCGATCGACCCATCTTCGCAGGTGTAGAAGACGCCTTTGGCCAGCCCCTGCTCCACGATTTCTTTGCCCAGCAGGTAGGTTTCCGACTCGTAGTACAGCTGGTCGAAAGTAACGCCCAGTTCGTGGTAGGTCGTTTCAAAACCACTGTATACCCAGCCGTTCATTGTTTTCCAGAGGGCCACTGCTTGCTCATCCCCAGCTTCCCAGGCCAGGAGCAGGCTCCGGGCTTCCTGGCCCAGCTGGCTATATTCGTTGAAGTAGGTATTCTTGTACCGCTTGAAGAAGTCGTCGGTGGTTTCTTCGGCCTTGCGGAGTTTGGTGTACACATCCTGCCCTTCGGCGCTCTGCTGCCAGTCGTGGTATTCTTGTTTGAAGTGTTGCTCAAATTGCACGTAGTAAAACCCGACAAAATGGTCGGGCTTGGTTACGGTGGAGGCAGGGGTAGCTCCGTTGCCGTATTTTTGCCAGGCCAGCATGCTTTTGCAAATGGCGATGCCCCGGTCGTTGATGACCTGTACTTTCACCACCTCGTAGCCAACGGCCTCCAGGATCTGCGCCGTAGACCAGCCCAGGAGGATATTGCGGATATGCCCCAGGTGGAGCGGCTTGTTGGTGTTGGGCGACGAAAACTCGACCATCACTTTCTGCCCGTTGGGCGGTTGTTGGCCATAGTGGCCGTCCTGGCTGATGTCCAGCAGGAAATCCTTCCAGTAGGTATCCTGGATCACCAGGTTCAGAAAGCCTTTGACCACGTTGAAGCGATCAATCTCAGGTACTTCCCGCACCAGGTACTCGCCCAACTCCGCGGCAATGGCCTCGGGGCCTTTGCGGGCCGCCTTGGTGAAGGGGAAAACTACTACGGTATAATCGCCTTCAAACTCTTTGCGCGTCGTGTTGATGGGCACGTCGGCGGCGGAAAATTCGGTTTGGTAGAGGTCTTTTACGCCTTTGGTTACCTGGTTCTGAATAAGCTGGATGATATTGGTCATAATCGAGATTGGCTATTTGCGGAGCAAAGATAAAAATCCTGGCCGGATGATAAAGGAGGCTACGTCTGGTGAGGGGTAAAATTGCCAATGGTCGCACACCGGCAGTCCCACAACATCCATCGTATTGGTGGATCGACGATACCAGTGGTATAAAGACAACAGCCGGCCATGGCCTGAGGTTCCTTTTGCAATCCACTTATTTTGGCGCAAGGCTTAGCGCTGCTCCGCCCAGATCTGCGCCAGGTGTACCAATACTTCGGTTACTTTTTCCATATCCTGCACCGTCACCCATTCCTGCTTGGAGTGGAAAGCGTGTTCACCGGCGAAAATATTCGGGCAGGGCAGCCCCATAAAGCTGAGTCGGGAACCGTCGGTGCCACCGCGAATGGCTTTGCGCAAGAGCGGCAACCCCGTCCGGCGGATGGCTTCTTCGGCGTGGGCCACGATCTGGGGGTGCTGATCCAGCACTTCCTTCATGTTGCGGTACTGTTCGGTCACCTGAATTTCGCCACTGGCGCCGGGGAATTGGGTCAGGGTTCGGTCTAGAATAGCCTGCAATTCGGCCTCGTGGTGGGCCAGTTGGGCGGTGTCGAAGTCGCGGACGATCAATTTTATCGTGGTTTCCTCTACGCCACCGCTCACGTGCACGGGGTGCACAAATCCTTCCCGGTCGGTGGTAGCTTCGGGTGCCAGGCGATCGGTGGGCAGAGCCGCGAGGAAAGCGCCGGCCACCTTAAGGGCGCTGACCATCTTGCCTTTGGCAAACCCCGGGTGCGCACTGATGCCGCGGATGATTACCGTAGCGGCATCGGCCGAGAAGGTTTCGTCTTCGAGCGAGCCCCGGCGTTCGCCATCGACGGTGTAAGCGAAGTTCGCTCCCAGTTTTTTTAGATCGACTTTATCTACACCGCGGCCAATTTCTTCGTCGGGGGTAAAGAGAATCTTGATGGTGCCGTGGGGAATCTCCGGGTGCTGAACCAGATGGGCCACGGCGGCCATGATTTCGGCCACGCCCGCTTTGTTATCCGCTCCGAGAAGGGTGGTGCCGCTGGCCGTAACGATGTCGTTGCCCATTTGTTCGGCCAGATCGGGATGCTCGGCCAGGCGGATGACAACGGTAGGGTCATCGGGCAGCACCAGGTCGCGGCCGTCGTAGTTTTTGTGTACCAGGGGTTTTACGCCGTGGCCACTGCTGTCGGGGGAGGTGTCCATGTGGCTGCAGTAGCAGATAACGGGGACCTCGTGGGTCACGGTGGCGGGCAAGGTGGCGTACACGTAGCAGTGTTCGTCGAGGTGGGCGTCGGTGAGGCCCAGTTCCAGCAGTTCCTTAACCAGCACCTCGCCCAGGTCGCGCTGCTTGGCGGTACTGGGGTGGGTAGGGGAGTCGGGGTCCGATTGGGTATCGATTTTTACGTAATCCAAAAAGCGGTCGAGTACAGTGCGCATGGGAACTATTGAATGATGGATAAAGCACAAAGTTAACCCAATAAGAAAAAAATAGTAAAAAATAGTGCGACCGCTTAGGGGGTGTGCCAATTTTTGGTGTCTATACAAATAGAAACGCCTAATAAACAAGCCCCGTTTGCCCCAAACAACCAAAGCCCATTTGGCTAAATCCAAAATCCAAGTAAGATGAATCTAGAAGCAAAGCAAACTTTTCTACGGCAGTTTCCCCTTTTCGAGAACCTGAACGCCGAAGAACTGGAACAACTCAGCAGCATGATGGAGTTTCGGGTGAAGCCGCGCTTCAGTTTCATTTACCAGCCGGACGAGGCTTCGGATCATCTTTTTTTCCTGGCACGGGGAGCTGTAAAAATCGGCACGCACTCCACCGATGGCAAGGAAGTCATCAAACACCTCATCCACCCCATGGCCATGTTTGGCGAACTGGGGTTGATTGGGGAGCAAGTGCGCAAGGAATTTGCCCAGGCACTGAAAGAAGATGTACACATTTACGTACTTAAAGTGACGGATCTGCAGCGGCTCATGCGCTACAATTTTGCCCTCACCACCAAGATCATGAACGCCTTCGGCTCGCGGCTCATCTCCGCCGAGACCCGCCTGGAATCACTCATCTTCAAGGACGCCCGTACCCGCATCGTCGATTTATTGTCGAATCGGTCAACAAGCGGGGCAGCCGGGTGGGCTACGAGATGTTGCTGCGCCACAGCCTTACCCACCAGGATATTGCTAATATTACCTGTACCAGTCGCCAGACGGTGACCCTGGTGCTCAACGAACTTAAAAAATCCGATCTGATTTATTTCAACCGTGGTAAAATTTTGGTTCGGGATATGGCCCGCCTGACGTAAAGGCTTCCGTAGCTGATCGGTCAAATGATAAAAGAGCCAGCGGAGGCGCTAAATAACCCCAACAAATATTCGATTCGGGCGGGCACAAAAATTGCTACGGCAATTTTTGTACCCGCTTTTTTATTTGGAGGGGTATACCCCCAGGGAACAAATCTATGGTCAGCTTTTGTGGGGGTTATATCATTAAGCCAGCGTCTTCCGCGGATCAGGAACAGTGAGAAAGTAACCAATGACCAGTAACGTGATCAGACCAATCGCGAAGAGTGCGGTGAAAGAACCAAACTGGTACCAGAGGAGCCCGGTGAGCGAGCTGGCTGCCAGGGCACAAATGCTCTGGAGTCCGGAATAGGTGCCAATGGCCGTGGCCGTGTCTTGCGGCGCGGTGATGTTGGAGATCCAGGCTTTGGAGATTCCTTCCGTAGCTGCGGCATAGACGCCGTAAAGGAAGAAGAGGCCGAAAAAGAGATAAAGATTGGTATTGAAAGACATGCCAAAGTAGACCATGGCAAACAGTGCAAGCCCCGCTATGAAAGTAGCTTTTAGCCCCATTTTATCTGCCAGGATGCCAATGGGGTAAGCCAATAACGCATAGACCAGGTTGTAAAAAATGTAGACCCCGATCACCATCGTGTCATCGAACCCCGACTGCTTGGCTTGCAGCAGGAGAAAAACATCCGAGCTGTTGAAGAGGGTGAAAAGGAGTAGGCCGGTTACCAATTGGCGGTAGGCCGCCGGACCCGTTTGCCAGTATTTCAGGAAAGAAAAGAAAGGGGTAGCTGCCTTATGTTGGGGGTTGGTCACCGGTTTTTCCTTCAGTAACAAAGCCACCAGTACCGCCAGCATCCCCGGAATAAAAGCAATAAAGAAGAGCGTCTTATAGTCTTCGGGGTAAAAGTACAGGTACACCAACGCCAGGGCTGGCCCCAGGGCGGCTCCGAGGGTATCCATGGAGCGGTGGAAGCCAAACACTTCACCCCTGGTGGCGGGGGTGGCTTCGCCCGAAAGGATGGCATCGCGGGCGCCGGTGCGGATGCCTTTGCCGAAACGGTCCAGTGTGCGCGCCAGAAAGATCCAGAGCGGAAACACAAAAATGGCCATCATGGGCTTGGAAATGGCACTGATGGTATAACCTACCTGGACGAAGGACACGCGGCGGCCAGCCGTATCCGAAAGTTTGCCGAAATACCCTTTGCTCAAACCCGCCGTCGCTTCGGCCAATCCTTCGAGGATGCCGATGAGCACAATGGAAAAGCCAATGGTTTTGAGGTAGATGGGCAGGATGGGATACAGCATCTCACTGGCCGTGTCGGTAAACAAACTGACCAACGATAAGATCCAAACGGTGCGGGTTATGTTTTTCAAGGTCTCGGCGGGTTTTGTACGGGTGAATGTACTTGATTTTTGGGGAGAGTGGATGAGAATAGTTTAATGCCTGCCGCGCGACCTCAAAGGTTAACGAATAGTAGGTCTGGCGCAGGGACGAGCAGCAGCAGGGATGGGCGGGAGGCAACGCCGACCAGACAGCCCGGCGCCCGGCGATGGTGGGCTACGCCGCCAGAGGAGTCCACTGGCGCCGGGCGGCTGCCCAAATGCTTCACCACGTTAGTCGGAGGATAAAATTGGGGGTGAAACCCATGTTTACCTTGTCGTTGTAAGCCAGCGCGGAAGGTCGGTTGGTTCGGTTGTCAATGTAGATTTCCCGGTTGTAGATGTTGCGGTGGTGGTAGATATTGTAGAAGGAGAGGCCTACCCGTAAACTGCTGAGGTGTAGGAGAGAGGGGGTGAATTGGTACACCAGGGAGGCGTCTAACTGGTGTTCGGCAGGTAGGCGTTCGCTGTTGAAGGCATGGACGAGCGGGCGCACGGTTTCTCGTGGTCCCGGGCTGTTGGGTGGTGCCGGCAGGACCTCGAAGTTGCTGCTGGCGGAGTAGGGCCTGCCGGAGCTGATGGTCCAGCCCAGGGAACATTCGAGGTTGCCGAAGGTCCACAGGTGGGCCCAATTCAGGGCGTGGGGCTGATCGATGGCTGCCGCAAAGTCGGTGTCGAAGAACGTTGGAAAATGGTAATCGATCTGGCTGAAGGAATAGCTCAACCAGCTTTTGTAGTTGTTCCACCGCTTTTTGACCAAAATATCCAGCCCGCGAATGTGGGCATCGCCCAGGTGATAGCGGTTGGACAGGCCCTGGTCGAAACCCGATGACAAGGAAGTGAGGCCCGTGACTTTTTTGGCGTAAGCCTGTACGTGGAGTAACCAGGTGTTTTTTCGATAGACAGCCCCTAACTGCAGGTGATTGGCATTGAGTACGGGTACTTCTGCCGATCCGGTCAGTCCCCAGACGGGTGTTTCAATGCTCACCTGATCGCCTTTCAATTGGATGAGCTGGCTCAGGTATTGGTTGTATTTACCGGTATTCAGGTACAGGGTGAGTTGGTCGGTGGGGCGGTACCAGAGCCGGAAACGGGGTTCCAGGTACTGCTTTTGAACCAGTTGGTACTGACTAAGGCGCAGCCCCGCCTGGAAGCCGATTCTGCTTTCGCTGTTGGTCTGGAAGTCGGCGTACAAGACGTGCAACGGGGAGTCAAAGGCGCGGTTGCCCGAGTCGTCATCCATACTGCTGGTTGTAATACCGAAAGCCACCTTGTAGTTGGTCAGCTGGTAGCCTACTTTTAGCGAATGATTGGCATGCGTGAGGTAGTCCGCCTGCAAGTGAAGCTGTTGTTCCTGAATGCTGCTGTTTTTCCGGCCGATCTTGTCGGGATTGACCTGGCCTGGGGTCAGCACACTGTAGCCGTAATCGTAGTGGTAATCGGTATGCAGGGCTTCCAGGGTGGTCGACAAGCGGGGCTGCCATTGATGCCGCCAGGCTACCTTGATGCCACTGTTGGCCAGGGCGAAGGTGTCGGCCTGGGTTTGCATCCGCTTGTCGTCCAGGATGTTATCCGAGAAGTCGTTGGCGGCATAGTATCCGGCTGCGGTTAGCTCATCCTGCTTTGATAATTGATACGTTAGCTTGAGGTTGGTATCGAAAAAATTGAAATCGTCGCTAATATGGATACCTGGCGGCAGCCGGTTAAGGTCGATATTTTGCACCAGGATGCCTTGCTGAACACGGCGGGTGATATTTTTAAAAGTGGGCGAACGCCAAAGCCCCGTGGTGGAGTGCCGCAGGGAGAATATGGCCGACAGGCGCTGATCCCTGGATGCCAGCTGGCCATCGAGAAAGCCATCAATCAAATTGGTGCCGATCCCGATTTGTGTGGACGGTGACGCATCGGCTACCGATTCCAGTTGGATCACACTGGAAATACGCCCACCGTATTCGGCTCCGAACCCACCGGCAAAAACGGTTACTTTATCAATAAAGAAAGGATTGAAAGCCGAGAGCATCCCAAAATAATGCGCCGTGTGGTAGACGGGGATACCCTCCCAGAGGACGAGGTTTTGATCGGGTGTTCCGCCCTGTACCGAAATGCCGGAAGGCGTGCCGTCGGCGGACGATACGCCGGGTAAAAACTGGATGGTATGCAGGATGTCGGGGGCTACCTGCCCGGGCAAGGTGCCGGTCTTGGCGGGCTGCAATTGGGTGTAGGCGCCGTTGTCGCCAGACAAAATACCGTCGGTCAGGTATTCTTTGACGATGAGGAAATCTTCGCCAAAGCTGTAATAGTCCAATAAAATGGTGGAGCAGGGGCGTTGCCACAATTGCCGTACCGCCAGCCACTGCTCCTGGTAACCGACGTAACTGATGATGAGTGTGTCGGTTTTCGCGTTTCCGTTTACCCGTAAGGTGAACGAGCCATCGGATTCCGTGACGGTGCCCTGACGTGCCTGCTGCAAGTAAATATTGGCGCCCAGGAGCGGCGCTTGGGTCAGCAGGTCTCTGACCTGGCCGCAGAGGGTTATCTCTTCGGCTTGCCCGGGAACGGGTACGGTGCTGCGCCTGACTGCAGGCTTGGAGAGTAGGACGTATTTTTCCTGTACGATCTCGAACACCAATCCGCTGCCCTTTAAGGTGGTGGTTAAAAAGGCCGGCAGTTTACGCGCACCCCTGGGGGGCACCACTCGCAGGGCGACAATATCTTCCTGCTTGTAGCTGAACAAAAGGCCGTACTTCGCCTCCAGCGTGTGGATGAGGTTTTCCAGGGACATGGCCTGGGCCGGCACCGCAATGCGCAGGTCTTGGGCCGTGCCTGCCGTGGCGCCCAGGAGCAGGAGCAGCAAGAAGATCAGGCCATTATTGGGCATAGAGTACAACCGTTTTGTCTGGATGGAGCACGTAGCGAATCACCAGAGGAGTCAGCGTGGTTTTCAGGGCCAGGTCCAGGTCCTGGTGGTCAAAATTACAGGAAAGGATGGTGGTGGTATCCACTGCGCGGGCGTCGATGCGGACTCCAAATTGCCGTTCCAGTGCTGCGAGTACTGTAGCCAGTGGGACTTGGCGAAATTTGGACACCCCCGCCATCCAACTGATCGGGTCATTTGCTGGCGTCGTCCATTGCATCGTGACTTTACCGGCAGTGAGCCGGATGGCTTCCTGGGGCAGGAGTACGTGGCGCTGGGTTTGCGCCAGGTTGGTTACGGCCACTTTCCCCGTCTGGCAGCTGACTTCCAGGGTGTTGTCCCGCGACCAAACGTTGAAGGTGGTGCCCAGTACGGCTACCGTGCCGTTGGTGGTATAAACGGTAAAGGTTTGACCTTTTTCGACATTGAAAAAGGCTTCGCCCGTCAGCTCGACCCGGCGCTCGGCGGCCCAGGTTTTCGGCTGGTAGGTCAATGCGCTTTCGGCGTTCAGCCGGAAGGTCGATCCATCGGGCAAACGGCCTTCTTGTTGTTCCTGCTGGCCAGTGGCCCAGGTTACCGGTTGTGCTGTGGGCCAGAAAAACCAACCCGCCAATAGCAAAACAGCTGCGGCGGCGGCGTATTTTGCCCACCTGGACAGGGTTCGCCTTTTGCCGGTTGTGGGGGGCTTGGCTTTCTTGTCGATCGCCAGGATGTCGGCCAGCATTTGCGCTTCCGCGAATGCCGGCACCTCCAACTGGTCGGTCTTGGCCCGCAGTTTTTCCAGCGCCTCGTATTCCGGACGTTGTTTAAAGCGGTCCAGTTCGGCGGCCGTCAGTTGGCCATTTACCCATTTGTGTAGCAGTTCATCATTTTTCATCGCTCATTTTTGCTCGTTTTAAAATTTCCCCTCTTTCCTTAAAGACACTTCAGCTGCGGCAAGACGTAAGTCGTTGGCCGAAAAAAAAAGTACTGCTGATCCGTCGCTTACCGGATACCCGCAAATAATTGGCGCAGGGTATCCAGGGCATTGTACATTCTTTTCTCCACGGTCTGCTTGCTGATACCGAGAAGGTCGGCGATTTCCTGGTAGGTTTTTTTGTCTATTCTGCTCAGCAAGAAAACGACGCGTTGTTTTTCTGGCAAGGCTGCAATCGCCGTTTCCAGCTGTGCTTTCAGTTCTTTTTCTTCGAGCAGGAAGGCCGGGCTTTCGTGGTGTGCTTCGGATTGTGGCCGGTGCTCAAATTGCAGTACCACCCGTCGGTGTTTGTAGGTGTTGAGCAGGAGGTTGTTGGCGATTTTAAAGACGTAACCTTTGGCGTTTGCCTTCAATACCGCCTGGCAGTTTTGCCACAAGCGGGTGAAGGCCTCCTGGGTCAGGTCTTGTGCCATACTCAGGTTCCCCGTTTTGTAGTAGAGGAAATGGTAGAGGTTGTTGGCGTAGTCCTTAAAAATGGCGGTGTAAACCGATTCCTCGCAAACCGTGTCCGAATGAGACATAACTTTTTTTTGATGTGCCGGGTAGGTCTTTATTAGGGTGAGTTGTCTTTAGGGGGAACAACGTCAAAAAAAAATGACGGCCGGTGGAGCCGAGTGGCGCTCCTAAGCAGCGGTTCAAAGGTAATAATTGTTGGACTAACTACTAAAAACTAATTGAATGAGAGTTCTCCCCCTTCTTGCATTATGCGGACTGATGACCTTCGCTGCCTGTCGGCCCGACGAAGAGTTGGCCATGGACGGCACCATCGTCGATATCAACAATGGCACCGATACCGGTGGCGATCCGAATACCGGCAACCCCAGTGTAAATATAGCTAGCCTGCAGGAACTGGGCCGCCTGCTGTTTTGGGATCCGGCACTTTCGGGGCAGCTCGACGTAGCTTGCGCCACTTGCCACCACCCTGATTTTGGGTATGCCGACGGCCGCGCGCTACCCATCGGGGTAGGGGGGCAGGGGCTCGGCCCCGGGCGTTTTGATGCCGTCAATGACGATATTGGCCTGGTTGGTCGCAATGCCCCCACCATCATCAATACGGCATTCAACGGGATGGATGTGAATGGCAATTTCAACGCCGGACAGGCGCCCATGTTCTGGGACAACCGGGCGCAGGGCCTGGAAGCTCAGGCGTTGCTGCCGCTGCAGTCCTTTGAGGAAATGCGCGGGCACGCCTTCGACGAATCGGTCAGCCTGGATAGCATCGTCAACCGGCTGCGCGCCAATGATACCTACCAGACGTTGTTCGCGGCGGCCTATGGCCAACAGAATACCATCAACGCTAAGAATATTGCGGCGGCTATTGCCGCTTTCGAGCGGACCATTGTGGCCACCAATAGCCCTTTTGATCGTTTCCAGGCGGGTGACTCCAATGCCCTGACGGCCGACCAAATTCGGGGGATGGATCGCTTGCAGCAGATTGGTTGTATGGATTGTCACAGCGGGCCGATGTTCTCCGACTTCCAGTTGCGCGTGATCGGGGTACCCGACAGCCCCCAGCTAGCGACCAGTGACGCGGGCGCCAACGGCACCTACGCCTTCCGGACGGCCACCCTGCGCAACCTGACGGAAACGGGCCCCTATTTTCACAATGGCGTTGGCGGCAACTTACAGCAGGTACTGCAGTTTTACCTGGCAGCCCGCGGCAATGGTGGCCCTGGCCCTGGCGGTCCTGGCGCTTTGAATGTCAATCCCAACGTCAGCCGCAAAGACCTCGACGTGGAGATCCGCAACCTCAATAATTTCAATAACAACGATGTCCAGGATATGATCGCCTTCATCAGGGCGCTGAATGCCCCTGACTTTGACCGGATTATCCCGGCAACGGTTCCGAGTGGGCTGCATCCTGGGGGGAATATTGAATGAGGAGGAGAATTCCGCCCGCTTAGCACGGTCCCACTTCCGACCTCCTATTTCGCACTTCCGATTTCGACCACCTTCCTTTACTGCATCCTGATTCGCCAATGCTTCGGGTAATAGTTGTTGTAGCGGTTACCCAGTCCTTTGGCCCAGCCCAGGGTGAGGCCCTGGTGGCGAACGATGGTCCAGCCGCGGGGCAGTTCCGGAATGGGCGGCGTACCCTTGCGCAAGAAATCGAGGGCTGTTTCCGCGTCTACCTCCACGGCGGGCAGGTTGGGATTGCTAGCGGTGGCGAGTGCCCAGTTGCTACTGGGAATAAGTTGTTGCCCTTTCCATTCTCCCAGTAGGGTGCCTACCTCCAGGCGGTGGAGGTGGTTGGCCAAAATTTGGGCGTCGGCTACGAGCGGGGTGGCCAGGGCCCGCCAGTTGTTGCTGGGGGTCACGTAGTATTGCAGGTTGGCCTCCGGCGTGGCCCAGGCATCGGCGGCAGCTTGGTCTTTTTTGGGTACGGGGGTGAGTCGGTGAAAGGCGGAGCTGATCCCCTGAAAACTGCGTGCGGACGGTGCCTTGCGGAAGGCCGCGAGGTAAAACCCTTCGCCTGCCAGCCGGTGGGGATAAGCTTGCTGGCCGTGGGTGCGGGGCGCCAGTCCCCATGCGGCAGGAAAATCCAATGGCTCGTGGGTCAGTGCCGGATCAGCGGCGAGTACGGCGGCATTGGTATCGTTTTCTGAGCGGTTGTAGGTGCAGGTGCTGTAGAGGAGGATGCCACCTGGGGCAACCAGCTCCCTGGCTACGTCCAGTATTCGTCCCTGGCGGGCCGTGCAAAGCTGGACGTGCTCCGGCGACCATTCGCTGCGCGCATTCAGGTCTTTGCGAAACAGGCCTTCGCCCGAGCAGGGTGCGTCTACGAGTACCAGGTCGAAGAAGCCCGCCAGGCCCACAAAATCGGCGACGTCGTGGTTGCTGCTGAACGTGTTGTCGTAGCCCCACTTGGTCAGGTTGTAGCGCAGCACCTGGTAGCGGGTGCGGATGACTTCGTTGGCCAACAGCCAACTACCCGGCGGCAGGATGGAGGCCAACAGGGTGCTTTTGCCACCCGGCGCTGCGCACAAGTCGAGCACCCGCAGGGGGCGCGGCTCGGGGAAGCACCGTGCCACCGCGGCGGCAATGAGCATGCTGCTGGCTTCCTGCACGTAGTAGGCGCCAGCATGAAAACAGGGGTCGAGGGTGAACGACGGCCGCTCGGCCAGGTACACGCCCCGCTCGTACCAGGGTACGGTAGCGCTGGCCACCAGCGGTAGCATCGGCTTGCGGGGGTTGTAATGCAGGCTCACCGGTGGTGGCGTCTCCAGCACTTCGGCGAAGGTGGGGTAGTCGGCGGCCAGGAGATCCTGCATCTGCGCCTCAAAAGCGCTGGGGAGTTGCGTCATAATTAATAAATAGTATAGTGCAAAACTAACCAACTTTTGGCAGATGAACCGTTTGTTCCTTACCTTTGCACCATGGAAATAGACAAAAACACCCTCATTAAGGCCCTGGCTGGCGTCAAAGATCCCCATACGGGGCAGGATTTGATTACGGCCAATCGCGTGCGCGACCTGGAAGTGGACGGCGCTAACGTCCGCTTTACCCTCGAGTTGCCCAACCTGAATAACGACTACAAGTCGCAACTCAACTTCGCCTGCCAGGAGGCCATTTTGGCGCATTACCCCCAGGCCAACGTACACGTGCACATGATGTCGCACACGGCCGAGTCGCAGGAAAGTACCAGCCCGCTGCCCCACGTGCAAAACATCATTGCCGTTGGCAGTGGCAAGGGGGGCGTAGGTAAATCTACCGTGGCTGTCAACCTTGCCCTGGGCCTCCGCGCCCTGGGTGCCCGTGTGGGGCTGCTCGATGCCGACCTCTACGGGCCTTCCATCCCTACCATGCTGGGCCTCGCCGGGCAGCGCCCCAAGATCGAGACCATCCACGGCCAGCCCAAGATCATGCCACTGGAGGCCCACGGCATCTACACCATGTCCATCGGCTTCATTATCGAGGCCGAACAAGCCGTTGTCTTGCGGGGGCCGCCCCTCAGCGGTATCATCCGCCAGTTCATCAACGACACGGTTTGGCCGCCGCTTGACTACCTCATCGTCGACCTGCCTCCCGGCACGGGCGATATCCAACTGACCCTGGTGCAGACCGTCCCGCTTACCGGCGCTATCCTCGTGACTACCCCGCAGCAGGTTGCCCTGGACGATGCCATCAAGGCCATGAACATGCTCTTCCTGCCCAACATCAATATTCCCGTACTGGGGGTGGTCGAAAATATGGCCTGGTTCACGCCCGCCGAGCTACCCAACAACAAGTACTACATCTTCGGGCAGGGCGCTGGTGCCAAACTCGCCAAGGCCAGCAACAGCATGTTGCTGGGACAGGTACCCCTGGTACAAGGCATCCGGGAGTCGGGCGATGCCGGTGTGCCCGCCATGCTCAACAAAGCGGACACCATCTCCCGCCCCGTTTTTCTGAAAATCGCCCAAAACACGGTGCGCCAGTTGGCCCTGCGCAACGAAATGATGGGCCCCTCACAGGTGGTGAAAGTACAATCGTAACTTAGGGCAACGACTGAACTATTATTTCCGTAAATTTGTATTCTTTAGTACGGATACGTATTACTATTCGTCTCAACCTCAAGATATGTCTGTTAGCGAAAAATAAGCTTTGTTGGTCCGGGTAGATGCTGCACTCGAAGAGGTACGGCCCCATCTCGCTGTCGACGGTGGCAACGTAGAGGTGGTAGATATTACCGAAGACCACATCGTGAAGGTCCGCTGGCTGGGCAACTGTGTTGGCTGCTCCATGTCGGTGATGACCATGAAGGCAGGTCTCGAACATACCATTAAGGGGCGCCTGCCCGAAATCAATTCGGTCGAAGCGGTCAATTAACCGGTCGTTGCATCTTTTACGGCAGTATTACCAGTCGTTGCACCCTCCACACCCCGTGTGCCAGCCATTGCAAACCATACATGCCACTGTTTACGTGCGGCAAGGTTAAACTTCCTGCTGCCCCTGACCATTCCTGCACCAGGCGGCCCTGGGCATCGTGCAATACACACCGGTCAGGAGAAAAACCTGGGGGTAGCTGAATGGTCGTACCACTATTAACAGGATTTGGAATAGCCCACGTAGCACCAGGTGTAGTGGCTTCCTGGGCACGGCTAACCAGCGGGAATGCCGGGCGCAGGTACAGCACAAAGCCATCGTGGTCGCTGGAACGGGTCGGGATATTGGGGTTGGCGAAATAGGCTGTTGCGGCATCGGCATTGCCCCGCGCAAAGGCCAGCTCGTTCACCGCCAGGTCCTGCAGCTGGGCACTCAGGCAGTGATCCAGCAGTTGGGCCGATCCCTGGAAAACGTAGGAATAACTTTCGGTATCAGCCGGGGTGTAAGCATAATCTATCAGGGTGGGGTTCACAATCGGATCCACGGGTAGTTGGGCGCCCAGGCTTTCCCGGCCGGCTATCTGGCTCAGCACATCCACGTAGCCATCCGAGTAGGGGAGGGCGTTGAAGTCACCAATGATCAAGAGGTTTTCGTCCTGGCGATCCTGAATCATCTCCGCTACGGAGATCGACTGCTGGTGGCGCTTGGCCCGGACAAAGTTGGAACTGTTGGGGTCTTCGATGCCGCCCGGGGAGCGCAGGTGGAGGTTGAGTACCCGAATGGGGGTGGGCGGATTGGTGGGCAGGTTGGCCTCCAGCAGCAGCGGTGGCCGGTCGTGCAGGCGCCCGCCGTTACTCAGCTTTTCGGCTGCCCCCAGCAGGCGCACCTGCACATCGCGGATACGGGTGCTGACCAGGTAAGCCGAGTTGATGGGCGTATTGTTGTTGCCCTGGATGAGGTAGGACACGTAGTTCAGCGCTGGATTGCGTTGGTTGATGAAGATGTTCAACTGTTGCAGCACACCGAGGTTGCCGACCTCTTGCAGGGCGATAATATCCGGTGCGCCCAGGCGATCGACAATGTAGCGGGCTACTTTGGGCAGTTGCAGGGCGAGGGCCTCGTTGTCTTCCCGCAGTTGCAATACATTGATACTTCCTATGGTAATTTCATCGGCTGCCCTGGCCCGCAGGTTGCGCTCGGACACCGTGCCGGTGGTGGTGTAGTTTTTCGCGAAAGCCAGGTAAATGTTGTCGCTTTGGAACAGTACGGCCGTGCTCGTCACCGTCTGTCCGTAACTGAAAAAGCGGTTGGCTGGTTGTCCGAGCGCATTGGTTGCGAGCCAGAAAACTTCGGGGTTGTCATCCCACACCGGTAGCCCGTTTTGCCCAGGGTAGCTGATGCCAGCTTCGCGGAACGGCCGATTTGGGGTGAGCGCCAACGCCGCCAGCCCGTCGCCTTGGTCGGGGCCGACCACGGCTGCCACAAAACTGACCAACATGCCCTCGACCCGTTCCAGGTCGCGTACCAGGCCAGGGCTTCCCGAGGGAAAATCTGCGGTGAACACCACTGCGGGCGGTAGTACGGCCGTGTTGCCGGTGGGGGTAACATGGAGGTCATTGCCCGAAAATTCCGTCTGCCCCGCAAACTCCTTCACGATGCCACTGATATTGACCAGCTGCCCCACGCTGACCGTCGGGAAACTGCCCGTATAGACAAAAATACCGTCGGAGGTCAGGGGGTCATTGTCGCTTCGTTGGGGTGGGGTTTGGGCAAAGAAAAAATCTGGCCCAACGGCCGTCACTACGTTGTTGGCGGTAGTCACCAGCTGACCAACCAAGGGGCTCGTATTGCCACTGCCCTGGATTTCCCACAGCTCCAGGTTTTGCCCCGTGAGCAGCGGACACCAAACGGCCAGGAGCAGCCCCCAGAATAAAGCGCGCGCGGGCTTTAACATTATAGTCGTTTTGTTGTTACCATTGAACATATACCAGCTTATGAATCAGCCAGAATCAATATTTGCCAAGACCATCAACCCCATCTATCAGGCTGGCATGGCCTTGGGTGGGGTGGTACTCTTTTCGTTCATCGCAAAACTAGTACATTCCACCGGACTTGTCGATGTTCCCCAGCGATTTCCCTGGATGGCCGCGGCCTCTTTTATGCTCTTGTTTGCACTCTTCAATAGCATCTTCAGCCTGAGTTCCGAAAACCTGATGAAATACTGGGGCAAATCGCTCTATTGTTTCATGGGCCTGGCTGCGGGGGCAGGTTTTTTCGCCTACCTATTGTCGTCATTGACGATGAACGAAGCGGGATCCTACCGTTGGATTTACATCGTCGTGGCCATTGGTTACCTGGTCTTTCTCAGTATGATGGCCATGCTCCGCCGAATTGTGGAATTTGCCCAACGCGAAGAATGGAACCAGACGCGGCAAAGGCGGAAGTAGTGGGGTGGAAATGGTACAGGGCGTAATTTTTTAAGCTATTCCAATTCGCCCATCAGTTGTACTTCGTAAGCGTAGCCGTTGGGCGACTGTTCCTGCAATTCTAAACGAAAATATTTGGCCGTCACGGGTTTGAATTTGAATTCCTGAAAAGGTGTTTCGGTCACCAGCGCGCTGATCGCCTTGAATTGGCCAATGCGCGTGAAGGGGCCGGTGGGGGCGGTATTGCCGTAGGACAATTCAAAAGTCAAAAACTGGCTGCCCCATTTTCCGGGTATTAGGTAATTGAATTGATCAAAGGTCGCGCTGTGCTTGTCTTTGAACCCCCAAACGGCAAAATCATTGTTGGTGAAAATGTCCTGATTGTCTTTGCCATCCACCAGTCTTTCCATTTGCACCCCCGCAGAAACAAGGATGACGCCCCCGTTGTCGGGTGCAATTAAATTAATTCGCTTTCCGCGCAGTTGTTCGTACGATTTACCCGTAGTCAAATTGGGGTTAATAACCCGGGCCTGGGCCATATTTTCCTGGGCTTTGGCGGTGTTGCCCAATTGTTCGTAGGCATAAGCCAGGTTTTGGTGCACCGTAGCGAGCGGCGCCTGTTCCGCTACTTTTTCCAGGTATTGGACGGCGGTCGCATAGTCCTGATTTTTCAGGGCACCCATCCCTTCGGTGAGCCACTGCGCAATGTCGGTTTCGTTGGCTTGTAAGCGCTCCCGCAAGCTGGCGTCCAGGTTGCCACGCAATTTGAGCTCCTGCTGGATTTCCCGCAGCGACACATAGGCAAGTTCTTGCCCTCCACTTAGAAAACCAAAGGCGTAGTATACCCCTGCTAATAGAACAGACAAACCGATTATCAGCCCCCAGAATTGCCAACGTCCCAAGCCCGCAATGGTCTTTTTATTGATGGTATTACCCGAACCCAGCAACACATCCTGTCCGCTCTGGACATTGATGTGGCTGCCGCGAAAATCGGCTACATTTCCCGTTTGCAGGATCGCAGCAACCTGGTCGTTGAGGAACTCTTTTTGGAGCCTTGCCAGTACTGGCGTTGGTGAAGTAGCACCACTTTCGATTTCCGCAAGCAAACCCAATGTGCCAGCTGTAATGCGGTTGCGCACCCGCTCAGCCTCTTCGTAGCCGATCAATCCTCGGGTGGCGTGCTGCTCGTTGTTGGCCCAGGCCGCCTGTAAGAGCTGAGCCCCCTGTTGCCAGGTAGGATGTTGGTTTTCGGTCCAGCTGGTAAGTTGTTTAAGCGCCTCGGCAGTACGGGCGGAGGTAAGCAATTGGCGAATGCTAACAGGCAGTTCCATACCTTATTGTTTAATCATTTCAGGTAATTAAATCTATCCTGGAATAATAAACAATGTTACCGGTATTTGCTGAGATTTTCAATGGCCAGCCACTTAAGTTTTCCGGTATTAATACTGCTCAAAAAGTGGATTGCAGGTATTTTGGTGCCGCAGCAAAGTAGCTTTTATGGCAAATACGTGGCCAGCGCGCTCTCCATCTCTCGCCGCAGTTTTTGTGCCGCCGTACGGGCCTTTTCCGCAAAATCTTCCCCGCTGCCCGCGTAAATGATCCCGCGCGAAGAGTTGACCAGCAGTCCGCAATGGTCGTTCATGCCGTGGCGGGCTACGGCCGCCAGATCGCCCCCCTGGGCACCGATACCCGGAACCAGGAAGAAATTATCGGGCGCCAGTTGGCGCAGCTCGCGGAATTTTTCGGGGTGGGTGGCGCCGCAGACGAACATCAGTTCATCGGGGCTGGCCCAGGTTTGGGCTTTTTGCATCAGTTTGGCGTAGAGAGGTTGGCCATCTTCCTGGGGGGTAAACTGGAAATCGGCACTGCCCTCGTTGCTGGTCAGCGCCAGCAGGATTACCCATTTTTCAGGAAAACCGAGGAAGGGCTTCACCGAGTCTTCCCCCATGTAGGGGGCTACCGTGACGGCGTCGGCGCTCAGGGTCTCGAAGAAGGTTTGCGCGTACATGCGCGAGGTGTTGCCGATATCGCCGCGTTTGGCGTCGGCAATTTTGAGGTGCAGGTCGCCGATGTATTCCAGCGTGGCACGTAGCACTTCCCATCCTTCGGGGCCCATGGCTTCGTAGAAGGCCGTATTGGGTTTGTAGGCTATGCAGAGGTCACGGGTAGCGTCAATGATCGCCTGGGTGAAGCGGTACACGGCCGCCGGACCAGTACCCAAGTGCGCGGGGATGAACCGCGGGTCGGGGTCGAGGCCTACGCAAAGGAAAGATTTTCGTTCTTTTATCCACTGGAAGAGTTGCTACCGGTCCATAGCTTTCTTTTTATCTTTGCCACGAAGTTAAAAAGAAAGTCAAGGATAGCAAGAATGACCAAGACCAATGCCCTGCGTTTACTGGACAAAGCTGGTGTGCCGTACCGCCTGATCAGCTACGCCTACGCTGCCGAAAACCTGGATGTGGCCACCATTGCCGCCGATAACCAGCTGGCGCTGGGGCAAGTATTCAAAACGCTGGTCTGTACGGGCGACAAAACCGGTCCGGTAGTAGCCATTGTTCCCGGCGACGAAAGCCTGGACCTGAAAGCCCTGGCCAGGGTGAGCGGAAATAAGAAAATGGCTTTGTTGCCCCTCAAAGACCTGACGCCTACCACGGGCTACGTGCGCGGGGGCTGCTCGCCCCTGGGCATGAAAAAACGGTTTCCCGTTTACCTGGATGAGGGCGCGCGCCAGTGGCCGGAGATACTCGTCAATGCGGGTGCACGCGGCACGCTTTTTGCCGCTGACCCACAAATTTTTGCCGCAGCTTTCGGGTTGGTGTGGGCAAAAATAGGGGAGGGGGTGCCGTAGGGGCTGTCGAATCTGGAAATAGATAATATAATCAACGGCGTTTTCTTCTAAAGTTGGTTCTCGCAGCGACGCAGCGCAGCAACGGCTCGCGGCGAAAGAGCTTGCCACGCTTTTTAGCGTGGG